>JAEEGH010014939.1_pt1 | contig 16941 bp, 13 predicted proteins | sample 9134181 | NCBI WGS metagenome assembly JAEEGH01 (sample SAMN16246544, study PRJNA631951) | gut metagenome | biome: gut microbiome; feature: rumen; material: DP-attached | host: Bos | place: Iran: Karaj | collected 2018-10
CGACGAGGTGCCTGGCTATATGTAATTCATCGAGACCTGGGACGAGGAAATCGCCGATTCAAGCATCGCCGTCATCACCCATGGTATTTCTCTCCATCCCGACCGGTTGGATATGCACTATGGAAAAATTCACATGCTGAGGAAACTACGCCGTTGGAACGCCTATGCCGACGCCATCCACGCCACCCTCGACTATGCCGACAATCATCGCAAGACCATGGTCTTCCCTGAAGGTGACGACACGCCGATCGACACCATCCTTATCGAAGGCATCCTGGACTATGAAAGAGATCTCTTCGAGGCCATCCGGAACGCTTCCGACAACAACACATTTGTATCTCGTCTTGAGTTGTTGCGGGGCATCGCCGAGCACATGCTGAAGATCTTCCCCAAGGACGTCTACAGCATGAACATCATGGCCATCACCTACCAGCTTGTAGAAGACCGTGAGAACTCACTGGCATGGCTTTTGAAGGCCGAGAAAGTCGCCCCAAAGGATGTCATCGTACTCAGCAACATCGCCGACACCTACCACATGCTCGGCGACACCAAGAATGAACGCAAATACCTGGAAAGAGTCATCAAATACGACGACGGTGAATATGCCGAGCGCGCAAAGCAATATCTGGAAGAACTTAACAATAATAAACAATAAAAACATAAACGATATGGTAGATTACAAGAAAATCGGTCTCGTGAATACCCGCGAGATGTTCAAGAAAGCTGTGAACGGCGGCTATGCCATCCCCGCCTTCAACTTCAATAACATGGAGCAGATGCAGGCCATCATCCAGGCCGCCGTCGAGACCAAGAGTCCCGTCATCCTGCAGGTGTCGAAAGGTGCCCGCGACTACGCCAACCCGACCCTTCTGCGCTACATGGCCGAAGGTGCCGTCGAGTATGCCAAGGAGCTGGGTTGCCCCAATCCCCAAATTGTGCTACACCTCGACCACGGCGACAGCTTCGAGACCTGCAAGAGCTGCATCGACATGGGATTCTCCAGCGTGATGTACGACGGCAGCGCTCTGCCCTACGAGGAGAATATCAAGATCTCCCGTCAGGTGGTGGAATACGCCCACAAGTACGATGTCACCGTCGAGTGCGAACTCGGCGTGCTGGCCGGCGTCGAGGACGAAGTGGCCTCCGAGGTGAGCCACTACACCAAGCCCGAAGAGGTCATCGACTTCGCCACCCGCACCGGTTGCGACTCGCTGGCCATCAGCATCGGCACCAGCCACGGCGCCTACAAGTTCAAACCCGAGCAGTGCACCGTCGACCCCAAGACGGGCCGTCTGCTGCCTCCTCCCTTGGCCTTCGACGTCCTCGAAGCTGTCGAGAAGAAACTTCCCGGCTTCCCCATCGTGCTCCACGGCTCGAGCAGCGTGCCGCAGGACGAGGTCGACACCATCAATGCCAACGGTGGCGCCCTGAAGGCCGCCGTAGGTATCCCCGAGGAGCAGCTGCGCAAGGCCGCCAAGAGTGCCGTCTGCAAGATTAACATCGACAGCGACAGCCGTCTGGCCATGACCGCCGCCATCCGCAAACACATGGCAGAGCATCCCGACCATTTCGACCCGCGCCAGTATCTGAAACCCGCCCGCGAGAGCATGAAGAAGATGTACATCCACAAGATTGTCAACGTACTCGGCTCGAACGACAAACTCTAACATCACCTTTCCACGGGCGCTGTAGCATTGCAGCGCCCGTGTTTTATATTTTTTCGCCATATTGGCCAACAGACAGTTTCCCAAAAAGACAAAACAACATATGGACGACCAACGCACCGACGACACCACACAGACAGTCAGCGCTCCAAAGAAAAAGGAGAAACGCAAAGAACCGAAACTGGAGCACAAGCTACTGGGCAACCTCTGGTGGTTCAAACTCAGCGTAAGCATAACGGCCACACTGGTGGCATTCTCGCTCACGCTGTTCACAAACGAGATGTCGAAAACCAATGCCAAGAAACGCACAGCAAGGAATATAGCGCTCGTCACATTGAGCAACATTGACGAAGTGTCGAGCAATCTCGAAATAGTAACCACCTACTATGACGATTTTCGCAATATGTACAGCGAGATAACAGCGGCGGCTCCTGACTATAATACAGTGCCAGACTCACTATGCAGTGCGTTTGTTTCCTACGTTGAAGGATGGGATGTTTTCGCTATCAATAAGTCGCCGGAGCTAACCTTCTGCACCACATTCGAACTGTGGGACTATCTGGAAGACATACCCCTGATACGCCGCATTGGCAACTGCTATGCTTATGAGAACGCATTCCTGGATTTGTACAAAAGGGACATGGAAATCATATACAATCTGTCCGTCGGTGCCGGATTGGAAAACATTGTTGACACGCGCAAGAAGATGAAAGCCATCTTGGCGTACGTACCGTTCCAAAACTACATGCGACGCAGCGATGCCATATCGTACAGCTATCACGAAATCATCGACCGCATTGTGGTGTCGAACAAGGAAAACAAGGAACACATGTCTGTCAGCGACGAGGACCTCAAAAAACTGGTAGCCCCCAAGCACTGGGTCACAACGCCCGTCGAAAACTACATTTTCGTGGCCGGCCCCGACCGTTGAAGAAAGATACAAACAAAAAAAAGGCCCCACCAATTGGTGGAGCCTTTTTTTTTGCCGTTTTCTACTCGCTTACCAGTACAAACGGCAAACGGGCCTGGAGACCCTCGCTTTCGCTCACAAACAGGAAATCCTGCTCGAGACGCGAAAGAGTTTTCCATTTGCCTTTCCCCAACTTGAATCGCTTGGCGAGACGATACTTGGCCAAGAGTGAGAGGTCGTCGTTGGTCTTCTCGCCGAGGAGTTCAGAGAGTTGGGTCCAAAAGTCCTTCTCAGCAGGATATTCCTTGACACGATAGTCGACGATGCCAACCTTCTCGGCGGCGATGCTGAAAGCAAGGTCAAGACCGCCAAGAGTGTCGACCAGACCGATCTCACGGGCGTCGGCACCTGTCCACACCCGTCCGCGGGCAATCTGATGCACAGCCTCGTAGGTCATGTGGCGACCTTCGGCCACACGCCCGACAAAGACCTTATAGAAATCCTCCACATTGCGTTCCATCATGGCCCTGGCGGCAGGCGACAAGGGGCGGGACACACTGAAACCGCCGGAATTGCGGTTGGTACATACCGTGTCGGTGTTGAGTCCAAGCTTCTGGCGCATCAGTTTGCCAACATTGGGAATGGTACCGAAGACACCTATGGAGCCAGTGATGGTAGTGGGCTGTGCCACGATGACATCGGCCATACACGACATTTCATAACCAGCCGAAGCAGCGAGGTCGCCCATGCTGACAATGACCGGTTTCTTCTTGCGTGCCTCGATGACAGCATGCGTCATGCTTTCGCTGGCGGTAGCCTGGCCTCCGGGCGAATTGACTCGCAGCACGATGGCTTTGACATTGGCATCGTTAGAAGCTTGGCGCAAGGCTTTGACGATATCGTCGCCATAGACCCCGATTCCCATGCCATTGGCCGAACCGTCGATCACATTGCCCTCGGCATAGATGAGGGCGATGGCATCCTTGGTGGAGAGTTTAGCCTTCTGTGCGATGCGGACATTGGTGGCATATTTTTCCAACGGCAGCAACTGCTTGCCAGGATAGTGCTCCTTCAGCACCTTGCGCACATCCTCCTCAAAGCAAAGTGCATCGACCATATGAGATTCATGGGCGTCGGTTGCCAGGAAAGAACTGAGATTGTCGGCAAGCCTATTGACTTCCTCCACATCCTTGCTACGGCTGGCGGCAATGGTCTGGGAGACAGTACGCCAGATGCTACCTACATAGGCACGGATTTGTTCGCGATTGGCGGGGCTCATGTGGTTGAGAGTGTAGACCTCGCCGGCACTTTTGTAGGAGCAACTCTCGGGACGGATGAGCTGCATTTCGACACCCAGCTTGTCAAGAAGATCTTTGTAATACATCACCTCGGCGCCAATGCCACGGAAATCCAACATGCCCGAAGGATGCAAGAAGAGCCTGTCGGCCAACGTGGCCACATAATAGCTGCCCAGCGAATAGTATGTAGCATAGGCCACCACTGGCTTGCCACTCTCGCGGAAGTCGGCCAGAGCATCGCGCAATTCCGTCAACGAACCCCACGAGAGATTCGTGCCGTCCGAGGCATTGAGATAGATGGCGCAGATATTGTTGTCGGTGGCGGCGGCGCGGATGGAGGCGATGGCGTCGACAAGTCCCACCGAACCCATCTCGCCAAACGTTTGCATCAAGCCACTGGGAGTGCGGTCGCCATCAATTTCTCCCATGTCGACGGCAAGCACCGATCCCGGTTTCACCATGGTGGCTTTCTCGCTGTTCATGCTACCGAGGGAGAGCACCATGACAAACATCATGATGAACATTATCAGTCCGCAGACCACGGACACTATCAACACGCCCAGAGCCGAGGCCCATACGGCTTTCCAAAAAGTGAGAGGTTTGTTCATATCATTCAATTCCTTTAAGTGTTAGACTAATGCGATGGCGGCGGAGGTCGACTTCAAGGACCTTGACCTTGAGATGCTGATGAAGGTGGACCACCTCGTTGGGATCGCTGACGCGTCGGTTGGCCATTTGGCTGACATGCACCAAGCCGTCCTGATGGACACCGATGTCGACAAAAGCGCCGAAAGCCGTGATGTTGGTGACAATGCCAGGCAGCACCATGCCTTCTTTAACATCTTCGATGCGGGTGACATTCTTGTCGAACTCGAACACCTCGAACTTGGCACGCGGATCCAACCCGGGTTTCTCAAGCTCTTTCATAATGTCCTGCAAGGTGGGAAGACCGCAATCAGCGGTAACGAAATTCTGAAGGCATATCCTTGACCTCAAATCCTTGTCCTTCATCAATGTCTCCACATCGGCCCCCACCGAGGCCGCCATTTTCTCCACCAAAGCATAGCGCTCAGGATGGACTGCGCTTCTATCCAACGGGTTCGCACTCTCGCGCACACGAAGGAAGCCGGCGCACTGCTCGAAAGCCTTGTCTCCAAGGCCCTTGACATTGTGTAGCGCCTCGCGCGAAGCGAAGGCACCGTTCTTGTTGCGGTGGGCCACAATCTTGTCGGCCAAGGCGGGACCGATGCCACTGACATAGGAGAGCAATTCGCGACTGGCAGTGTTGAGTTCCACGCCGACGCTGTTGACGCAACTCTCCACAGTGTCGCCCAGACTCGCGGAAAGCATCTTCTGGTCCACATCGTGCTGATACTGCCCCACACCAATACTCTTGGGATCGATTTTCACCAATTCGCTGAGGGGGTCCATCAATCGGCGTCCAATGCTGACGGCGCCGCGCACGGTAACGTCGTAGTCGGGGAATTCGCGTCGGGCCACGTCGCTGGCGCTATAGACCGAGGCCCCTGCCTCACTGACACTCACGGCAATGACCTTGCGGTTGAAATGACAGCGCTGCACCACCTCCTCGGTCTCGCGGCCGGCGGTGCCATTGCCTATGGCGATAGCTTCGATTTGGAAAGCCTCCACCAAGGCCTCAAGCTTGTTGACAGCGGCACGCTCCTCACGCACCGAGGTAAAGGGATAGATAGTCTCGTTGTGAAGAAGCTGTCCCTGGGCGTCGAGGCACACCACCTTGCATCCTGTACGGAAGCCGGGGTCGATGGCCAAGGTGCGCTTCTGTCCCATCGGGGCAGCCAGAAGCAATTGGCGCAAGTTCTCGGCAAAGACGCGGATGGCTTCACGGTCGGCCTTCTCCTTCAACATATTGCGGAATTCCGTCTCGATGGACGGCATGACAAGCCGTTTGTAACTGTCGGCTACAGCCAGGTCGTATTGTTCGCCAGCCTCTCCACGCGGTCGGGTGTGCGAAGTCATGGCCTCGATGCTCTCGTCGTCCTTCTCGGGCTTCACATGCACTTTGAGCACACCGGACTCCTCGCCGCGGAAAAGGGCGAGGATGCGGTGCGACGGGGCACGATTGATGGGTTCCTTCCAGTCGAGCCAACTCTCGAACTTGCCCACCTTCTCGTCGTTCTCGTCCACTCCACGGGCCAGCGCCGAGGTGAGCATGGCGCGGCGGCGGAAGACATTGCGCACGCGGTTGCGGACGGCGGCATCCTCGCTGATGCGCTCGGCAATGATGTCGCGGGCGCCCTGCAAGTCATCGTCCGTGGCGCCGACAGGCATCACACCTCGCATGATGCTGTCGGCCAGGGGTTCGAGACCTTTCTCGATGGCGATAGTGGCGCGGGTGCGGCGCTTGGGACGGTAGGGCAGGTAGAGGTCCTCGAGCTCTGTCATGGTGGCTGCCGCCTCAATCTGCTGGCGCAACCCCGCATTGAGTTTCCCCTGCTCTTCAATGCTTTGCAACACCGCCTCACGGCGTTTGTCGAGTTCTTTCAATCGCAACAGCAAATCGCGGATGGCGGCAATCTGCACCTCGTTGAGACCGCCGGTAGCCTCCTTGCGGTAACGCGCAATGAAAGGCACCGTGGCGCCCGACTCCAACAGCTCTATCGTCTTCTCAACCTGACGCTGATTGACATTCAGTTGGTTGGCAATAGCAATAGCATAATTACTCACTTGTAGTTAAATTGTTTATAGGTATTCGTGACCTTAGGTTGATGCTGCAAATTTACGCAAAAAAAATCACACCTTGAACCAAAAATAAAAAAATGTTGAAAAAAAATATCTCCATATCAAAAAATATATGTATTTTTGCACTTTGAAAAACAAATAATTTAAAAACCATTTTTTATGAAGAAAACATTATTAGTTCTTGCAGCCGCGCTGACTTTCGGCATGGCCGCACACGCACAGACCGCCCTCTCGGAGGACTTCCAGGGTGGCAGTATGCCTCAAGGGTGGACAGTCATTGCCGACGATTTGACAAACAGCAGCAACTACTCTCAATACAACCAAAGTTGGCAAGTTGCTGAAGTTGATGCCGGCAACTATGCTGCTGTATCCATTTCCTGGACCGAACCTCAGGGCAACGACTGCGACCGCTGGCTCATTTCTCCCGCCATTTCCATTCCCACCTCAGACTATAGCCTCCTGGCCAACATCTGGGGCCGCGTCGCCAACTATCCTGAGAAAGTAAAAGTGATGATCTCCACCACCGGCACCAACAAGACTGACTTCACCCAGGTGCTCGATGTGGTGATGGACGACCAGAACTATTCTACCGGTTGGAACACCGTGTTGGTTAACCTTGACAGCTATGCCGGTCAGAACATCTACATTGCCTTCGTCAACCATGGAGACGGTTACTACACCTTTGTCGACGATGTCAATGTGAAAGTTGTTTACCCCAACGCCATGTCGGCCATCAGCGCCTCCGCCCCCGCCTACACCGCCCAGGGTTCCTATATCCCCGTGAGCCTAACGGTGAGGAATGAAGGCACCTCCCCTCTGACCTCGTTCGACGTCACTTACACCGTGAATGGCGGCAACGAAGAGACCTTCACTGCCTCCAACATCAACGTGGCCCCCTTCGCCTCCTACACCTACACCTTCAACGCCGCCTCCGACTGCCTTGGCACCAACACTGTGGCCATGACCGTGAGCAACCCCAACAACGATGACAATGGCGACGTCCACAACGCCACCGCCTCCTGCAGCACCAACGTCTACGACCCCGCCACCGTCACTCAGCGTACCACTGTGCTCGAGCACTTCACCACCGCCCGCTGCCCCAATTGTCCTCCCGCCCACGAGCGCCTTGAGGCTGCTGTCAACGGCAAAGAAAACCGCGTGGTTTGGATTGCCCACCATGTGGGATACTACACCGACGACATGACCATCTCCGAATCCAATCAGATGATGGCCTTCTATAACGACGGTGGCAGCACCTACGCTCCCGCCATCATGCTCGACCGCAACCAGGATTTCGTCACCGACAATGATCCGGGTCCTATCTTCTTCCCCGGTGCCGATGTCGAACAGGTCATCAGCAATGCCATCTCTGCCCCTGCCTTTGTTGAAATGAACATCAGCAATGTCAACTACGACCCCCAGAGCCGCCAGTTGAGCCTCACCGTCAGCGGCAACTTCCTCAGCGACATGACCTTCGATAGCCCCCGCCTGAGTGTCTACATCATGCAGGACCACATCATCGGCACCCAGTCTGGCGCCAACGGCAAATATGAGCACAACCACGTCATCCGTGCTTGCATCACCGATGTCTGGGGCGATGCCACCGCCATCACCACCACCACCGCCGGCAGCACCTTCAGCAAGACCTACACCTACACCCTGCCCACCAAGATGCGCGCCGACAAAGCCTGGGTTGCCGCTTTCGTCAGCAACTACTCCACCAACGTCAACAACTGCCGCATTGCCAACGCCACCAAGACCGGCTACCTCCTGAACACTACCGATCCCACCACCGGCATCGGCGATGTGCAGGCCAGCATGAACGTTGTCACCTATCCCAACCCTGCCACCGAGATGGTCTATGTCTCCACCGAAAGCACCATCCGCAGCTATGAGATGGTCGACGCCATGGGTCGCCAGGTGATGGCTCAGGAGAATGTCAACGCCGACATCCTCGAGCTCAACGTCAACAGCCTCGCCGCCGGTGTCTACTTCATCAGTGTCACCACCGACCGCGGCGTTGCCACCCAGCGCTTCACCGTTGCCAAATAAGTTTTCATAGAACTTATTTATAAAAAAAACAACGCGGGATGCAATAATTCGTTGCATCCCGCGTTACTTTGTATAATTATTTGTAAAAAGACATGAAAAAGATTCTGACCATAGCAGCCCTTGTGCTCTGCAGCACCGTGGCCTTCTCCCAGCAAAACGCCTTCACCGGGAACGTTTCATCGCGCGCCAAAGCCATGCGCATGATGGCTTTCGGTCGCGAAGAGTATATGATCAAGGACATCAAAGTCTATACCGACACCATGACGGTTTACTCGCTCTCCAACCATGTCATCTATCCCCTCGGCGTGTGGGAGTCGATGGAACAGTACATCACCGACAACCAGCTCCACTGGTACCGCGAAAGCGACTACCGCAAATACTTCGACTCAATGGAGGTCAGCGTCAACCGCATGAAACGCCTCGACGACAGCTACCTCGACATGTTCTATTCCATCTGGACCCGTAAGGTGGAACTCCTCGGCGGCCGCATCAACGACCCGGAAGTGGTCCTTGCCAACGGCATCCGCGTAGGCATGCTGAAAGACGATGTCTTCAAAGTCTTCTTCAAGAAATACCCCAAATCGTACACCGCCGATGTGCAGGTGCTGAAAGTCATTTCCGGCGCCGGCGAGGTGGCCGAAATCTACACCTTCAAAGGCCAGAAACTCCGCCACATCAAATTCGAGACAGCGTATAAGTATTATTAATGAAGCGCACCGCTCTTTTTTTCGGGTCCTTCAATCCTATCCACGTCGGGCACCTCATCATCGCCAACACCATGCTGCAGCATGAAGGAATCGACGAGGTGTGGATTGTCGTCTCGCCGCAGAACCCGCTGAAAGAACGCTCCTCGCTCCTCGCCGACCACCACCGCCTGCAAATGGTACAGCGCGCCATCGACGACAACTACAGCCTGCGCGTCTGCGACATCGAGATGCACCTCCCCATCCCCTCCTACACTGTCGTCACCCTCGCCGCCCTCGCCGAGAAATACCCCGACCGCGAATTCAGCCTTATCATGGGCAGCGACAACCTCGCCACCTTCGACCGCTGGCGCAACTACCAGCATATCATCGAAAACCATAAGATTTACGTCTATCCCCGTCCAGGCTACGACCGTCTGCCGTTGGCCTCTCATCGCAACGTCACCGTCGTCGACGTCCCGATGATGGACATCTCCTCAAGTTTCATCCGCCAACAGATTGCGGCAAAAAAAGATGTGCGGTACCTGCTCACCGAACCGGTTTACAAGTACCTCACAGAGATGCATTTCTACGAATAGTCACTGCTGCGGCTGCTCGGCCTGCCGCGCATAGACACCGCTCATGTCGCCCTGAATCACAATGCTGTCGCCCACCAGATAGGTGTAGCTGCCGGTGAGGGTCATCAACGAGTCGGTAAAATTGTCGATGGTATAGCGCAACACCTCCATCTCGCGGTTCACTCCCTGGTCGGCCACATTGGTAAAGGTGAGCACATCGCCTTCGATTTTCCAGTTCTTGAACTGCAAAACGGCAAACGACGCGGTATGGTTGGCATTGATAATGAGATTCTTGCCACCAACACCTTCCACCGACCCGGCACCGACGCTGAGAGGGGCCTTCCAAGTGCCCACCAACTTGCTCTCGGCCACCTTGGGTTCCTCCTTGCTGCATGCCACCGCCATCAAAGCGGCAGCCACAACCATCATGACGCTCAAAGATATCTTTTTCATCGTTACAATTCTTTTTTTTTATAATTCATAACGGCACCGCGGCAAAAATATTGTGCCGGAAAGAAACTTTTATTCACAGGGGGCAAACTATGTTAACAAACGTTAAAACAACATATTTTCCCCCTATCAATACCCTACCAACTCCCACCGTGGTAGGAGTTGGTAGGGAGATGGTAGGTAGTTGATAGGTGGTTGACACGAAGTTTGTGGCATGTGTTTATAACTTTTTCGGGCAGAAACACAATAAAGGTATCGGGTCAACGTTATCACCTATTATAAATTGAATTCAATATATATATAATATTCATGAAACGCGTTTGGAAAATAGTCCTGTGGGTGGTCGGCATCCTATTGGGAATCATCATTTTGGCCACATTGATCGTGTCGCCTGTCGCCAAAAGCTACATCAACAAGCACGGCGAGGAGCTGGTGGGCCGCAAGGTGAACGTGGAAGGGCTGAGAATCAACGTCTACACCGGCCATGTGGCCGTCCACGGCCTGAGCCTCTACGAGGACAACGGCACCGACGTCTTCGCCAGCTTCGACACCCTCGACGTCAAGGCAAGCCTGCTGAAACTGATAGGCCACACCGTGCAGCTGAAGCACATCACCTTGGCAGGACTGAATGTCAACGTGTTAAAGAACAAGGAAACCTTCAACTTCCAGAGCATCATCGACCATTTTGCCAGCGACGAACCCGAACCCGAGGAAGACACCACGCCGAGCGACTGGGTGATAAAGTTCTACAATATCCGCTTGAGCCACGCACAGATACGCTACCGGGACATGGCCGACAACAAGCAGTGGCACCTGCCCGATATCAACCTGCGCGTCCCCGGCTTCGTGCTGGGCGGCGAGGAGCAGAGCGAAGGCGGCCTCAACATTGGCTTCTCCGACGGCGGCCACCTGAACATCGACGGCAGCTACGACTCCAAACACAACGCCTACAGCCTTGTGGCCCACCTCGAGAAATTCGCCTTGAAGAACATTCAACCGCTGGTCACCGACTTCATGAAAATCAACCAGATGGACGGCACCTTCGAGGCCAACCTGAAAGCCGAAGGCGACATTGGCGAGATTTTGAAGAGCCGCATCGGCGGCACTTTGGCGCTCAAGGGTGTGGACCTGAAAAACGGCAACGGCAGCGTGGCAAGCTTGACAAGCCTGAAGGTGGCCGTCAACAACATCAACCTCGACGCCAACAGCTATGACATCCAAAGCATTACGCTCGACGGACTATCAGCGAAATACGAGCAGTGGAATGACCACAGCACAATAGACGACTTGCTGGTGGGCAATGCGGAAAGTGCAGAAAACCCGGAGAGCGCCGAGAACATTGAGAACACAGAAGCTCCCGACAACAGCAAACCGATGAAACTCAAGGTCGGCCAACTGACAGTCACCAACAGCAACATCACCTACGACGACCACACATTGCCCGACGAGTTCCACTTCCCGGTGACAGGCATCAATATCGAAGTCACCGACCTGAACACTAACGGTGACAACAACGCGCGCCTGCGTGCCGGTCTTCCCGGCGGCGGCCACCTGATGGTGAACTGGAAGGGCAACATCGACAACTGGAAAGAGCGCCAGAACCTCTTCCTCTCCATCAAGGGACTGGACATGAAACAACTGAGTCCGTGGACGGTAGCCTATACCGGACAACCCGTCGAGGACGGCGTCTTCGGCCTCACCACACGCCTGCAGATCACCAACAGCCAACTCGACAACCAGAACAAGATAGACATATACAAAGCCCGCGTGGGTAGCCGCCGCAAAGACGTGGAACCCGAGATGAAGATTCCGCTCAAGACAGCCCTCTACATTCTGCGCGACAAAGACGACAAAATACTCATCGACATGCCCATCAAGGGCAACGTGGACAGTCCCGAGTTCAGCTATATGAAACTGGTTTGGAAGACCTTGGGTAATCTGCTGGTGAAGGTGGCCACCTCGCCGGTGCGAGCCTTGGGCAATGCGTTAGGCATGGGTTCGGAGAGCCTCGATTTCATAGCCATCGAGCCCAACCAGCGCGGCCTCACCTCGGAAAACTACCACACGTTGGGCGACCTGGCCGCTGTGGCCAAGAGCGACTCGCTGGTGGTCATCACCCTCGAGCAGCGCATGCCCGCACCAAAGAACGACACCGTGGCCCGGGGCTATGAGTTCCGCAACGAAATCGTGCGCCGCTACCTCGCCGAGCAGGGCGTCCCGGAAAGTCAGGTCATAGTCACCACCGGCGAACCTGTGGAAGAGGGCGAACAGACAGGATACAGCATTTTGTCGGAAATGAAGATGGACGATTAAAAAAAAGCCACGGTTTACATTTAATGCTAACAGATTATGGAACAGACCGACATACTGAATGCGACTAACGTTGACTACAACGACGATTCCATCGTCCATCTCGAGGATATGGAACACATCCGCCTGCGCCCCGGCATGTACATCGGCAAGCTGGGCGACGGCTCGAGCCACGACGACGGCATCTACGTACTCATCAAAGAGGTGATTGACAACGCCATAGACGAGTTCACCTCAGGCTTTGGAAAGAAAATTGAAGTGAAAATAAACTTCGGCGAACGCCGAGTTTCCATCCGCGACTACGGCCGCGGCATCCCCCTGGGCAAACTCGTGGAGGCCGTATCGAAACTCAACACCGGTGCCAAATACGACAGCAAGGTGTTCCAGAAGTCGGTAGGTCTCAACGGCGTGGGTACCAAGGCCGTCAATGCACTGAGCAGTTGGTTCAAGGTGCAGTCCATGCGCGAAGGCAAGACCCGCATAGCCGAGTTTGCCGAAGGCAAACTGACAAACGACAGCGGCATCTATTCCCATGCAAGCGATGAAACCGGCACTCTGGTGGAATTTGTCCCCGACAGCAAACTCTTTGGCAACTATCACTTTATAAGCGAATACGTCGAGCGCCGCATATGGAACTACTGCTACCTCAACCGCGGCTTGACGATGTACTACAACGACAAGCGCTACTACTCGAAAAACGGCCTGCTCGACTTGCTGGAGAACAACCTGCAGAGCGAGCCGCTCTACCCCATCATCCACATCAAGGAGGGTGACTTCGAAGCCGCCTTCACCCATGTCAACGGCCAGTCGAACGACTACTACTACTCCTTCGTCAATGGCCAGCACACCACCGAAGGCGGCACACACCAAAGCGCCTTCCGCGAAGGCTATGCCCGTGTGGTGAAAGATTTTATCAAGAAAGACTACCCACCAGAGGTCATCAGGCAAGGTCTGGTATGCGCCCTCTGCGTACGCATCCAGGAACCCGTCTTCGAGGCCCAGACCAAGACCAAGCTGGGTTCCACTCACCTGGAGCCCAACAAGGTGGACGGCACCAACGACTCGCCCCTGCTCAAAACCTACGTGCTCGATATCCTCAAACGAAACCTCGACGACTATCTCCACATGCACTCCGAGACCGCCGACGCCCTGCTGGCGAAGATCAACGCCAACGAGAAGGAACGCAAGGAAATAGCCGGCATCAAGAAAGTGGCACGCGAAGGCGCCAAGAAGGCCAGCCTCAACAACCGCAAACTGCGCGACTGCCACGTCCACTACAACACCAACCATGCCCGTCGTCTCGAAAGCACCATCTTCATCACCGAGGGCGACTCGGCATCGGGCTCCATCACCAAGAGCCGCGACGTGGAGACACAAGCGGTCTTCTCCTTGCGAGGAAAGCCCAAGAATATCATGAAAATCAAGAAGGTGGACGTATATAAGAACGAAGAGCTCAACCTGCTGCACAACGCCCTCGACATCGACGACGACATTGAGAACCTGCGCTACAACAACGTGGTCATCGCCACCGATGCCGATGTCGACGGCATGCACATCCGCCTGCTGCTGCTAACGTTCTTCCTGCGTTTCTACCCCGAGCTTATACAGAACGGCCACGTATACATCCTCCAGACACCGCTTTTCCGCGTGCGAAACAAACAGAAAACCACCTACTGCTACACCGACGAAGAACGTGTGGCAGCCATCCACGATACCCCAAAGGCCGAAATCACCCGATTCAAGGGTCTCGGCGAAATATCGCCCGACGAATTCAAAAACTTCATCGGCAAAGACATGCGACTGGACCCCGTACTGCTGCACAAAGACTTCGATACCAAAGGCGTGCTGAACTTCTACATGGGCGACAACACCCCCGAACGACGAGAATTCATCATGCGCAATCTGAGGGTCGAAGATGACGAATCAATAGTGGTTGCATAAAAAAATTTGGCTATATTATATTTTATTATTAATATTGCATCAAATTCACACTACTATGGCTACTACAAAAAAACGCAAGAAGAACCTGATAGTCAGTTACAAAAACCTAACTGAAGACCTGAAGGAAAAACTCAAAGAAGCATATCCCGACGGCTACAACAACTATCTGCAGCGCTTTACCAAGCCCAACGGGGAGACAATTTTCGTTGTCCCCTTCGAGACTGTGGACACCTGCTATATGGTCAAGTTCGAGGTGGTCATCGACACCCTTGGCGAAGACCTCGACAAAGCCCTCTTCGACGATGACGACGACAGCGGCAAGGAAGACGAATTCGCCCCCTTGAGCGAGGCTCTCGAAAAAGAGGAAGTCGACCCCACCCACAAGGAACGCGTGCTGCGTCACGGCGATTTCGAGACCAACCTCGAGGAAGACGAGAAACGCAAAAAGAAACTCACCCTCGGCATCAACAAGGAAGAAATCCGCGCCGCCTTCGGCGACGACGATGTGGAAGAACTCGACAGCTACGAGAAAATCGGCGACGATGACGACGAACCCAGCGACGACGATTTCGAGCCCTCCGACGAAGATATCCGCGGCATCGAGGAAGAATACTTCGAGGCCGAGAATCCCCCTCTCGACGCTACCATCCCCGAAGAAGAGATGGCCACCAAGCCCGAGCCTAAAAAACGTGGACGCAAAAAGAAAAAAGAATAATAAATTAAATAGAGCATACATATGAAAAGAATCGTAAAAGTTTTATGCCTCAGCGCCATGCTCCTTGGCATGAGCGTTGCCGCACAAGCCCAGTTCCGCCAGTCGGTTTTCCTGAATGGCAACATCCCCACCGGTGACTTCGGGAGAAACACCTCGGGCGGTCCCGACCTCTCGTCATTCGGCGGTCCCGCCACCACCACCGGTGTTCCCCTGACCTACGAGGAAATCGGCAAAGATGCTTCCGTAGGCTTCGGCCTCGGCTATCGCGCCAGCTATCGCTTCGACGTGGGAATGGGCATGGTGGCACCTTTCGTCAATATTGATTTTCTGTGGAACACCATTTCCGGCAAATGGAGTGACAAATACGCCGATGCGAAACTCAACGCCCCCACCTATTTCAACATTCCCCTTTTGGGTGGCGTAACCTACATCTATGACGAGCTCCCCTGGAGCGATATCGCTGCCTACGGCGAGTTCGGCGTGGGCACCGACTTCCTCTGGATCACCTCCGAGGGCGACAAGGACAACCCCATCGGCTCCTATGCCTACAAGTCTACCTTCGCTTTTGCCTGGATGCTCGGCGCCGGAGCCTTCTTCGGCGAGCATGTCAGCGCCGGCCTCTACTACTACGGCATGGGCAAGCACAACATCGACTACACCAAAGGAACCCTCAACGACAATACCGCTGCCAACAATCAGCTGATCGCCAACGAGGCTGCCGGCATGGGCCGCCAGCGCCGCAGCGTGGGCAGCGTCATGCTCCGCATCGGTTTCCATTTCTAAGGAATTAATAATTCCCTCCCAAAAGAAAAGGCTGACGTGTCATTGACGCGCCAGCCTATTTCTTAATTCTTTATTCTAAGCTCTTAATTTATCATATCAAATCCCAGGTAGGGTCTCAGGCACTCGGGCATGACGATGCCGTCAGGGGTCTGGTTGTTCTCCAAGAGAGCGGCCACGATGCGCGGCAGGGCCAGGGCCGAGCCGTTGAGGGTGTGGCAGAGCTGCATCTTGCCGTTCTCGTCCTTGAAGCGGAGCTTCATGCGGTTGGCCTGGAAGGTCTCGAAGTTGGAGACGGAACTCACCTCGAGCCAGCGTTTCTGCGCGGCACTCCACACCTCGAAGTCGAAGGTCATGGCGGAGGTGAAGCTGATGTCGCCGCCGCAGAGCTTGAGGATGTGGTAGGGAAGGCCGAGTTTGTCGAGCAGGCCGCCGACGTGGCGTTTCATCTCCTCGAGCATGTCGTAGGAGCGGTCGGGGTGTTCGATGACGACGATTTCGACCTTGGAGAACTCGTGGAGGCGGTTGAGGCCGCGGACGTCCTTGCCGTAGCTGCCGGCTTCGCGGCGGAAGCACTCGCTGTAACCCACGCGCTTGATGGGGAACTGCTTCGGGTCGACCACCTCGCCGCGGAAGATGTTGGTGATGGGCACTTCGGCGGTGGGGATCATGTAGAAGCCGTCGAGGGGGATGGCATACATCTGGCCTTCCTTGTCGGGCAGCTGGCCGGTGCCGAGGCCGGAGGCCTCGTTGACCATCAGGGGCGGCTGCACCTCGACGAAGCCGGCATCGGCGGCCTCGTTGAGGAAGAAGTTGATGAGGGCGCGCTGGAGGCGGGC
>JAEEGH010014940.1_pt1 | contig 16940 bp, 18 predicted proteins | sample 9134181 | NCBI WGS metagenome assembly JAEEGH01 (sample SAMN16246544, study PRJNA631951) | gut metagenome | biome: gut microbiome; feature: rumen; material: DP-attached | host: Bos | place: Iran: Karaj | collected 2018-10
CACCAACGGCATCGACGATACCCACTTCGGCCCCGGCAACACCGTCACCCGCGGCCAGGCCGTGACCTTCCTCTGGCGCGCCATGGGCTGCCCGGAGCCGACGAGCACAGCCAATCCCTTCGAGGACGTGACCGAGGGCAAGTATTTCTACAAGGCGGTCCTCTGGGCGGTGGAGAAGGGCATCACCAACGGAACCGACGAAGCCCACTTCACCCCCAACCAGACCTGCTCCACGGCCCACATCATCACCTTCCTCTACCGTACCATGGGCGTCGGCGCCAACGGATGGGGCAAGGAGTCGGAGGAATGGGCCAGAGCATCCGGCCTGCTGGATGGGCTGGACGTCACCGTTGCGCCGGGCGTGGATTGCCCCCGCAGCGACGTGGTTCTGTTCCTCTACCGCCAGCTGGGAGCATAGCTTCCCGGCAGCGCAGAAATCCAAACAAGAAAAGGGACTGCATTTCTTGCAGTCCCTTTTCGTATCCGGATTCGGTATTACGCTTCTCTGCGCGGTCATTCCGGCAGCGCGGCCACGGCGGCGGCGATGCGCGCCTCGTCTCCGGGCAGCAGCGTGCGCACGGAAAGCAGCAGCTCTCCCTCGTGAATGCGGGAAACGATGCAGGTTTCCGAGAGGCGCAGGGCTTCCTCCAGGGCGTCCACGCTCCGCCCTTTCGGCACGATCGCCGCCGCAAAGCCGGGCAGAGACACGTTGGGTAGGGAACCGCCGCCGGCCTCATCCGCCGTTTTCCGCAGCCGGATATCCCAATCCGGCCGCAGCTCCCGCAGCTGTCGGACAAGATCGGAAGCCCGGTCCCGAAGCGTTTCCTCCCCGGCTGCGAGCATCCGCAGCGCGGGAATGCGCTCCATGGCTTCCTCCGGGCAGCGGCAGAGATCCAGCGTGGCCTCCAGCGCCTGCAGCGTCAGCTTATCCGGGCGCAGGACCCTTGCCAGGGGGTGGGCCTTCATGGCGGCGATCAGCTCCTTCCGGCCCGCCAGGATGCCCCCCTGGGCCGCGCCGAAGAGCTTGTCGCCGGAGAAGCAGATCACGTCCGCGCCCTGCAGGATGCCGTCCCGCGCGGTCCTGCAATCCCGCAGCCAGGGAAGCTTCGGGTCAAAAAGAAAGCAGGAACCCATATCGTAAAGGAGGGGAAGGCCGTGCTCCTTCGCAAGATCGCTGAGGGCTTCCACATCGACGGATTCCGTGAAGCCGACGATCTCATAGTTGCTGGTGTGGACCTTCAGCAGGACCTCCGCTCCGTCCTGGACGGCGCGGGCATAATCTTTCAGGCGTGTCCGGTTGGTGGTGCCCACCTCCGTGAGAAGCGCGCCGGAAGCGGCCATGATGTCCGGGATGCGGAAGGAACCGCCGATCTCCACCAGTTCCCCCCGGGAGATGGCCACCTGTTTTCCCGCCGCCAGGGCGGAGAGCATCAGGAACACCGCCCCCGCATTGTTGTTCACCACCATGGCGGCCTCCGCCCCCGTGAGAAAGCAGAGCAGCCCCTCGATGTGGGCGTAGCGGCTGCCCCGGGTCCCGGAAGGAATATCGTATTCCAGATTGGAGTAGCCGCAGTAAACGTCTTCCGCCAGGGCGTAAAGCTCTTTCCCGAGGGGAGCGCGGCCCAGGTTCGTGTGCAGCACGATCCCGGTAGCGTTCACCACGCCCCGCAGACCGGGCCTGCGGTCTGCTTTCATTTTTTCCAGCACCAGGGTTGCGCATCGGTCCGGGGAGGGAAGGGTATCCCGTTTTCCGGCCAGTATATCGGCGCGAAGCTCATCCAGCAGCTTCCGCGCTGCGAGCTTCACCAGCGTCCGGTTTTCTCCCAGTAACAGGGGATGCTCCAGCAAACGGTTCATATTGGGCAGTTCCCGCAGCAGACTGTGATCCATGTGGCGCCTCCGATGATCCTGCCCGCATCCGCGGGCGTAATTGCTTCTGAAATGGCAAAAAAGACGTCTTCTCCGCCGGCGCTTTGCCTTATTGCGGTCAGAGCCTGTAGCAGAGCTCGTAGGATTCCCAAATGACGCTCATCAGGTTTTCCACCTTGTGCGCGTCGCCGACGATGTGGAGCCTGTCGGCAGGGCAGCCGGATGCCAGCAGGTCGTCGGCCAGCTGCCGGGAGGGGACGTAGCCCACGCTGAGGATGCAGCTGTCCGCTTCCAGCAGGCGTTCCTCCGCCGCGTCCTTCTCCCTGATCCGGACGCGGAAACCGCCATCGTCCGTTACGCCCGCCAGCGAAGCGTTCACATATACCGGTATGCCGTAATAGCGGATGATCTCCCGCAGATAATTGGAATTGGCGGCGCAAAGACCGGGCACCAGCAGGATATCCTTCTGCATCTCCACGATCACGGGCTTCTTGCCCTTCAGAGCCAGATCATAGGCGATCTCCACACCGGTGAGCCCGCCGCCGATGACGACGGTCCTTTCCCCGGCTTCCTTCACACCGTTCAGGTATTCGATGGCCTCGATCACCCGCGCATCTTCCAGGCCCGGCAGGTCCAGCTTTCGGGGACTGGCGCCGGTCGCCGCGATGACCTCGTCAAATCCGGCCACGTCTTCCGGACCGGCCTGGGTATGCAGGCGCACATCCACACCCAGGGTTTCCAGCTGCCGCCGGTACCAGGCGAGCAGCTGCTTGTCCTTTTCCTTGAAATCCGGAGCGGCAGCGGCGATGAAGACCCCGCCCAGCGTGCCGGACTTCTCAAACAGCGTCACGTTATGACCGCGCAGAGTCAGGATCCGGGCGCATTCCATGCCCCCCACGCCGCCGCCGACGACGGCGATCCGCTTTTTCGTTTCGGCGGGTGTAAGCACCCAATTGCGCTCCTCCAGCGTGACGGGGTTGAGGGCGCAATGGGCAGTAGGCCGTCCGCTGCTGCCGGGCTTCGGGATCCCCCCGATGGCGAAGCAGCCGTTGTGGCAGGCGATGCAGGGACGGATATCGGCTTCCCGGCCCTCTCTGGCTTTGTTGAGCCACTCCGGGTCGGCCAGGAACTGACGGCCGACGGAGATGCCGTCGATCTCCCCTGCGGCAATGACCTTCTCCGCGAAGGCGGGATCCTCCATCCGCCCGGCGCAGAATACCGGGACGTCCACGAACTTTTTGAGGTAGGCGACCTCCGGGAAGTTGCAGTGCTGCGGCATATAGACCGGGGGATGGGCCCACCACCAGGCGTCATAGGAACCGTTGTCCGCATTCAGAGCGTCCGCACCGGCGGCCACCAGCAGCCGGGCGGCGGCGGGGCTTTCTTCCATGCTCCGGCCGAATTCCTCGTAGGCTTCTCCCGGCAGGGCGCCTTTGTTGAAGCCGCGCATTTTGCTGGCGACGCTGTAGCGGACCATTACCGGATAGTCCTCGCCGCAGGTACGCTTGATTTCGCGGATCACCTCGGTGACGAAACGGAAGCGGTTTTCCAGGCTGCCGCCGTATTCGTCGGTCCGGCGGTTCGTGCAGGCGGTGGCGAACTGATCCAGCGTATAGCCTTCGTGAACGGCGTGGATCTCCACGCCGTCGATCCCGGCTCTTTTGCACATCAGCGCGCACTTTCCGTATGCGTCCACGAACTGGCGGATCTCCTCCGCCGTAAGGCCGCGGTGTCTGATTTCCGGCCTCCACACGTTGGGCATATCGTCCGAGGCGGACACCAGCCGGGACAGCGTTTCCTTATCCAGGTCGCCTTCCGGCACATGCTCGGCCCGCCCGAAGCCTGCTCCCAGCTGGAAGAAGAACTTCGTCCCGTAAGCGTGGATCTCGTCCATCAGGTCCCTGATGGGGCCGAGAAACGCGGCTTCTTTATTGTAAAGCCAGCCGCCGGTATGCACAAACGTGACGCCGGGGATGATCAGCCCCACGTTGCCTTTTGCGCGGGCCAGATAATAGTCCCTTACATTGGGGTTGAACTCACCCGTGCCGGGAAGCAGCAGATTGGTGCCGCCCATGGCGGCGATCGCCACCCTGTTTTTCAGCGTCACACTGCCGATCTTCACGGGGGAGAACAGCGCGGGATAGCGTTCCTGCATATCGGATCATCCTTTCCTGAGCGGCAGGTTTTCTTGCAAAGCATAGAAAGCATAGTATTAAGTAAATTCTACCATGTATCACACGGCCTTTCAAGACCGGACCGCCGGAGAAAATCCGGAGACGGGCGGGCCGAAATGGCGCCCGATAAACCATCGGGAGCGCTGCATTTTACAACGCTCCCGTAAGGCATCTGATGTTTTCGCACAGTCTGTCCGCGCTCTTGAAAGGACCCTTCCAGCAGTCGTCGATGGACCCTATTCCGCTGCGCTGTGCCCTTCAAGATACGCTTTGGACAGTGCGACATAAGGCGGCGTGCCATCAAGAAGGGAAAGCTGCTCCGAGCCAAGCTCCCGCACACATTTTGCCGGGACGCCCACCATCATGGTTCCGGATGCAACGACCGTATTTTCTTTCACCACGGCGCCTGCACCGATCACGCAGTGATCGCCGATGACCGCGCCGTCCAATAAGATCGCACCCATGCCGATCAGCGTGTTGCTGCCGACGGAGGCGCAGTGGACGACAGCGCCATGGCCAATGGTGACATTGTCTCCGATGGTCAGCGGATGACCGATCTCCGTATGCAGGACGGCGTTATCCTGGATGTTGGCGCCGCGGCCCACGGTGATCCGGCTGCAATCCCCGCGAATGACGGCTCCGAACCAGACGGAACTGTCCGGCCCGACGGTCACGTCCCCGATCAGGGCCGCGGTTTCTGCCACAAAAGCCTCGGAGGAAATCTGAGGCGTTTTACCTTGGAATGTGACGATCATATGCGCTGCCTTCTTCCACTCATATTCTGTGGACTTTGCCCCAATCCGCGTCAGACAGGGTGTGCGCCTTCGCTTCTTCCGCCGGAATGCCCAGGGACAGAATGCCGGCGATGCGGAAGCGGGACGGAACTGCCAGGATTTCCCGCACATTCTCCTCCGCCGCTTTTCCGGAGGCGTCCGTCCGGAAATGGATCTGCACCCAGCAGCTGCCGACGCCCTTTTCCTCCGCCATGAGCATCATGAAGGACATGGCGATGGAGCAGTCCTCGACCCAGGTGTCCGCCTTTTCGCTGTCGCCGAATACGGCGATCGCCGCGCTGCACTGCGCAAGCATCCCGCCGCCCGCGGTTTTCGCCGCAGAGAGCCGCCTCAGCGTTTCCTTATCTCTGACCGCGTAAAACTCCCAGGGCCTGAGATTGCGGCTGGTCGGCGCAAGGAGTCCCGCCCGGAGGATCTGATGAAGCGTTTCTTCCGGGATGTCCTCGCCCGTGTACTTCCGTATGCTGCGCCGCTTCAGAATAATATCCATGAGTTCCATAGATCGCACCTCACCTCATCATGTGAACCTCGCTGCCGTGTCCTTCTCGCGCGGATTTCGGAGAACCCGCTTTTCTGTCGGGGCTGCCTCATAAAACGTAAAAGACGGATAACGGATTCCGGCCGGAGCCTACCGGAACGCCCGTTTCAGGAAGCGGATCCGCTTTTCTATCAGGTCCTTTACAATGCCGCTTTTCAGGATCATGTCATAGCCGTGTACGGTGCCCGCCGTGTTGCGGAGCTCCACCGGGACCCCGTTTTCCCGCAGCTTTTCCGCGTACAGGATGGCGCCGTCGCGCAGGCAGTCAAATTCCGCCGTTTCGATATAGGTCATGGGCAGGCCCTGCAAGGATTCTGCCTCGATCGGCGAGCGATAGGCCAGTTTGCCCGCCGTCTCGTCCTGAACGTACCATTCGCCGTAGGTGTTCATGTCCCCGGTATTGCACATGGGGGTGTCCGTATATAGCCGGATCGACTCCGTCTCGCCGCAATTGCCGACGGCCGGATAGGCCAGGAGCTGCGCGCAGGGTACGGGCAGGTGACGGTCGATCGCCATGAGCGTGACCGCCATTGCCAGCGTTCCGCCGGCGCTGTCGCCGCATACGGCCGTCGGGGCCCCGTTCGCGTGCGCAAGAAGCCAGCGGTAGGCCGCAAAACAGTCTTCCGGCGCGGCGGGGAAGGGATCGCGGGGGGCAAGGCGATAGTCCGGGAACAGGACGCCGCACCCGGCCCCCTGCGCATACATCCGGGCAAGCCGATAATGATAGGGCGCAGCCGGAAAGGCATAGCCGCCGCCATGGCAGAACAGAAGAAATCCGCCGGCCGCTCTGCCTCTGGGCATATAGAGCAGCGCCCGGACAGTCCGCCCCTCCGCTGCCGGGATCCGGATACGCTCCACCCTGACGGCGCGGTCTGACCTCTGCTGAAAATACAGCAGCCTCATTGCTTTCTGGATGATCGGGATCGTCTTTCGGTTCAGCGGAGGATGAATGCCGGACAGGATCCGGAAATCCGGATGGATCGGATAAGTGACTGTACGCATGCAGATTCCTCATTCGATGGAATAGTCCTTTTGCGCCTTGCCGCGGCAGCCGGCCGCGGCCGCTGCAAGGGCGGCCGGCAGGTCGGGTTTTGGGCAGAAAGCAGGATTACAAGACCTGCAAGAAAGGAAACAGGCAGCAAAGCGCCGCTTCCTTCCCGGTCTCTGCTGTTCCTGTCCGGGCTTTTTCATTTCATGCGGACATACTCGCTGCCGTCCCTGCGCAGGATGCCTTCGCCGATCATATCCCGGCGGATCGTGCAGTAATCTTCGTGGATCTGCGCGATGATGTCGTTCAGTTCCTGCTCAGTATAGACTTTTCCGGGGGTGAAGCTTTCGGCGATCACTTCGTAACAGATCAGTTTCTTTTTTCTCTGCACGGGAATGGCTTTCAGTTTCCCGTATTCAAAGAAGCTGTCGATCACCTTTTGCCGGTATTCCGCCTCTCTCTTTTGCTGCTCGTCGATCTGTTCCGGCGCCGCCGCCGCAACGTCGAACAAAGAAGATTCCAGCACATCCCGGTTGAGGGAATATACCGTATAATACTGCTCTTTTCGGGATATGACAAGGCCCGCGTCCTCCAGCTTCTTCATGTGAAAGGAAACGGTGGACGGCGTGATCCCCAGCCGCTCAGCCAGCAGCTCCGTGTACATTTCCCCTTTGGTGAGGGACTGCACGATACGGAGCCTTGAGGTATCCGCAAGGCTCTTGAAGATTTTTAAAGCGTTTTCCTGTGTCATTTTGCCGCCTCCGGGAAGTGTGCAGTGACGTCCGCCAGCGCTTTCAGCTTGGCCTCTTCGATCACAATGCTTCTTGCATCGTCATGTTTCCCGGCGTTAGCGAGGGCTGCGCCCCAGATCGTCCGAAAGTTTTCAAACTGTTTCTTTATCGCTTCCGGCCCCGCGCCCGGGCGATTGGCGAGTGCGTTTGTCACGGTCCGGCAGACTTCGTAGATATTCGTCCGGACTTTGGCAAAGTCGGCATCATCCCTGCAGCCGTCCTCTTCCAGCCGGGCGATTTCGGCCTTGCCTGCGTCGATCTGCTCTGTCAAATACTGGATGAAAGTGTCCATGTTCTGTTTCTCCTGTTGCTGTATCTTGAAATTGGTTTCATAACCATCGAATCAAATATAGCACGCGGCCGGAATAAAGTCAACAATTATTTCGATAGATGTCAAATCAAAATTTGCCTCGGGTTGACGGACCGCGTTCAGAAGTAAACAGGATCGATCTCCATTCACTGGGGAAATCAGCCCCCGGATAAACAGGCAATGCGTCGTAAAGAATGGTCGAAAACGGTTTTTCGGAAGACGCTGATGTGGTTAGATAAGCTTTCGCAGCATCTGTTTTAGAGGGCGGAGTATAAAACTCGTCGATGCCGCTTTCCCGGATGTAGTCCGAAAAATCTCCGCTGGTCAGCGCATTGGCTTTGTCTTCACAAAGATATCAACCAGCTCCAGGGACTGCACCAGAAGAATGCCTGCCTATTTTGCGTATGAGGCGTAGCACCACTTCGCAATGTCTGCAATCAGCTTTTCTGGCAGATCCTGATCGTGCGGAAGCCGGATCGTTCCTTTGCTGACTTCAAAACCGGCAAGTTTCTCCGCAAAAGCAGCAGTTGCGTCATCTCCGGGATACAGGCCGATATGCTTCTTGAAGGCAGCAAAGTGAATCAGGTTCTTTCCTTTCCAGAAGGTAGGCATCGACCATGCTATCTTTTCTTCCGCATCCGGTATGGCTTCATGGATGATAGACCGCAGCTGCCTGAGCCTCGGCCTGATGGATCCTTCCTGAGCGGCAATATATTCATCGATCGTCTGCGGCTTTATACAGAAATGGTCCTGATCCTTTCTGCTGAATTCTCTGCCGCATTTGGGGCATTTCCAGGTCATCGTCTCACCTCTGCAAATCAGGATCTAAAACGGACAGGGACCCGTTTTTGCCCGATCCTTTCCGATATCTCGGCGATCGGACGAAGGCTTCACCGCACACGAACAGCCTGGGCCTGGGCGCGGAGGCAAAGCTCGGCTGCCTTGAAGGCGTGGGCCTGGGTCATGGCCGATTCCGTCCGCTCCAGGCAGTCCAGGATCAGCTGCCCGAAGAAGGGGTAGCCGGTGACGCCATGGGCATTGAAATACTGCTCGCCCCGCCCGTTGACCAGGAAGACATGGTCGCCCCCCTGCCGTTGGGAGGCGATGTCCACATATTTTCGTATCTCGATATAGCCTTCCGTCCCCAGTATGAGGGTGCGGCCGTCCCCCCAGGTACGGAGCCCGTCGGGGGTGAACCAGTCCACCCGGAAATAGTTGGTGCTCCCTTTGGCGCCGACGATGGAGCAGTCACCGAAATCATCCAGCTCCGGATGGTCGGGATTGGCATAGTTTCCGATGCGGCTGTAAGCCACACGGGCATCCTCCTCCCCGGCGAAATAGAGATACTGCTCGATCTGGTGGCTGCCGATGTCACAGAGGATGCCGCCGTATTTCTCCTTTTCGAAGAACCAGGCGGGCCTTCCCGCCGCTCCCAGGCGGTGGGGGCCAAGGCCCTCCACATGGATAACCTTTCCGATCTCTCCCTGCTCGATCATATAACCTGCCAGGATCGCCCCTTCCACATGGAGACGCTCGGAATAATACACCATGTACTTCCGTTCCGTGGCAGCGGCAGTCCGCTTCGCCTCTTCCAGCTGCTCCAGGGTGGTGAAGGGGGCCTTGTCGGTGAAATAGTCCTTTCCCGCGGCCATGACGCGGCAGCCGAAGGGCCCCCGCTCCGAGGTGATATGGGCTCCGGCTACCAGTATGGTCTCCGGGTCGGCCAGCAGCGCTTCCTCGGAGGGGGCGGCCACAGCTTGGGGATAGGTTTTGAGGAACTTCGCCAGCCGTTCCGGCTGGGGATCATAGACGGATTTCAGGGTGCCCCCCGCCTCGATGAGCGCCCCCACCATGCCGTAGATATGCCCGTGATCCAGGTGGGCGGCGGAAAAAAGGAATTCCCCCGGCTTCACCACCGGGCAGGGCTTGCCCTTGGGCGCATAGGTCATACCGTCGGAAATCTTCATGCCGGACCTCCTCAGCGATAGCTGCTGCCCAGGGTGATCTCACCTTCCAGGTCGGCAGCGGAAGTGTTCTTTTCATGGAAATGGGGCACAGCGGCCATGATGCCGGACACGGTATAGAAGGGATCCTTCGGATCCAGGGGCAGGCGCACCGTCTCTCCCAAAGCGCCTGACTTGAAGATGGCGGTGATGAGCTCGATGGTCCTTCTTCCGTCCTCGCCGCCAATGGCCGGAGCCCGCCCCTGCTCCAGGGCGGTGAGCACATCCTCCAGCTGCCCGTCGTGGCCCTCCAGCTCCAGCGGCGGCAGGGAATCGGCATAGGCGGCGATCTCCTTTTCCAGCGCTTCGTTCCGGATGGGGAAGCCGTTGGGCTTTTCCACGGAAGCATAGACCTTGAAGGGGGCGGAGATGCGGGCCTTTTCGCACTGGAACACAAGCTGCTGCTCCTCCCCGTGATGCACGACGCTGGCAGTGAGCTGGCCCACGGCGGAGGGGTATTGCAGGATGGATACGGACAGATCCTCCACCTCGGCATTGTCGTGGCCCACGTTGGCCAGCAGGCTGGTGACCTTCTCCGGCAGGCCCATCATCCAGCAGAGCATGTCGATATGGTGGACGGCGTGATTCAGGGTGCAGCCGCCCCCTTCCTTTTCCCAGGTGCCCCGCCACCACAGATCATAGTAGCTGTGGCCCCGCCACCAGAAGGAATCCACCTGCACGCTGCGCACCTTGCCCGCCAGGCCGCTGTCCAGCAGGAGCTTCAGATCCCGGATGGGCTTCCGGAACCGGTTCTGGGCGATGACGGAAAGCATCTTCCCGCTCTCATCCCTGGCCTTCAGCATGGCGTCACATTCCTCCAGAGAGGCTGCCATGGGCTTCTCACAGACCACGTTTTTCCCGGCCCGGAGGGCGTCGATGCTGGCCTGGGCATGGAGGAAGGGCGGGGCGCACACATCCACCAGGTCGATGTCCTCCCGCGCCAGTAGCTGCCTATAATCCTCATAGCAGTCGGCTTTCAGGCCGTACTGTGCCTTCATCTGCTCCGCCTTGCCCGGCACAAGATCGCAGAGGGCCGCGACCTCACACCGGCCCTGCTGCCGCAGGAAGGCGCGCATATGGGCATTGGCGATGTTCCCCGTTCCGATGATCGCAATGCGGATCATGCCGCCACCTCCTTAAAACCGGCGGTAGTCTCTATGGTTTTACAGATATGAGCTTCAGACAACTCTTCCGATTTCCGGATGTCTATCGTGTCCGCCATGGAAGAATTCCTCCTTATAGTTGCTTTATGTCCGAACTGGTTTCTTCTTCGGGACTGTCAGCATCATATATAGTCCCTTTTCGTCCTGCTCCGGCAGGGGAGGGATCGTTTCACACTGATCATGGGCGGCAAGGGAGGCCGTGACCGCCAGACAAACGGAATCGGCGATGTCATCGGTGTTGCACTTCAGTTCCTTCGCCTTCTCCGCGATCGCATCAAAAGAGCACGCGGGGAGGAATCGTTTCAGGACTGCGATCCGTTCTTCAAGGCCGCTGCGTTCTTTTTTCCGGCTCATGAGGACCGCTCCGCTGAGCCTGGCAAAATCCAGTTCAGGATGACTCTCCAGGATCCTGTTTTTGAACCGCGGATTCACATCCAGGAATTCATCCAATTCCCGCAGTTTCGGCAGGATATTGATCGTTTGCCTGGAGAGGCTCTTTCCAAGTACCCGCAGATTTGCTTCCTTTTGTGCGGTCTCTCCCGCTGCGTAAACGGCTTCCCGCGAGGGGATCGGGAAGACCGTCGATGACCTCCGCCCCAGTTCTTTTCTGGCAAGGTCGTCAGGCCTCAGCTGTTCAGGGCTGCTTCTCAGCCCAATCGCCATATCGATGAGGAAGAAGCCAAAAACAGGGTGGTTTCTGATGATTTCCCGGATAGTCGTGAAACGCTCGATCCGCAGGCTGCCTCGGTCAAGAATGGCCGCGATCCACCCGTCTTTGCAGCCGTCCACCCCGATACACACATCGGTCTTGACTTTTTCATAAGCAAGCCGGGGGCTGCGGTCCTCGTGCACAAAGATCGTACCACAGTGGACAAAGCCCAGTTTGCCCAGCAGGTTTTGCATGACGATGTTGTCCTCATGGGTGTCGATGCGCAGGTGAGGGCACTGTCCAAAAGCCCAGTTCAGGCAGAATTCACCGACACCCTTCCTTGTGCCGTCGCTGGCGATGCGGTGGATCACTCCGTAGGGACTGTCGTCCAGCCACTTTCCATCTGTAATGACCCCATAAGTCGGCTCTACGTCTTTTCCCCAAAGGAAGAAGAAAGTCCCGACAATTCTTCCTTCGTCGATACAGACGTAGCCGTTTCCCTGATCGATATCCTGGCGGATCAGAGCTTCCGGCGGCCAGTTCGTCGGCCCCCATTGGTTCGGATTGCCGTGCTCCGCCATGAAGCGGCGGGCGCGGGCGTAGATCTCCATGATCCTGTCAAGGTCCGCCTCCGCGGATTTCCTGATTTCCACCGGTGAGAACTCCCCCTTTGCCTGTGTTGCAGATATTTGCCGGATCGCTGTCTTCATGCCTTGTCCTCTCATGGCTTAGGATCGTGATCGGCATATATGTCTGTATTCCTCGGCTTGATCAGTTCACCAACCATAGCACCGCCGATAATACATACTGCTCCGATAACCTGGATGACCGTCATCCTTTCGTTAAGCAGGACCGCCGCAAAAAACACCGCGGAAAGCGGCTCAAGATAACCGCAGATGGCGACTGTCTGAACAGAGAGCTGAGAGAGCGGTGAAAAATACAGATAGCACCCGATCCCTGTATTTATAATACCGAGAATCAGTATCCATAGCCATGCGCCATCTGGTATGTGAATGACAAATGCCTGCTTGAATCCAACGAACACCGCCACAGAGAGAAAGCTGACGGTCAACTGAATCGCGGCGTTTTCCATGCCTGTTATCTGACTGGCTTGTTTGTTCAGGGTCACCATGAAAAAGTACATGACTGCCGACATAACACCGCAAAACAGGCCCCATGCGCTGATCCCAGCGGAAGACTTGCCGTTTACAAGAAGAATCCCGACCAACACTATCAGAAAGCCGCCGACTTTCGGCGTTGTGATTTTTCCTTGAAAACCAGCGGAGACAATGCCATGACGATCACGGGCCCACAGTAGTAAAGCAGGGAGGCGAGGCTGACGCCGATCTGCTGGTAAGCCTCATACAGGAACATCCAACTTGCACCCATCGCTACGCCCGACAGAATGATGAACAGGGAATCCCTCCTGTGTTCCTGCAGATGAAACCGGCCTTTTCCCAGAATGAACAGGATGAATAGAAGCACGCTGCCGATCATTGTTCTCAAAAACACGATCTCATAACTGCTCATTGGAATCTGACTGGCCACAATACCATTAAGGCCAAAGAGCAGCAACGCAGATAAGTATTTGAGCAAAGCCTTCTTGTCCAAAACCCTTTTACCCTCACAAGCCCTGATTTTGCAGCTCAGCCCGTATAAGCATCTTCGGCTGTATTCGTGAAGTTTTGTTTAGCCAGCCAATCCTGCTCCTCTTCATTTTCCGGGATGTCGATGCGTTCGATCTTAAAGATGACCGGCCTTGTCCCATCGTTGCAGCAGGCGATCATCATGCGGTCGTCATTCGTCCAGCCTTTCATGATCGAACCGCCCTGCAGCGCGGCGTATACGTATCGGCTGACGGCATCCCACGCTTCGCCGCAGAACTTCCCGTTCATCAGATGGCAGAAATCGTCCTGCTGAGGTGTGCGTTTCAGCAGGAAGGTATCGCCCGGTTTGAAAAACGGGCCGGGGCCGGACTTGGGATCAGCCAGATACTTTTCCTGAAGCTCCGGAAAGCACCTTGTTTCCAGAACCGTGATTCTGCATTCATGCTGCATAACAGCCTCTTATGAATAACCTTGCGTCCCGAAGACCTCTTCAATCACAAAACGACAAAAGCAATGCCGGTTAGTGACGCATCGCCCTGCATTCCTTACAGAAAACCCCCTCATTTTCTGTTCCGCACGTTTTGCATGTCCACAAGCTGACAGAAGATTGGGAAGGAGTCGGGTCGGCTGCCTTAACGTGCATATAATAATGATTGATCATGGACACTATCGGACGATTCATCACACCCAGGGCCAATCGCGGCGGCATGCCAACCTGATCGGCTATCCGTCTGACCACTTCGATCTTTTTTTGCTCGTCATTGCCGGCTGCCGCTAATTCTTCCCGGTATTGTTTTTCCAACTGCTCAGTTTTTTGCAGCCACTCCGTTGCCTCTTTCATGTCCTCATCAGCAGATTTTACGTGCCAGCTATTATCGTGCAATGCTTCCATCCCGTTCCTCCATATTTCTTTTTTGCCTGTCGATTGAAGACTATTCCAATACACGGTGCCCTTCAAGATACGCTTTTGACAGTGCGACATATGGCGGAGTGCCGTCAAGAAGGGAAAGCTGCTCCGGGCCAAGCTCCCGCACGCATTTTGCCGGGACGCCCACCATCATGGTCCCAGGCGGTACGACGCTTCTTTCCTTCACCACCGCTCCGGCACCGATCATGCAGTGATCGCCTATGACCGCGCCGTCCAGAAGGATCGCTCCCATACCGATCAGCGTGTTGCTGCCGACGGAGGCGCAGTGGACGATGGCACCGTGGCCAATAGTGACATTGTCTCCGACAGTCAGCGGATGACCGATCTCCGTATGCAGGACCGCGTTGTCCTGGATGTTGGCGCCGCAGCCCACGGTGATCCGGCTGCAGTCGCCGCGAATAACTGCTCCGTACCAGACGGAGCTGTCCGGCCCGACGGTCACGTCCCCGATCAGGGTGGCGGTTTCCGCCACAAAAGCTGCGGGGGAAATTTGAGGTGTTTTGCCTTGGAATGTGACGATCATAGTACCTTCTCCCAGAATATTGCATACCGTGGCTTCTATCTGAATAATGGTACTCTCTTTCGTCCAACGGTATCTGGAGACCAAGTCGGTCATCATGGTTGACATACCTGACGAAAGAGAGCACCAACGGAATAATAGCACAGGTCCGCAAAAGAGGCAAGGGCTCAAGGGTAGGATAGTCCCTGAACAACGCTCCCTGGGAGATCATCCTTATGTCGTTTTTCTTGGTTCTTCATGAAATGGAGGAGACCAGCCGATTGAGCGGCCTCCTCCATTTTCTGCACTGGTTCAGTCCGGATGATCAATCTGCTCTTATTATCGGTTGGGGTCCTTGCAAGGAAAGGAATGTTTTTATTTTATGCGGACATACTCGCTGCCGTTCCTGCGCAGGATGCCCTCACCGATCATATCCCGGCGGATGGTGCAGTAATCTTCGTGGATCTGCGAGATGATGTCGTTCAGATCCTTTTCGTTGTAGACTTTTCCGGGGATAAGGCTTTCGGCGATCACTTCGTAACAGATCAGTTTCTTTTTCCTCTGAACGGGAATGGCTTTCAGTTTCCCGTATTCGAAGAAGCTGTCGATCACCTTTTGCCGGTATTCGGCCTCTCTCTTCTGCTGCTCGTCGATCTGCTCCGGTTCAGCCGCCGCAACGTCGAATAAAGAGGATTCCAGCACATCCCGGTTGAGGGAGTAGACAATATAATACTGCTCCTTTCGGGAAACGACAATGCCTGCGTCCTCAAGTTTCTTCATGTGAAAGGAAACCGTGGACGGCGTGATCCCCAGCCGCTCGGCCAGCAGCTCCGTGTACATCTCTCCCTTCGTGAGGGACTGCACGATGCGAAGCCTGGACGTATCCGCAAGGCTCTTGAAGATTTTCAGTGCGGTTTCCTGTGTCATTTCGCCGCCTCCGGAAAGTGGGCAATGACGTCCGCCAGCGCTTTCAGTTTGGTCTCTTCGATCACAATGTTTCTTACATCGTCATGCTTTCTGACGTTATCGAGGGCTGCGCCCCAGATCGTCCGAAAGCTTTCAAACTGTTTCTTTACCGCTTCCGGGCCTGCGCCGGGGCGATCGGCGAGTGCATTTGTCACGGTCCTGCATACTTCGTAGATGTTCGTCCGGACCTTGGCAAAGTCGGCGTCGTCCCGGCAGCCGTCCTTTTCCAGCCGTGCGATCTCAGCTTTGCCGCCATCGATCTGCGCTGTCAAATACTTGATAAATGTGTCCATACTTCATTTCTCCTGTCGCTGCATGATGAAACTGGTTTCATGATCATCGAAGCAAATATAGCACTCCGGCAGGGAAAAGTCAACAATCAATTTGATGAATATCAAAATAAAACCAACTTTGGGTTGACGGACTGCGGTTCAGATGAGTATTGAACCGATAGGCGGGGGGCAGGCGGTTATGGCGGGAGGTTTATGGGACACCATGTCGGACCGGAGAATTTCTACCCGCCGAACGTGAGTACGAAGACGATCATGAACGACTCCGTCAGCCGAATCCAGGACGGAAACGGCACCCTGCGGGACTATGCCCGGGTGATCGCCACCCGCGATTTCGGCGACGACGGCGGCCTGTTCATGGACGACGAACGCTTAAATACCGACAGCGCGCGGAATATGCTCCGACAGGGTACCGACGAGATCGTTTCAGACCCGCGTTTTCAGGGATTCGTTGAAAAATCGTCAAAGGAAGAGCTGCTCGAAATGATGAAGGGCGACGCCGAAGAGTTCTGCACGGCATGGAACTCATACAAGGAGATAAATCCGCTCACGGCGGAGAACTCGGAAAAAACAGACGAAACGCCGTCCCTGGAGACGTCGATCTGAAAGAAAAGACGAGCGCGGAGGAGCAGGGAGCTTTTATCGGAGGGCGGCGCCTTGGTCCTCGTCATATTCGGTTTTCACAGGATCGCCGTGCAATCGATCCTGCTCAATGGGCAAAACAAAAGCCCTCAACTTTTCAGCTGAGAGCCTTTGGTTTGCTCATCATTCGACGGATTGCAATTGTAGATCAAATGCTACTTCTTTAATTGCCTGAATACATCCATCGAAATCTTTTTTTACTTCTTTCGACCAGAAGTGGATTGGAGTCCATCCAAGTGCCATCAATTCCTGATCGACTCGACGATCTCGCGCCATATTTTCTTCGATTTTCTCAATCCAGTATTCACGGTTTCTTTTCAGTTTTGACTTTCGCTCATCCCAGTTATAACCGTGCCAAAACTCTCCATCGACAAATACTGCTATTCGATATTTCTGGATTGCGATATCTGGGGAACCGGGAAGTTTCCTGTAATCCAACCAGTATCGAAATCCTTCGTGCCACAGGACCTTTGCTATCGCGGCTTCAGCGTCTCCGTGCTTCAGCTTGACATGAGCCATTCGAGTTGAGGTTGCTTCATCTGTGTCATAATGCTTCGGATGTTTCATTACTCATCCTCGCTTTTTTTACCACCATATGGCTCAGTCTGTTCAGCGACTTTTGAATACTCTGTTCTTCCAAAGTCGTATGTAATGGTTTTATGTTCCTTCGCCCCAACGACGCTTTCGATATAAGTCCTGTTGAGCCAAAAGCACTGCTTTGTCATACGT
>JAEEGH010014944.1_pt1 | contig 16936 bp, 15 predicted proteins | sample 9134181 | NCBI WGS metagenome assembly JAEEGH01 (sample SAMN16246544, study PRJNA631951) | gut metagenome | biome: gut microbiome; feature: rumen; material: DP-attached | host: Bos | place: Iran: Karaj | collected 2018-10
TTGAGCAAATGTATTAAGAGAAAAAGCAAAAAAAAGCCAATTCTCTTGCGTTTTTGCACATTTATTCGTACCTTTGAGCAAGCTCGAAGGCACTTTCGCTCGAAAAATCAAGAAAAACAATTTTTCTCTTGGTTTTTTCCTCACTTATTCGTACCTTTGCAGGCTGTAAAGTAACAAAATAAGAAGAAAATGAATTATCTTGATAGAAACGAATTTAATTTCGAGCCAAGCCAGAAAGTGCTTGACGCTGTGAAAAACTTCGATCCGAGGGATCTCTGTTTCTACACCCGTATCTACGACCAGGGTAAAAAGAGTGTAATCAGTGTACGTGTCAGCGAAATTTACGGTGTTCCCGAGGAGCAAGTGCTGCTGACCTACGGTGGCGAGGATATGCTGAAGAACTCCATCCATTATTTCCTGAGCAAGGGTGACAACAAAAAGATTCTCATCCCCGAGTTCTCGTGGTGGTACTACAACCGTGTAGCCAGCGAGTGCGACGGCGTGTTCGAGATGTATCCCCTGCACGAACAGGAGGACACCTTTGCCTACGATGTTGCTGAGGTCATAGAATACACCAATCGCGTACATCCCCGCATGCTGTTGCTCGCTTCGCCCAACAACCCCACGGGTAATGGTCTGACTCCTGAAGAGATTGGCCGCATCATGGAGAATATCCCCTCTGACACGATGGTACTCATCGACGAGGCTTATGCCAGCTTCATCTCGACGGATACAGCCTATATTGCCCCGCTGGTGAACAAATACAACAACCTGATTGTTTCGCGCACCCTGTCGAAGTTCTACGGACTGCCCGGCCTTCGCTGTGGTTTTGGATTCATCGGAAAGGGTCACGACCAGTTCTTGAGCTATGTGAATAAATATCTGGGCTATAACCGTTTCTCTGAGGCTGTGGCTCTGGCGGCACTCGAAAGTGATGAGCACTATCGCCGTGTAGCCGATGATATGGATTGGGGACGCCAGTTGTATAAGAAGGAACTGGACAACCTGCCCGGTTTCAAAGTTTATAAGTCAGTGGCTAACTTCATCCTCATCAAGTATCCGTTGGAGATCAAGGATTCCTTGATGGAAGCCCTGAAGGTTCAGGATTACAAGATTAAATTCATGGGCGACAAGGGCTTGGAGTCGTGCCTGCGTATCACCTTGGGCCGCAAAGAACAGACACAGGTGGTTTGCAACACCATCAAGCGCATCTTTCAAGAGGTGAAAAATGGATAAGAACTTTTCAGCAACCCTTAAATCATCAGAGACGGAAGACTGGCTTGATCTCCATGTCATCCGTCCTTTCTGCTATTATTGCGCACTGGCTTTCGACAAGTTCGACGTGCATCCCAACACCGTCACCATCTGGTCGATGATTATTGGTGCTGCCAGTGCCTTCTTCTTTGCCTGTGGCAGCTTCTACTATAGTGGCTCGTGGGGACTCATGATGAACATTGTCGCCATCATCCTGCTTATGATTGCCGATATCTTCGACTGTACCGATGGCCAGTTAGCTCGTATGACAGGCAAGAAAAGCCGTATGGGGCGCATTCTTGACGGTGTGGCAGGCTTTGCTTGGTTCATTCCCATCTACCACGCATTGGTGTATCGTTTCTACTTGCACCACGACATCGAATTCGCGTGGTTGGGCATTGATAATACCCAAGAGAATACCATTATTGCCACAGTTATTGTCTATGTGTTGGGTGTTATTTCGGGTGTTGCAGGACTTGCTGGCCAACAGCGCTTGGCTGACTATTACATCCAGGTACATCTGTTCTTCCTGAAGGGTGAGAAGGGCTCTGAGCTCGACAATTCCAAGCGCCAGCAGGAAATCTACGACCAGATGACTCCCGAGACTTACCAGTGGGCAGAGCGTTACTTCCAGAAGTCATATATCGACTATACGAAGAAACAGGAGAAGGTAACTCCTCAGTTTCAGCGACTGATGCAGAAACTGCGCGAGAAGTTCGGCGCAACGGAGAATATCCCTGAGAACATCCGCAAGGAGTTCCACGACAAGTCGTTGCCCGTCATCTTTTGGAATGGACTACTGACTTTCAATTTCCGTTCCTTCTGGCTCTTCCTGTTCTGCTTGCTCGACGTTCCCGTCATGAATTTCCTTTGGGAGATTGTGGGCATGGGACTGCTCTATCTCTATGTCAACCGCCGTCACGAGAATTTCTGCAAGAAAATAGCCGATAGCCTGTAACCCCCAAAGTTCAACTAGATGACGTGGACTAAGCAACGACTGAATAACCTGTTCTTCTTCTTGGGCATTGCCGCTGTCGTGGTGATGTTGCTGACCTTCGACGTCAGTTTCGTCGAACTCTGGGAGCACATTTGTCACGCAGGTTACTGGCTGGTGCCCATCATTGGGGTTTGGTTCATCGTTTATGGTCTCAACGCATTGGCTTGGCGAGCCATCATTCTAGGCAACTGCAAAGAAGAAACAGCACATCGCAAATTGGCCAGTCGTCGCTTCTTTTGGCGTATATACCGATTGACCATTACGGGGTATGCCCTGAATTACGCCACCCCCGTTGGAGGATTGGGCGGTGAGCCTTACCGCATTATGGAACTATCGAAGGACGTCGACCAGCAGCATGCCACGTCCAGCGTCATCCTCTATGCCATGATGCATTTCTTTGCCCACTTCTGGTTCTGGTTTCTCAGCATATTCATTTATATGGGACTCGTGTTGGTTGGCGACCTGCCCATCAACACCGTTATTGGCACTACCCTCGGCATTATCGTCGTGTTCTGTCTCTTTTTCTTCTACCTGTTTTCGCAGGGCTATCGCAAGGGGCTCGTGAAATATGTGTTGGGTGTGGTAAGCAGGATTCCCGGTTTGAAGCGGTGGACATTGAAATTTTGGGCACGCCATTCGGAATCCATTCAGAACATTGACCAGCAGATTGCCGCTCTTTACAGCCAGGACACGAAGGCGTTCTACAAGAGTTTGGTACTGGAGTATTTCTCGCGTGTCGTACAGAGTTCCGAGGTGATGTTCATGCTCCTGCTTTTCGGCATCGACTGTGGAGGAGGACTGGGAGGACTCACGCTGACGTTCCTCCACTCTGTGCTGATAGTCGCATTCACCACACTCTTTGCCAACCTCATCGGCTTCCTGCCCATGCAGATTGGCGTGCAGGAGGGTGGCTTTGTGCTCTCCATTGCCGCTTTGGGACTCTCGGCAGCTCTTGGAATCTTTGTGAGTATCATCTGTCGTGTTCGCGAAATCATTTGGATTCTCGTGGGCATACTCCTCATGAAACTGAAATAAACTAAAAATAGATTGAGATATATGGATGCTATCAAAAAACTGTTTGCTCAAAAACTGATGGATATTAAAGCCATCAAATTGCAGCCCGAGGAGCCCTTCACATGGGCCAGCGGCTGGAAGTCGCCCATCTATACGGACAATCGCAAGACGCTGGGTTTTGCCGATGTCCGCTCGTTTGTGAAACTCGAACTGTGTCATGCCATTCAGGAGCATTTCCCTGAGGCTGAGGCTGTGGCAGGAGTGGCAACAGGAGCTATTGCCCAAGGTGCGCTGGTGGCTGACGAACTGGGACTTCCCTATGCCTACGTTCGTCCAAAGCCAAAAGATCACGGCATGGGCAATCAAGTGGAAGGCGAGCTGAAGAAAGGTGCCAAGGTGATTGTCGTCGAGGATCTTATCTCAACGGGTGGCTCTAGTCTGAAAGCCGTTGCTGCCTTGCGCGAATATGGCGTCGAGGTTATTGGTATGGTGGCATCGTTCACTTATGGATTCCCCGTAGCCGAAGAGGCCTTCCGTGAGGCCGGTGTGCGTCTCGTTACCCTCAGCGACTATAATGCTGTCCTCGAGCAGGCTGCTGAGACGGGCTACATTAAACCCTCCGACATCGAAGTGTTGAAGGAGTGGCGCAAAGCCCCATCCGTTTGGGGCAAATAAATAGTACATAGTTCATTGTTAAATAGTACATTATCAAGATGACCAAATTCGAAAGTAGCATCAAGCCCATCAACTACCCCGTTGAGGCTGTTTATCGCAATATCAGCGACCTGAGTAACTTGGAGCGTGTTCGCGACCGCGTGCCTGCTGACAAACTGCAGGACTTCAAGTTCGATAGTGACTCAGTAGAAGTCAGTGCTGCTCCTGTTGGCACTATCAAGTTGCACATCATCGAGCGTGAAGAGAACCGCTGCGTGAAGTTCGAGTCGGTGCAGTCGCCCGTACCCTTCAACCTGTGGATTCAGGTGCTGCCCGTTACTGCTGAAACCAGCAAGATGAAAGTAACAGTTCAGGCCGATATCCCCTTTATGCTGAAAGGAATGGTGGCTGGTCCCCTTCAGGATGGCGTCGAGAAAATCGCCGACGCTTTGGCTCAAATTCCTTATGTATAACGGAATAACGGTATTACGTTATAACGAAATATTAGAAAACAATGGCAAACAAATTGTGGGAAAAGAACTTTGAGGTGAATGCCGAGATTGAGCGCTTCACCGTAGGTCGCGATCGCGAGATGGATCTCTATCTGGCCAAATACGATGTATTGGGCTCGATGGCCCATATCACCATGCTCGAAAGCATCGGTCTGATTGGCAAAGATGAACTGCCCCTGCTTTTGGCGGAGCTCAAAAACATCTATGCCGTCTGCGAACGCGGTGAATTTGTCATCGAGGATGGTGTCGAGGATGTCCACTCGCAGGTGGAACTGATGCTGACACGCCGTTTGGGCGACATAGGCAAGAAAATCCATTCAGGCCGTTCGCGTAATGATCAAGTGCTCGTCGACCTGAAGCTCTTCACCCGCCACGAACTCATGGAGATTGCCGATTGCGTAAAAGTGCTGTTCGACGAACTCATCCAGAAGAGCAACCAGTATAAGGACGTGCTCATGCCGGGCTACACGCATCTGCAAGTGGCTATGCCATCCAGCTTCGGGCTGTGGTTCGGCGCCTATGCCGAGTCGCTCACCGACGACATGCTGTTCCTGCAGGCGGCCTACAAGATGACGAACCGCAATCCCCTAGGTTCAGCTGCCGGATATGGCAGCTCGTTCCCCTTGAACCGCCAGATGACCACCGATTTGTTGGGTTTCGACTCGATGGATTATAACGTGGTGTATGCCCAGATGGGTCGCGGCAAGACGGAGCGCAACGTGGGTTTCGCCATTGCCACCATTGCCGGCACACTGGCAAAGATGGCCTTCGATGCTTGCATGTTCAACTCGCAGAACTTCTCGTTTGTCCGTTTGCCTAAGGAGTGTACTACGGGGTCGAGCATCATGCCCCACAAGAAGAACCCCGATGTCTTCGAACTCATTCGTGCTAAATGCAACAAACTACAGGCACTGCCTCAGCAGGTTACCCTCATCATGAACAACCTGCCCGTGGGCTACTTCCGCGACCTGCAAATCATCAAGGAAGTCTTCTTGCCTGCCTTTGGCGAATTGAAGGACTGTCTCCAGATGGCTGCCTACATTATTAATAAGATAGAAGTTCGCGAGGACATCCTCGACAATCCGATGTACGACCCCATGTTCTCTGTCGAAGAGGTGAACCGCCTTGCTGCTGAGGGTATGCCTTTCCGCGACGCCTACAAGAAGGTGGGTCTCGACATCGAGGCAGGTACTTTCCGTCCCAATAAGGATATCCATCATACCCACGAGGGTTCTATCGGCAACCTCTGTAACGACCGCATCTCTGCACTGATGGGTAGCGTGCTCGAAGGTTTTGTCTTCGCGCGAGTACTCGAAGCCGAAAAACGTCTGTTGAAATGAAACGGCTATTCTCTTACCTCTTACTTCTTACCTCTTACCTCTCCTTGGTTGGTTGTAATGACGAGGGGGAATACTCCACTTGGCCTTGCCGCTTCTCCTACGACAACAGCCTGCACCTCGACCCCACGCTTGCTTCGGCTATGAACATCGATTCGCGGGGCGTCTTCTGCAAAATCTGGGAGTCGAGCATGGGTGGACTCGTCCTCCATTTCCAAAGCAACCAGGGTGGCGATGCCACTCACCAGCAGGTTACCGAAATGGAGCGCCTTACCAACTATATTCTGGGCATTAACAACGGCATCATCGTAGGCTTTCAGACTATGAATACCCAACCCAATGGCGGTTTTGTGGCCTACGATGCACAGTGTCCGAACTGTGTGCGTCGCGAGAATAATACCATCAATCCCCGCTTCCCTGTGTCGATGTCAACCAGTGGCATTGCCTCTTGTGCTGTCTGTGGGAAGAAATACGACCTCAACAACAGCGGCATCGTCCAAAATGGCGAAGAGGGCGACGTAGGACTTCAGAAGTATCTCGCCTCCACCACAGGCCCCAATGGATTCCTTTCTGTGGGAACAAAACGATAGTATAAGTGAAAAGTGAAGAGTGAAGAGTGAAAAATTTGCTTCCGCATTTCTTCGTTTCACTTTTTTTTCTTATCTTTGCACCCGATTTTCGCAGAAAGTCTGCTGCCGCGATGGTGGAATGGTAGACACGAGGGACTTAAAATCCCTTGGCCATAACGGCTGTGCGGGTTCGAGTCCCGCTCGCGGCACTGAGACAGCAAGAGCGGCGCAAAAGGTGAGAGTCTTTCGCGGCGCAAACAATATTCTTATATAGTATAACGAGACGGTCCAATGGGCCGTCTCGTTGTTTTTTTGTCCTTTCATGGTTGTTTGAATGTCCGGGTTTCCAGGAAAGCGCGGAAAGCAGGGAGATAGCCATCAGGAATGTGGATGATTTCCTCGCAGATATAGATGCAGTCGTTGCGGTCGACCTTACTGATTTTGTCGATGGCAACAATATAGGAACGGTGTACGCGTAGGAATTTTTCTTTGGGCAGCATCTCCTCGACGGCTTTCATCGTCAGGTGGGTAATGAGCGCTTTGGGCTGGTTGTCGAGGTAGAACAGCACGTAGTCTTTCATGCCATTGACATAGACGATGTCGTCAATATTGATGTTCTGCCACTCGCCATCGACACGGATGAATACGGTGTTGGGCGTTTCGGACTGCGGAGTGGATGCCTGTGGGGGGTGCTGCTTTCTTGCCTTTTCGACAGCAGCGATGAACTTGTTGTAGCGAATAGGTTTCAGCAGGAAGTCAAGGGCATTGACCTCGTAGCTCTCGAAAGCATATTCTTTGAAGGCTGTCGTGAAGACGACGCGTGTTTCTTCAGGCAGACTATGCGCGAGTTCCATACCATCCATGTTGGGCATCTGAATATCCAGAAAAAGCAGATCGGGCTTTTGCTCCTTGACAGCATTGAGGGCGTTGATGGAGTCTGTGTATGAAGCCAGTAGCGTCAGGTCGGGTGTTCTTTCGACATACGACTCCAACAGTCTCACTGCCAGGGGTTCGTCATCGACGATGATGCATTTAAGCGTGCTCATAGGCGGATGGTAATTTTAACGTGATAGATGTTCTTGGGGATAATCGTCTGTTCCCACGTATAGCGGCCTGGATAGAGCAGATCTAGACGACGACGGGTATTGTCGAGCCCGATGCCCGATCCGCTGCGATCCTTCGTGGGCTTGGGATTATTGGTATTGTCGCAGGTGAACACTAGCTCCTGACTCCTGTCTCCTGTCTCCTTTAATTCAAGCTTGATGTCGATGGTGGCTGGCGCATTGCTGTTCATACCGTGCTTGAAGGCGTTCTCGATGAGCGAGATGAACAATAGGGGAGCTATTTCTAATTGATAATTCTCTCTTTGAGAGTGTGGCGTTGCGAGGACAATTGATAATTGATAATTAATTTGGGTCATCTCGTTGCAGCGCAGTTTCATCAGCTCGATGTAATTCTTCATGAACTCCACTTCGCCGCTGATAGGAACCTTGGGTTTGTTGGTTTCGTACATGACATAGCGTAGCAGGTCGCTCAGCTGCATGATGGCCTCCTGCGTCTCGTCGCCATCAATCTGCGCCAGGCTGGAGATGTTGTTCAGCGTATTAAAGAGGAAATGCGGATTAATCTGGTTCTTCAGCCAGGCCAGCTCTGCCTCTACCTCTTTCTGCTTACGTTCCTGCTGGCGCATCACGTAGCGGATGCTCAGGGCTATGCCAATGGCCATCCAGTTGAGGAGCATCGCAATGCCTGCAAACGACGAGAAGCCTGCGCGGAATATTTCTGGCATGGTGGAAGTGTCGTTAAAGAGGATGTGGCCGTTGCAGATAGTAACCAGTGCCACATTCAGTAGCAGAAACTGCCAGAATCTGCGTTGGAACCAGAGATATGGTACCAGCAAATAGAAGTTCAGGAGATAGACAATCCCCATTGGTGCCAGCCAATAGCCTGACACAGAGAGTGAGGTCATCAGCTGAGCCTTGTCGTGGCTAATCACATAGCTGATGAGTCCTGGTGACAGAACCATCAGCGACAGCAGCAGCACCTGCGTCAGCAGGATTCCAATGTCCTTACTCTGAATCTTCTTCATATCGTTGGCAAAGTTATGCATTTTATCTGAAATAACAAAATCTCTCCCGCATAATCTCTATGCAGGAGAGAGAATAGTTGACTTTTTATGTGGGAACTATTTGTTGTCGGCGGAGGCATTTTCCATCATCCGCTCGGTCGTGTTCCTGATGGTGAGGTCCATCATCTGCATATACTTATTGTACTGCTTCTCGCTCAGAATCTTCTTCATTGTAGCCTTGTGGCTGTCCTGCACCTTTTGCCAAGCCTCACCGGCCTTCGAGCCGTCCTGCAGACGATAGACAGATTCCATCGAGGCAGAGAATTGCGCCATAGCGGTCTTTACCGGTTCCACCTGACTTGTCGTCAGTTCCAGATAGCTGCTCAAACGATCGAACGACAGCTTGCTGTTGTTGTTTACATCCTGTGCATTAGCACTCATTGTCATTACGAACATTGCCACGAGGGCGATCATCATCTTTTTCATAATCTTTTCTATTTTTTTGTTAATACTGTGTTTGTGTCCTTTTGACGTTGCAAAGGTATGATGATTTCCGTTAGGCGCAAAATCGCTTTCGACGTTTGCCCCCACGTGTTTCGACGTTTGGGCAAATTGATGGTTGATAGTTTGAAAATCATTCCAAAAATTTGGCAGTTACGGAAAAAATGCATACTTTTGCAGATGTAACAAGAACTTATATTTGACATCCATAAATTAGAAAAGGTAATAACTATGATGAAACAGTATTTTCGCCCTTTGGCCATAGCTGGAGGATGCATTGTGTTCGTATTGATTCTGTTTGCTACGTGTTGCACGGTAGTCGACTCTGGTGAAGTGGGTATACGTTTCCACAAATGGTCGCTCAACGAACAGGACTATGGTGGCGTTGAAGGAACGTGTAAGGGTTGGGTGTTCTATAACCCTATCACCACGAACGTGTTTACCTACCCCACGTTTACCCAACGCAAACAATACGAGACATTCTCTGTGAATGCCAAGGATGCGTCGCTCTTCGAGATGGATCCCACCATTGCCTATCGCATCAACCCCGATAAGGCCTGCGACATCTTTACAAAATACCGCGTGGGTGTAAAGGAACTGGAAGAGGGATATATCCGCACTTGTATTTACGAGGCCTATCGCACTTGTGCCAACCAGTATACCTCTGACTCGCTGATGTCGAATCGCGCTAACTTTGAGCGTGACGTACGCCAGCGTCTGGAGAAGTCGTTGATGGCTGAAGGCTTCCTCGTTGAGGAGTTTACCTCGAAGATTACCCCTCCCTCGTCGCTGCTCTCGATGATTGATGCCAAGAATACTGCCATTCAGAGTGCCTTAAAGGCTGAGAATGAGGTGAAGGAGGCTGAGGCAAATGCCAAGATTGCTGTTGCCAAGGCCGAGGGTAATGCGAAGGCCATGAAGATCAAGGCCGATGCTGAGGCTTATTATAATAGGACTATTGCTGCATCGCTGTCGCCCATGATTGTCCAGGAGGACATGATTGAGAAGTGGGACGGCAAGATGCCCCAGATTGTTGGCGGTAACGGTATGATGCTCGACATCTCGAAGGTCATCGGAAACGGAAAAGGACAATAAATGACACAGGGGAAAGTCCCCCAGTGCGATTATCTATGATACTGGTATTCGGAGGTACGACGGAAGGCCGCAAGGCTGTGGAGGTGTTGGAAGAGGCAGGCTCCCTTTATTACTATTCTACTCGTACTGACGGTCAGAAGATAGAATTGGTGAATGGTGTTCATCTGACGGGTGGCATGGAAGTGCCGGAGATGGTTGCCTGTTGCCGTGAGCATAATATTCGTCTCATAGTGGATGCAGCCCACCCCTTTGCAGAGGAATTGCATCGTAATCTGCTTTTCTTAGCCAAACACATTCAAACGCCTATTATCCGATACGATAGAATCTATTCACCACACACTAATGACGTGATATGGTGTAAGGACTATCAAGATGCGATGATGAAACTAGAGTCGGAAAACATCAATCGTTTGCTGGCTTTAACGGGAGTGAACAATATTGGTACGTTGCGTCCATATTGGGAAAAACACGAATGCTGGTTCCGCATCTTGAATCGTCGTTTCTCGCAAATGTTGGCGCGTAAGTCTCAATTTCCTGAAGACCATTTAGTATATTATGAAGAGGACGAGACACAGACCTTGATAGAACAGTTGAAGCCACAAGCTATACTTACAAAAGAGAGTGGTCTCAGTGGTGGTTTCGCAGAAAAAGTGGAAACAGCCAAACAGGCAGGCATCAAGATCTTTGTGATAGAGCGTCCGGAATATCCTCCTCGTACGCCAAACCCACAGAATGTTCATATTGAATATGTCAATGGGCCTTACGGATTGCGTCGTGCTGTGGAGAAGTTGTTGCCCGAGTTCTATGCCCTGCATAGTGGACTGACGACGGGAACGTGTGCGACAGCTGCGGCTGTGGCTGAAACGCTGCGACTGCTGAAGGGCGAGACGCCCGATGAGGTGCCTGTTATCCTGCCCAATGGTGAGACCATCATGGTCGCTGTGGGCTATGGCGATGGCTATGCCTATTGCATCAAAGAGGCTGGCGACGACCCCGATGTGACGAACGGAATTGAAGTTCGGGTGAGCGTGGAAGTGAATCATGGGGACTGTCCCCGTGATTCATATCAACCGCAGGTTGAAATTCTAGGTGGTGAAGGCGTAGGCACCTTTACCCTTCCTGGCTTTGACTTCCCTCCTGGAGAACCCGCCATCAACAAAGCCCCTCGCGAGATGATTCGCAAGAATGTTCTAGCGGTGGTGAATCACAGGGACAGTCCCCATGATCTTCGCTATGCTGCTATCACAGGGGTCAGTCCCCATGATTCACAAGCTCCCCTCTCTTTTGGAGAGGGGGTGGGGGTGAGGCTTTCAGTTCCCCAAGGTGCAGAAATCGCCCGCCGCACCTTCAATCCCCGTTTGGGCATTGAAGGAGGTATTAGCATCATTGGTGTTTCGGGCATCGTCAAACCCTTCTCCGAGGAAGCCTTTATTGATAGCATCCGTAAATGTATGACGGTAGCGCAAGCCTCTGGTGCAGAGCGCGTTGTCATCAACAGCGGAGGCAAAAGCGAACGTTTCATGAAAGCCCTCTATCCCGCATTGCCCCAGCAGGCTTTTGTGGAATATGGCAACTATATTGGCGAGACGCTGAAGATAGCCCACGAACTGGATATCAAGGCAGTCACCTTAGGCGTGATGTTAGGAAAGGCCGTCAAACTGGCTGCTGGACATCTCGACACCCATAGTCGTAAGGCCACGATGGATAAGGACTTTATCCGACAAATGCTTACGGAAGCCTGCTGCGACATCGATATCAGCGACATCACGCTGGCTCGCGAGATTTGGGAAAAGCTGCCTGCTGAAAAGCTTCAGACCTTTGCCAATACCATCATCCGCCATTGCGCAGAACACTGTCAGCCGCTTCTGCCCAACGGCTCCCTCACCGTCCTGTTGATTGACGACGAGGGAACCATCTATAGCTTATAGTCCATCGTTGTTTTGATGTCTGCGGAAGAGGCACCGATGGCGAAATGTATGCGTCCTGTTTCAGGAACGAAAGCGTGAGCCTTTGGACTCCAGTAGGTCAAGTCTGCCTTATCGACGACCAACACGACGTCACGAGTCTCACCAGCGGGAATCGTCACACGTTCAAAGGCCTTAAGCTGTCGCTTCGGATGCTCTACCTTCGATTCAGGATAGCTGACGTAAAGCTGCACAACTTCGTCGCCATCGCGACTGCCGACATTCTTTACAGGCACAGATACATACACCTTCTGCTTATCCTGCTTCAACACTTTCGACTCGCCATACTCGAACCGGGTATAGCTAAGTCCATAGCCGAAAGGATAGAGTGGCTGTCCTTCGAAGTACATATAGGTACGGCCATTGCGGATGTCGTAGTCCATCATATGGGGCAAATCGAGTATGTCGCGAACCCATGTCTGCGTAGTGCGACCAGCAGGATTTACCTTACCAAACAGCACATCGGCCACACCATGTCCCTGTTCCTGTGAACAATGGGTGACGTGAAGGATGGCGGGCAGATGCTCCTGACTCCAGTTGATAGCATAAGGGAAACTGCTGACAAGCACCAAGACGGTATTCGGATTGATGGTGTAGAGACGGCGAATCTCGTCCTCATCGGGCAGTTGCAGCGAGTGGCGGTCGTTGGCCTCACGGCCATCTGACGGCACGGGACAAACCTTCCATGTGCGGTCAGTGCCATAAGGATGATTACCTGTGCAAACCAATACCATATCGGCTTGTTTTGCCAAATCCTCGGCACGTCCGAACTGATTGTCGGGGGCATAGAGAATCTCGATGCCCTGCTCGCGACCAGCCTCCTGCATAGCCTTCAGAATAGTATTCTCGTAAGGCGCCGTGCCACTATACCAGTCGTAGATAATCTTGTCAGCATATGGTCCAACGATAGCAATTTTCTTGACCTTATTCGTATTAATAGGTAGCAAAGTTCCGCCCCCTTGGGGGGAGGATGGGAGGGGGCTGTTCTTTAGCAGCACGATGCTCTTGGCAGTCACTTCGCGAACGAATTGTTTCACTTCCTCGCGCTCATAAGGCGGCATAGCGGTAGAATCCTTGCCGATTTCTGCGTATGGGCACTTGTCGTCGAGCAAGCCCAACTTCAGCGCCACATAAATATTGCCTTTGATGACCTTGTCGATATCGGCCTCCGTGACCAATTCCTTTTCTACCGCCTCCTTCAAATAAGGCTGATAGCGGTCCAAGAATTGGCTGGTACCCGCCTTCACCACACCAGCAGCAGCCGATGGGAAATCAGGGTAGTAATGATGAGCATTGACCAATAGTGTATAGGCTCCGCCATCGGTGCAGATAATGCCGTTGTTGCCCCACTCGTTACGGGTAATCTCGTTCAGACAGGAATGAACGGCCATCGGGATACCGTTCCAGCTGTTATACGAAGCCATGAAGGCACGGCTGCCTCCTTCGGTGATGCCTTTATAGAAAGGATATGAGTAGTATTCGCGGAACAGGCGCTCGTCGAAGTTGCTCGATGTGGAATCGCGCCCGTCCTCATTGCTGTTCGCGAGGAAATGCTTCATCAGCGCGCAGGTTTTCCAATAGCGCGTATCGTCACCCTGCAAGCCCTTTGTCATCGCCACAGCAAGCTGTCCTACGAGATAGGGGTCTTCGCCATAGCTCTCCTCCGTACGGCCCCATCGCGGATCGCGGGCCAAGTCGGCATTGGGGGCAAACACCACGAGACCTTTCCTACGGGCGATATTTCCCTGGGCATACCAACGAACTTCCTCGGCTTCAATCTGTCCGATACGCTGAATCAAGGAGCGGTCCCATGTGCAACCCATGCCATAGGCCTGTGGGAAGATGGTGGTGGGCAGGTCGTTGGGAACTTCCTTGCCATCGACGGTCTTCACACCATTGTTGCGCGATGGACCACCAAGGGCCAATCCGTGCAAACCCTCATAGCAGCCTGTGGTAGGCACTCCCAAACGAGGTGTTCCCAACATGGGCGACATCCACATCATTTTTTCGTCGAGCGTCAGGTGCTTCAGGAAGAGTTCCACACGTTTGTCGTCTTTCAGTTTCGTGTTCTGAAAGTCGTAAGGTTGGGCACTTGCTGTAGTCTTACTGAACAGCATGGCAATAGCAATGAGAAATAGTTGATAATGTTTCATAAGTTTAGTTTTTATAGTTTATTCTCCGATTTCGTCCTTGCGGCGTCCGAAGATGACGGCAGCAATGACGGGAGCACCCACGAGGGCTGTGACACTGTTCACGGGCAATGCCCCCTCGAAGCCAGGCATACGGGCAATAAGGTTGCAGATGAGTGCCAAGGCAGCACCGCAAAGAGCCGTTGCGGGCATTAGGATGCGATGGTCGCTGGTGCGGAAAATGGCGCGAGCCAGATGGGGAACTGCTAGTCCGATGAACATGATGGGTCCGCAATAGGCAGTAACGATGGCTACGAGTACGCCCGAACCGATAATCACCAGCATACGGGCCCGACGGATATTCAGTCCCAGATTGGCGGCATAACGGTCACCCAGTAGTAACAGGTTCATGGGCTTTACCAGCAGGCAAGCCAGTGGCAACAAGATGCACATCAGCACAACAAAGAGCACCATCTCGTCGCCAGAGACGCGCGAGAACGAGCCCAAGCCCCATACCACGAAGGCTTTGACGTCCTCCTCGGGCGACAGGAACTTCAGTACACCGATGATGGCATTGGCCAGATAACCAATCATTACACCAATGATGAGTAGGGTGACGTTGCCCTTCACCTTTTGGGAAATCCACACGATGAGCAGCATGACAGCCAGTGCTCCGACAATGGCCGCCACACTCATGGCAGCATCGCCCAGATACCCCAAACGGCTAAGCGCCACACCACCGAGTTTGCCAGAGAGCAGCACCACGAAGGCTACACCCAGGGCAGAACCGTTGGAGATACCCAATACCGAGGGCCCCGCCAGCGGATTGCGAAACACCGTTTGCATCTGGAGTCCACTGACCGCCAAACCTGCTCCTGCGACAATAGCTGTCAAGGCCTGTGGCAGGCGACTGCTAAAAATGATGTTTGTTGCTATCACGTTAGAATCGTCGCCCAGCAATATCCGGCAAACCTCTGACATGGGAATCCTGACAGAGCCAAGGAATAGGTTGACAATAGCCAGTAAGATGATGGCTACCATCAGCATCAATATCATTGGCAATGTCCGTTTCATCATTTCAGCAAATAATAGAATGTCGGCTGATAATCTTTCTCTACCAATTCGGGATGGAAGATGGCCACGAAGTCCTTCAACAGTACATCAGGCTGTACGGGCGATATCTCATAGTAAGGCTGTTGCTTCATATTGCAGTAAATGACCTTCTTCTCCTTATAGGCTTTAAACAGTTCGTTGCGGGCCTCTGAAGCCTTCAGCGCATCGTACGAGAATTCCTCGGGGAAACTGTTCAGGATGCGCCAATAGTCGGCATTGGCTGCCAAGGCGTACATCTTTTCGAACTCCAGGTTCTCGCCGGCTTCCTCGTCGTCCTTGATAACATAGTCGGAACCAGCGTCGCGGAAGATTTGTGCCAGATAGTTCTTACCACCTACGGCGTGCCAATTTCCATGATGCATCTCGCCACTGAAAACAGTAGGAAGAACTTCGAACTTTGAGTTTTTTACTTTATCCTTCAGGTCGTTGTAGCGCTGTTCGATACCGTCAAAGACTTCCTGTGCCTGTCGTTCCTTGCCAATGAACATGCCCACAAACTTGATCCACTCCGCCTGTCCCAGCGGGTCGAGTTCCTTGTAACCCAGATGGGGTACCAGCGTAATACCCGTCTCCTTGATGGGCTCGTAACCGCCACGTTTGAAGGGCGAGATGAATATAACATCAGGATTGGCAGCCAACACCATCTCCGTATCGAAGTTGCCCTCCATGCCTATCTTCACGATACGGCCGTCCTTCACTCTGGCAAGGATGTCCTTATTAAAGAGGTTTTTTGTTCCCGTCAGTCCCTTTACCACGTCATGAGCATCGAGAATGGTAAAGTTCGACAGTTGCAGGGCTGTCATGCAGATGGTATTCTTGATAGGTACACGAATCTTGGTGTATCCGTCGGGTACGGCAACATCGTCAGCGCTGACTAAGGCAAAGTGGTCGTTCTTGCCGACATCCACCAGATGGATGCCTGCCGAGTCGCGCACAGTGAACCCTGTGGCATATTTCACCGTTATTTCTGTTAGAGAGTCTTCTGAGCTTGTTCCTTCAGCGCCCTGCGACTTGACATTCTTGCCAGAACAGGCGCATAAAAGGGCCAAAATGGCCATAATCCAGATTGTTTTTTTCATTTCTATCGTTTTTTACTGGTTTCAGTTTGCAAATATACGAAATATTTTGTAATTTCGCCATCGAAATAACAAAAATCATGCGTACTTTTCATATAGAACCCCTCAATTCGTCGCTTCAGTCGGCTATCCAACAGAAAATCGACAACCTGAACAAGCCCAAAGGCTCGTTAGGTCGTTTGGAGGAACTGGCCCTGCAGGTGTGCCTCATCCAGCAGACGCTGTCGCCCTCTGTGGCGCATCCCTGTCACCTGTTATTGGGTGGCGATCATGGCATCGAACGCGAAGGCGTCAGTGTGTCACCCCGCGAGGTCACGTGGCAACAGATGATTAACTTCACCCGTGGGGGTGGGGGAGTGAATATGTTCTGTCGCCAGCATGGCTTTACGTTGCGCATCGTTGATGTGGGCGTCGATTATGACCTGTCAAATGTTGAAGGTGTCATTGACCGCAAGATAGGTCGCGGCACTCGGAATTTTCTCTATGAGCCGGCGATGACGGACGAGGAGTTTGACCAGGCGATAGCCGTTGGCGCCTCGCTGGTGGATGACTGCATAGCCGAAGGCTGTCGCGTGTTGAGCATTGGTGAGATGGGCATTGCTAATACGTCGCCCTCCAGCATTTGGATGCACCTGTTTGGCAATATCCCCTTG
>JAEEGH010014946.1_pt1 | contig 16934 bp, 21 predicted proteins | sample 9134181 | NCBI WGS metagenome assembly JAEEGH01 (sample SAMN16246544, study PRJNA631951) | gut metagenome | biome: gut microbiome; feature: rumen; material: DP-attached | host: Bos | place: Iran: Karaj | collected 2018-10
AAATAGTTCCCCCCTCCGCCCCCTCACTTTCCCATTTGACAAAACTCAGACAATATGTGATGATGCGCCTAACCGTGCATTGTGCGACATTAACTATATTATGCTCGACAGCATGCATAAAATGCTTATGTATATTATTTAATGTCGTAAAATATTTATTGCGATCCGGAGTTTTCCACAGACTTTTGCACATTCATGCTACAACATCAAAAATATACAAAATCAATACCATAAAACTATTGCACCATGCTCGCATGCGTGCTATTGTATAGACAGTTAGCAAATGATTAAAAGCAACAAGCGAAAGCAACACCGGCTAGACAGGTGAAGGACACAAGAACAATAAACGGAGTAACAGCATGATCACACTTACACTTACAAACGAACAGGCGGAGGAGGTACTTTACGCAACCTCCACGCTCTATCAAGAATATACCAACACATCGCCGGAGCTAGATGCCAGCATTGAAAGATATAATAACACGGTGGACGAACTCCGCCAAACTATCAAGAAACAACTAAAAGAACAGGAGCAAATAAATGCAAATAACAATCACTAATATTAAAACTGAGCCGGAATATATCACTATTACACGGCGTGAATATAACGATCTAAAGGCGAAAGCTACACGCTACGATAAACGCCACGCCCAACTCATCGAGAACGCCCACAATCAAAACAACGCACGCACGCCGGAACAACGTAAAGCAATCGCACAAAAAGCGGCTCAAGCACGATGGAACAAGAAAGGAGATATGTAAATGGTAGGCACACCAGCAGGCGGACAGAAAGCCGCACAAACCAACTTAAAGAAACACGGCAAAGATTTTTATAAGCGCATCGGTAAGAAAGGCGGACAGAACGGACACACCGGCGGCTTCGCATCCAACCCAGAACTAGCGAAGATCGCCGGACGTAAAGGCGGAAAGAAGTCAAAGAGGGGTGCAGCCAAACAACCAAAACAGCCACACTACAAAGGCAACAAGATACAAAACGCACACGAACTACATGTCTTTCTCAAGTCATTCATACCAACCCCAAAGGAGGACTAAAAATGCTTACGCTAAAAGACTTACAATACTTACACACCCTTGTATTATTCGCAAGGCTCCACGATAAGAACAAGAACCGTAAATACCATGATGAATTATCGAACAAGCTAATCACGATGTATGAGCAACGTGAGAAAACCGAACAAGAAAATGCAGAGGACAACCAATTTAGAAAGAGGATTGTAAAATGAAGCTACGCAATAAAAAGACAGGCGAGATAGTCGACACAACCGAGTGGACCTTCTTTTGCGACAGTGGGGCGATAAGTATAGAGAATGATGAGGACGCAAATAAAGAGTTTCGATATGGCTCTCTCGCCGAACTATGCGAGGAATGGGAAGACTACAAGCCAACCGAGCCACTCATCAAGGACGAGAAAATCCGCAAAGCAGTTCGAGCTTGGGCAGATGGGAACAACATTGAGAGCGTTCATTATGACGCATTTTGGAGAGGCTTCAGGCGAGATAATTCCTCAATTACGGTATGGGAGGAGCTGCCGTTAGAAGATAATAAGGTTTATACCATCGCCGAACTCTGCGGAGAGGAGGAAGAATGAGCACCCAAGAAGATTCAATCATCGAAGAAGAAATCCGTGAGGGATGGTGGGAACAAGGCGAAGCGGTAATGAAAGAAATGTGTGACGAAGAATAAAAGAATGGTCACCCTCGCAGAGTGACCATTCCAGAACAAATAGGAGTTACATAATCAGAACACACAAATGACATGCAACATTTTTATTATACCATACACCGCCCAATTATCGCTATGAAGTCGTTCTTTATCTTCTGAGTTTCGAAGAATAAGCACCCCATCTTATAAGCTTTCAGCACCGGCTGAAACCATGTGGAGTTACGAGCTTTCGTATAAATAGTATTCTCCGTATGATCATTAATATCAAAAACGAACACGCAAGGATTCGATGGCTCGAAGTCCTTCGAAATGTAGACGAATCCAGTTTTCCAATTCTGCCAGATACCATATTTCGACCCTTTGAGCACAATTGTAGAGTACACCCTTGCATCCTTGTCTCGCTTCGCTATGAAGCTATCATTATCACGCAAGAAGGCGTTGTCGATGGCGTACTCACCGTACTCCGTACCATCAATGAGAGCTCCGAATCTAGTCGCTTTCTTCTTCTCACGATACGCCGGATTCTTGATGTAATTTACCAAAATAGTACCGTTCTTGAACGTCCGGAACTCCGAGTTATAAGGCAATCCCAGCTTGAAGTAATCAAAATATGGATTACTAATCGTAATAGCGTTACCGAGCAACAGAACACGTACATCTCTAAGGCGTGCGATCGTCTCGATGATATCAAGAAACTGCGTGACCTCATTTCGGAGATAGTGGTAAGTGCCGTTATCTATCAAGAACTCATCGAAGATAAGCGTCTTGACCTTCGGAAACGAAGCAGACTTTAAGATATTCGCAGTCGATAGCGGTACACCGTATCCACATACCTCTTTATCGCAGTAGAACTTGTCGATTTTCTTCTTGCTCGCAGTTATCCGGAACGTATGATCCAAAAACAGACCTTCGTTCTGCAACTGGTCAAAAAATCCTTCGTATGCGTTATCTAGTTCTGTCTTATATCTGCGGATGTATACGAATTCGTTACCGTTCTTAAGATAGTCGGAGATGACAAACTTCTTAGCACCGAAGGACTTACCAACGCCACGCTCACCGATTACGAAGTTGAGAAGCGCGTTGTAGCTTAATAATTTATTAAAATCGTAAAACATAGACCACCTTGTGAGAAGTAGTAGTGTTGCTAAACCCCACGATTCAAGTGGCACTGGGCGGCGGCACTCTTTTCGAATGGAATTGCACACTATGGCTTCCCGCTCTTGTCTTACCCAGATCTAACAGTACACTACTATCCTCAGAGGTATTTTACAAAGTTTTACACATTTACACAAGTTTTGCACATCCTGTGGAAAAGAATATGCCAATTTATATCTTATAAAATGGCGTATTCATGCTAGAATAAATACATAAGGAAAGGAACACACATGAAGTAAAGAGTATCTATTAAATCATTGAATATAAAGCATTAAACAAAGGTAAAACACAATGGAAGATAACAAAGTAATTCAATTATTCGATGTAAAAGTAATTTTCGCTGATCTCGAGGATCGTGGATTCGGACGTAACATCGTAATTGATGCAACTGATCAAGCAACTCAAGACGCTATTGATATGTGGGTCAAAGACAACAATATCAATGGCGGTACGGCAAAATACAAGGACTTTACCAACAAAGACGGTGTAACTACTAAGCAATACACCTTCAAACTCAGCGAGTATACACAGTTCGGCGGTAAAGATAATCTAGATGAGAAAGCACTTGGAGCCGGCGCTATCATCAATCTCAGCGCTTCAGCTTATGATTATGATAATAAATTCGGCAAGGGCACCTCTGCGGCGCTACGTGCTGTGTATGTTACCAAAGGCGCTACTAAAAGCGCACTATCAGCAATAGCTCGATAGTTACAAAAAGCAGCCCAGTTGATTCTGGGCTGCTTAATGAAAAACAAACTTAAGAAAGGATGCTTACATTATATGGCAATTCGGTATGACAGTCAACTAAAGGCACAGTTACGAAAGGCAGTTAAGTCATTTAATGCAAAGATCCGCAGACTAGAAGATAAGGGCGTGTCAGCCGCTCTGCTACCAGATAAGGTCAGCTCGAAAGAGATACAAGCTGGTATCAAGAACCGTAGAGACTTGCGCAAACGTCTCCAGCAACTCAACGAATTCACTAGTGCTGGTGTTGTTGAGGAATCCGCCGGTGGACTGATGGGCACGGATGAGCTATTCATATACCGTCAAGGTGAAGCGAACCGTGTCATCCGTGAGATTAATAAAGATTACGAGAAGCTTCTGAATCTCGAGACTGATTATCCGATGATGATCGGAGAGCAGACCGCTAACTTACGTACGAAGATGGAGTACTTGTCTCGTGACATCCGTACGATGGATGTGAAGCAAATCAACATCTTTAATAAGAACATCCTCACACTGGAGCAGAAAACACTGAAGGACGAGAACTTCTATAATAACTTCCAGAAGATGCTATTTTATAGTGGTTATCGTGGAGGGCTGAAACCTTCGAAAGTGCGTGAGATAAGCGAGCTGATCGAGAAATTTACACCGGAGGAGATACTAGATATCTACTCCACTAATCCGGCTCTGAAGTCGATGGTAGAAGGCTATAATAGGATGAAGAATAACATCGGTGAGGTTGATGAAGCTGACACCGAAGATGTAGCGAATGCAATTATTGAAGCGTTATTAGAAAAACTATAATTTAAGAGAGGTACAAAATGCGCAAGTTCACTTGCGATTTTGAGACTACTACTGATCTAGATGATTGTAGAGTGTGGGCGTACGCTATCTGTGAGATAGGAGATCCAGATAACTTTATATATGGTAATTCACTAGATGAGTTCATGGAGTGGTGTCAGAATCCAAAGGAGAATTATCTATGCTTATTCCACAATCTCAAGTTCGATGGTCAATACATCCTGTCATGGCTGCTGAAACACGGATTCGAATACGTAGCAGATAAGAAGAACCGGCACGATCATAGCTTCACTACTCTTATCACAGATATGGGTCAATTCTATGTCATCGAAGTGTACTTCAAGGTAAAAGGTCACAAGGTCAATAAAGTCACCTTTCACGATTCACTGAAATTATTAAACTTCTCCGTAGAGGAGATAGCAAAATCATTCGACTTACCGATCAGCAAGCTGAAACTAGATTATCATGCTAAGCGTGAAATTGGTCACATACTCACACCGCACGAAGTCGACTACATCCGGAATGACGTGCGCATCATGGCACTCGCACTAGATATTCTATACAAGCAAGGTATGACTAAGATGACTGTTGGCGCTAATGCCCTGCATTCGTTTAAGAGCATCTGTAATAACTTCAGTCAGTTATTCCCTGTTCTTCCGCTTGAGGTAGATGCAGATATACGTAAAAGCTACAAGGGCGGCTTCACTTATCTATCACCGAAGTACAGAGAAAAGACCACCAGAGCCGGACTGACCTTAGACGTAAACTCAATGTATCCAGCGAAGATGGTACAAGAATGGATTCCCTACTCAATGCCAGAGCCATTCGAAGGTAAGTACAAACCAGATAAGCTTTATCCCTTGTACACTCAGCGCTTGTCTTGTACTTTCGATATTAAACCAAATAAGATCCCATCCATACAGCTCAAGAATTGCGCTAGCTTCATGCCGAATGAGTATATCGAATCTAGCAAGGATGAGATAGTCACCCTCACACTCACGAATCCGGATCTGGAGCTGTTCTTCCAGCAATACGATGTAAACGTGATTGCTTATCATGGCGGATGGAAGTTCAAACGTGCTCGAGGGATGTTCACGGATTACATCAACCACTGGACGGAAGAAAAGATAAAAGCGAAGAAAGAAGGCAATCGACCGCAATACCTCTTGAGCAAGCTGATGCTTAATAATCTCTATGGCAAGCTAGCACTCAACCCAATTGGCAGACAGAAAGCTCCAGTGCTAAAAGACGAGGAGCTTCACTATCTGATGCTCCCGACTGAGGAGCGCAAACCGATATATATTCCAGCCGCTACCTTTATTACTTCTTATGCTAGAAAGTATATTATCGAGACTTCACAATTCATCCGAGAATGGAGCATGAAAAATAAAGGATATGATGCTTATGTATATAGTGATACCGATAGCATTCACTGCTTACTAGATAAGTCAGATCTAGATATTCTGAAGAAGCATATCAAGATAGACCCATACGAGCTAGGAGCGTGGGATTGTGAGTCAACGTGGACTAGAGGACGCTTTCTAAGACAAAAATGTTACATCGAGGAGATAGACGGTGAGATCCACTCAACCGTAGCTGGAATGCCGAAGCACTTATCTCATCTTGTGAACTTCGATAACTTCAATGTTGGATTCACTACGGCAGACTTCACTGATGAGGAGATCGGTGAGAAAGGACGTAAGCTGAAGTACGTCCACACAGATGGCGGTGTGGTGTTAGTTCCGACTGACTTTACGATTAAGTAACAAAAATCCACAGGGCTGTGGAAAACCCTGTGGATAAGTGTACAACTAGAAGAACTCAACTATAACTTGAGAGTCATTAGCTTTAATTGTAGCGTCAGTAGTGACAGATACCTGTACGTGGAATATTAAGTGTCCGTCTTTCCATTGCAGACTATCATCTGAGCTATAGTAAGATACGAAGTCATCTGACATACGTACTATCTCACCTAGATACACACTATGGGTGGTATCCACGCTTTGTAATCTATGGTCGTAGAAACACTGTGTATGTTTTGTATTTGGACGATCCCACATCTCTAGATTAGTCCACTGTAACGTGCCTAAAGCGCTCGTTTGCACTTTCAGATAACCTGTTACACGCACGTGCCTAAACCAGTCTGGTATACGTACGATATAATTTGGGTCAATATAGAGCGGTAAACCTTCTTTCACCACCAACGGTATTCTGATAACTTGAGTAGACGATACGGTAAAATCATTCTCTAGTCCTAGCACTACTCTGTTGCTAGTTGTGTTGAAAGAGCCTAGTGGGTTCTTCCATACGTTGTTAGCAGTAGTAAAGAACTGTGGGAAGTTTCCGTCAGTATCATCTGTATTGCTTCCTGCGCCACGTACACCTCTTAGACAGTTATCACATACGTTGTCATTATATACAAAGTTTTCTATCGTGCCACTTGGCTTGAATAAGATTGCTTTAGTGGAGACGATGTGATTACGGCTCAAGATAAAACCATCAATATGATTGGCGTGCATGAAGTCCGAGCCAGTATATCCGCTATTTGATACCGCAGTGCCATAGTATTCGTTGTCTATTACCTGTACATTCTTCAGAAGATGCGTAGCACGTCCTGCGATATTCATGAATATCTGATCAGTAGTTACACCAGTAGAGATGAACTTGTTGTTCTTAATCGTTACATCGTGCAATGATTCAGCATCTGCGGCGTTGGTGATATCAATAGCATAGTTGTCACCTGTCCTACCTCTGCCGATGTTATAGAATGTATTGCCTTCGATAGTAATGTTATTAGCTTGTGGTAAACGTATTGAAGATAGCTGACAGTCATAGAAGCTACAGTTTTTCACAACGATATTATCATGAGGATGTGCACCGGTTGCGTGCGTACCAACGCCATTTAGATAGTAAGTATCGTTCTGATTCTTCTTAAATAGACAGCCATCTACCGTCAAGTTGACCGTTTCAATACCATCATATTCGTAGCTATCATCGTTGCCCCAGTATGGCGCCGATGTGAAGCTTGCGTAATCCGGCTGAATCACCTCACGGAAGTTATTAGCACTTACACTTAGTAGATTGCCAATGAAGTTACAGTGTTTAATCTCAATATCCTTACAACCAGCTAGATCAAACACGTGCGTAGATACGAAACAATCCTTGAACTCGATATCCTCGAAGCTACAATTAAGAGCGTGGAACAATGCGAACGTAACACCGCCAATATTACCATTGAAGGTACCGTTCTTTACGTGGAAGTTCTCTAAAGAACCATAACCAGCTGTCGTCATCGACTCAAGATTGTTCAAGAATTGAACCCTGTTGTAAGCGTCAGAAGCTGGCGTACCATCAATTACCTTGATTTCGCAACCGTTGAGGTCAACGGTGGTATTGCTATAAATATAGAAGTTACCATCAACAATGTAAGTCTCACCCTTTATGAATTCGATAGTCGTCTGGTCATTTGTCTTAAACTTCAACGCATTACGAATAGCGATGGAGTCGTTTGTAACACCGTCACCCTTAGCGCCGAATTGTTTGACATTGACGTTGTTGTCTGACAGAGCAAGTATAGCTACCTTGCCGTCTCCTAATGCAATAACACTACCTTCGTCCGCTACAACGCCCAGTGAAGATGCAACATAATACGTTGCGGCTCCACCATCATTGATAGAGTGATAGCCTAGCGTGCTGGCGTGACTACCGATAATCAAGTTAGTAGATGCTTTCATATCCGCTACGGTGTCGAAAGTCCACGTAACATTTGATTCAAGGTAAGAAGCGACTATCTCTTGTAGAGTGCCATCTTCTGCCATCTGATCCAGCTTATTATTTATCTCCTCTTGAACATCAAGGTTCTCAAAGTAATTATCCACGAAGCTTTTTAGCTCATCGAATTTCTCAATGTATTCTTCTTCCAGCGTGGCATTGTTGTTCACCACGTCCGTCATATCCTGTATGTACTTCCATAGAGCGCACAATGCTTCGTAATAGCTCAAGCTATTATCGAAAACCATTGGCACCGCTGACGCTACGAAGCGTACGAATGGTGGTACATTTGGCATTCTTTCTGGCTTATCGTTCATTTCATTCCTTTCCTTTCTATTAATAGATTATCATAAACAGATCACGCAGATCTTCAATTATCTCACGGTCAATGGCACGGATGTTCTCACGGTATTGCTGTACCATCCTCTGGTAAGTAGCACTAATACCCTGATTACCTTCATAGTGTTTCGTGTACGTCTGAGTACCGGAACCATTTGATGAGCCACTAGATACCGTGTTTGCTTCATCATCGATATAATTAGCGGATGTTGATGAAGCATAGCTTCCGCCGAGAATCGCTTGCTTATTAATCTGACCTTGTGGCGTATCTGAGTTCACGGTGAGACCGCTGGAGTTACTTGTAGCGGTGGTATCACTACTTGAGGTGTTCGCTGTCGTATTCTCACCAGTGTACGTCTCCGTGTAATTGACGTTGGTGAGCGGATTGTATTTTAAGGAAGCGGAGTAGATAAGAGGTAGTTTATCCTCCATAATCTCCTGCATTGCAACCTTTACACGGTGTTTAAATAGTGCGACCGTTTCAGACCCAATCTCATGCATATAGTAATGGTCAAGTATCTTACGTGCGAGTCGAGCCGGAGACCAAGTTCCAGCATCAGTAATGACCTTTATCTCATCGAAGGTGAGATAGTTAGTTAGGTCATAATCTTGAAACCACTTCAGCACCTGATCTTCGCCAATCGTCTCAATCACCTTGCGGAGCTGAACTGTATATCTAGCCATTTGCTACCTCCATCTTCTCAATCGTCTCCAGATTCTCATTTCTTAGACTGTCTGTAATAACAGATTCTGTGCTCTTGATAATGTTGTACACATCGGAGCGGAGCTTCACTTCAACATTCTTACCGTACTTCTGATTGAACTCTTTCGCCGCTTTCTCACGTGTCTTGAATCCTGCCATTAAGTTCAAGTTGACACATTCGTTATTACTCATCGTCTCAGCGCTGATCATGCGTTCACGCTTCTCTGAGATGTTATCCACTCCTAAGAAGGTAAGGAACTCATTCCAGATAACATGCTTGTAATCTGTTAGCTTGTCTGCAACATACGGCGCTTGTGTCTGTAGCGTCTTGAATGACTCCGGATCGAAGTGATTGCGCTCGACTACTAGAGCCATTGCGTTTTTCTCGACTTGATCTAGCGCATTCATCATAGATAGACGCTCATTATCGTTCGTGACTACAATAAATGGTGTCTTTTGCGCTCGAATGTTGACATCGATTGCACGTTCAGCAATTGCCATCCGCATTGCGAATAGCTCGACTGATGTTGCAGTAGCTACGCCCTCCCAGTTATTGAGAACTAGAATAGCTTCTGTCGACTTATCGTCATCGGTATCATCTTCGTAGCCGTTGATTTTAGCCACAGCTTCGGAGACACCGTTGAACACACGCCGGCTGGTATTTATCTCACCATACGAATAACAGCGAATACGTGTCGGCAGTCCGTATAGATTGAGCTTGCCGGATGTAGCTGACTTAGTGTTGATAAAGCCGTACGGTTCTAGATACAACATCGCCGCTTGTCCAGTGTAGTACAGACAGCGCTCGAGATAGCGTGCATCCATCGAATCTGGTAAGTTCACCCATTCGAACATCGAAAGTGCGATTCTTTTGAAGCGCTCGAGATAATCGAAGTATGTTGCGTTATTCATTAGCACCGCATCTTCGAGATTATTTCGTGCTTTTCTCTTGCCCATATTTTCCTTTCTCGCTATACAATAGCGTTATTTTGCGAATAATCCAGATATTTACTAGGATCATGCCAGAATGTTATCCCTGCAGATAACATCCCTTTTATTTCATTCATATCGTCTTGTGGAATAGCGCCAAGTACATTTGGCGTTGCACATTTGACATAATTCCAGTATCTGCGTCCGAAGATATTCGGTACTTTCATTGTATTTACTTGATAGCCGAACATCGAGAAGTATTGATCGACTAATCTTATATATTCCGCTTTACAACTCATCTTGTAAGCAGTGAATACAGTTTTACCCACCGTAAAGTTGAAGTCACCAGTGTTGGAGTTACCTTTGGCACTATCTGGTGTCATTTCAGCGACACTGACTTGATGTTGCGCATCAGCCGCTACGTCTGCCATCGATAGCGCACCGCCAATCATTCCGCCAATATTACCAGTTGCCATCGATGATATCATGCCGAGACCGGCACGAGTGGCATTGAGACCAGTCTTAATCTCCAGATACTTCGAGTTATAAGCTTGCCAGTTGAGATAGAAGTCACTGTTCCATGAAATTGTTGGAAACTTCTGCATACTGATTGAGTAATCATATCCACCGCTCAAGTTCGTGCGCTTGTAATTGGATGGCGTGAGCTTGATATCACAACCCTCATTTACAATGCTTCGCATGGTGAAGTTAGCGTTACTTGAGGAGAAGTCCTCCCAGCGGTAGTTGATATTAGTACCGCCGTTATTGCTGATCATCAGATAGTTATACGGCGCACAGAAGCACTTATTGTTCTTTGGCACGTATCCATCAATGCTGGTATTACGTGCAATCGAAGCGTTGAGGATGGTGTTGACTTGCGTTGATGAGTTCAGCGCACTAGCAGAGAATCCATATTCCGTGTTGAAAGTGAGCGGAACCGATACACTACAGATAGAGGATGGCACCACGTACATACTCATGATGGCACCGCTCTTACCAGCTTTATCGTAAGAGCGCACCATGTTGCGCAAGTTATTATATTTCTCTGTATAACTTGAGCCAGCTAGAGCGAATAAGTATGTACCCTGCGGTAGACCGTTGTAGATACGTGCTCGACTACCCCAAGCGGTAAACATTGGATCGAGTAACTCTGATACACTTACCACGAAGTAACAATCATCCATTGTAGACGCTGTACCGACATTCTGGACGGCGTTCACTACGTAGTCACCATATTCGATATCTTCCGGATAAGTATGTAGACCGAATGTATCATCATTCACGTGCTCACGGAGTACGTAGGATTGCTTGAATGTAAGCGAAAGCTGCCACGTCTGCCATACATCCGTCTTAAGTTTTATCTCTGTCACACCGTCATTCACGTAGCGCATATCTTCAATAAAGCAGTAGAACCACTTATTGCCGTAAGCTACGTTCTTGTACATACAGTAGTTATAATTGCGAATCTCCTCATACACCGCCGGAAAGCGCACCGTGCCGTCTTTGCGCTGATAGGTAAAGTCAGTCACCTCGAGTTTCGCTAATTGAGTAGTAAAATAAGCTACTTGATCATCGTAGCTGTTGAATGTTATTTGATTCTGCTGATCAACCTCAAGAGGGCACTGCAAGAGGATTAGATCAGTTGAAGGAGTAACTATTGCCATAATCACATTATATCATTATTTACATCAAGAAAAACTACCACAAAACGGAGAAAGTGGTAGTTCTTCACGAGGAAAAATTGAATAGGAGTTTTTTGTTTTGGATAACAGTGAGGTCAATTAAGGAGCCGGATAGGGTGGGGCTTCTCCAGCTCCTAATTTGATTATAGCATTATCGTAATTCATCGCAATATATTTTATACTCGCAAGTGTGCACAACCGTGTTGATATATATATATATATTAGCTAAACTATAAACAGGAACTTACAAGCGTTCAGTTGCGAAACTAGCAAAATACCACCCCAAGTCGAGGTGGTATTTTGTTTTAGCTTATTAAGCTGAAGTGACCGTAACAGCGATCGTATCGGTATGAGTAGTCGTACCATCTTGATCAGTAGCAGTAACAGTGATGGTGGAAGAACCAGCCGCAACGCCAGTAATGATGACATTGGAGCCACTTACTTCAACCGTAGCTTTCGAAGTTGCACTTGAGGTCGCACTTAGAGTTGCAGTCGAGTTGACTGGAGTCAAGGTAACAGCTGAAGTAGCTTTCTGACCAGCTACGACACTGATAGTATCAGGATCAGCAGTTACAGCAGTTGCTGGAACATCTGGATCATCAATAGCGATGACCACGCCGTTAGCGAATAAGCTGTAATTGTACATCTTGACAACGTTGAGATAATATTGCCAGCTTCTGTTGTTCGGATTGAACCACATATCTAGTGCCATATCTTGCTGTTTGATCTTGAACCAGCTCTTGTCGCAGATAATACCGTAGATGTTTGAACCATCGTAGATCTTTACACCATCATCAGTGTAAGTATCGAAGTTATCGACAGTGATTACACGACCGATGAAGTCAGCCTTGTCCATGTTGAACGCAGCCGCTAAGACATCGACATCAACCGTTGCCATGATATCGGCACGGATGATTAATACGATATCTTCTGGAGCGCACCATGTAGTAATAGGACGACCAGCACCGCCAACCTTCTTCCATGCGTTGTAATCGCTGGATGGCATCTGGAACAAGGTGTAGAGCTCACGTAGTTTCTTGATCATGGCTTTGCCAGTAGCTTCGTTAGTAACAGCGCTGACCTTGATGTAAGCAGCTTTGTTAGCAGAGTAAGCCGCAGATACAAGGTTCTTCGTGTAATTGAACATACCAATGTATGCGCCGTTGTATAGAGCATTGACGATACCGTTGATAAATTCTTCGAGATCACGCCAGCTGTTGAAAGCTTGACGAATCTTATCACGAGTAAGAGTTACAGGATATTGAATATCCATGTTGACGTTGAGGTACTGAACCTTGACATCAGCTTCATATTTCTGAAGAATACCAGCGAAGTCATTGACATCGAATTGACGACCCTTAACCGGATTGATATAAGTTTCTTCGCCAGCCCAACCGAGAGGAATGTTCTCACCTTCAAGTTGAGATAGTGGATTATCGTAAAGACGTGTAACAGTCGCAACGTAAGCGATCTGCTTAAGTAAACCGAAGAACGATTCTTGAACCGCTTGATAGTTAGAACCGAAGATCGGAGCACCCCATTCGCCGATGTTGGTATTGGCATCGACAACAGGGAAGTACTGGTGGAATATATCACCAGATGAAACCGACATCTCACGCATTTTGTTGAGAGCGGTCACGAGTCCTGCACTAGGATTCATGTTGATTCTCCTTTGTTATTTTAAGAATTTACCATGAGCATCGAAGATATCATTGAAGGTGATAGCTTTATTCTCAGCTTTATCCTCATGATATTTAACAGGTTCGCTTCCTTCCGCTGGTATCTGTTTGAGCAGATTACCGTTTGCGAGAATAAGTTTCTCGTTGCGTTCACGTAGTTTCTCAATTTTCTCATCTCTATCTTTTAGAGCCTTTTGAGTTTCAGCGTTTCTGCTGATCAAGACACCTAGATCGTCTGCTATTACAGCTGAATTTTCTTTACCGAGCTTATCTTGCAGACCATCTATTATCTTTGTCAATTCTTCATCACCCATAACTTGATTATAGCACCTTTCTATTAATGTTTATAATTGTTCCAGTGATTCAACGCAACAGCCCACGGGAACTTTTTGCGCTGTTCGCCTTTGGTAGTCGGTGTTGGCGTTGGAGTAGGTGTTGGTGAACCACCCCTGTACGTACGCCAATTGTGACCATATCCAACAATGATCTTCGTGTCATTTACGTACACGCCATTCCAGTAGTGTACACGATTCGCTAGATCCCAGTTACCGCCGGCACGCTGTACGAGACCACGCCATCTGCCTTTACCGACACATGTATGTAAGTGATCACCAGTTACGTAACCGTACACGCCTGTCCGATAGCATAGTTGACCTTGCTTCACTGTCTGACCGACACGTGTGTAAGGTGGATTATTACAGTGCATGAATAAAATAGTCAGATAGTCTAGCGAGCCATCTGCAAGGTGTACTTTGTTTACAGATTCGAATGTGACACCATGACCGCCAGAGTATGAAGCCATGTAGTTCACTACTTTCATGGTACAAGGAGCGTAGACCGGAGCGTTAGCGATCACGGATCGTCCGTTGTAGCCAACTAAGTCGATGTTGTAAGTGTTGACGTGTGAAAATCCACCACCCTCATCCTGTGTCATATATAGATATGGCATCGGAAAGAGAGCAACTTCGTATCCATCTGAGCCGATTAGTGTCTGATTAGCTTTCATTATGCGAACACTAGAGGTATCGAACCATTTAGCTTTGTAATCGTCATCGAGCTTGCGCTCATGTTAGTTATCTTTAGCTCGTAAGTGTAATCATCGACTTCACCAAGAAGCGCACCAGCATCAGATAACAGAGTAGCAGTGGCACGAACCGCCGGAACTGTGCTCACGAAGGTATATAACACAGCTGAAGCACCAGCAGATAATGTTAGTGAGCCTTCTAGTTCGAAGTATACATACCCAACCTTGCCACGCTTTGCTACGAACACGTTACCTGAACTCCATGATGTTGCTGGTAGTAGCGATGAGTAGGGAAGGGGAGTGAGGGATGAGACTGTCAGAGCCGCCACGTCAGTCACAGTTTCTGAAAGCGTAGATTCTGCCGTTGTAACTCTGGAATCCAGATTATTAAGTTGATAACTCATATCTGATATCGATGAAGCTTGTGAAGCGATGTTTTGCGTGTTAGTACCAATAGCTGAACCTTGCTGATCCACTGTGCTACTAATACTGTTCAGTGATGCTGTATGATCGTTCACAGTGCCGCTTAAGGTGGTGTAATTCGTTGTAAGAGTGCTTACGCTCGATGATAGAGATTGTGACGCTGACGTTAGCTCTGTTATGGCGTTAGTTACTGTTCGATTCATAACAGGATTAGTAGACTCTGAGTCGAGATCTTCATCCACATCAGCAGACAAAACACCACCGCCACCAATAATTAAGTGATCACCAACAATCACCCCACCCAGAGTGCTAGTCGTTGCAGCAGGAAGGTCATATTCCGTTGACTCCGCATTAAGAGTGCCATCTGTTTCAATCGTAAGATTCCTACCAACCTTGATACCGCCTAGTGTCGTAGAGCTTGCAATTGGTAGATCATAAGTACCAACATCACTATCGATATCGAGTGATGTGGTGATTCGCTCTATGTTGATATCGGTCATATTAAACCTCCGGAGTTATTATTAGTTTGCCTTCGACAACTGTCTCATAATCGGAATTGTATACAGTGGCGATCTGATAGATGTAATTAAGTAATTCTAGATTGCTAGTCTGTTCTGATGATATTTTTACAAGGTATGAATCTGCATCGATTCTAGATATTCCATTTCCTATCTGGAGTTGTAATACAGCCGTTGTGTCACTAGATTTGTCCTTTACAGTCATTATGACATCACTCGGCATCGTTTCAGTGTTCAAGAAATTTATTCGGAACTGTAAAGAGTCACCACGAGTAAGTGTGAAATTTTGATTTACCATTATTTTACCCTTATCTTTTGATTAACATATATTAAGTTCGGATTCTTGATTCCGTTTAGCTTTACTAAGTTAGCTACCGTTGTTTTGTACTTAGCGGCAATACCAGATAGCGTGTCTCCGCTCTTGACGATGTAATACACGCCGGTAGATGGCATTGCACCTAATAATTTGTTCACTTCGTATTGCACCATCTCGTAGCGTTTACCGAGCTTTGCTTTACGAGTCGCACCGTTACCGAATTGTCCTTTTAGTACCATTTGCGCGAGCTCTTTGTCTGAATACTTATCTAGTTCATTCTTTGTTGTCTCGACCTTTACAACACGTGTACCGTCACATAGCTCACCCCATCCGAAGATTGTACCTTTTGCTGGCGCTTTGACGACCTTACCGTCTGAGTACCATGTTTTACCATTGACGCATACTTCAACGTGCTCGTATGGTGACACGGTGTTGATGTAGACCGGCACTGAACAATTTGTTGGAAGCGTTGATATTGGATGTAGTGTACCGTTGGCACGTTGCGATTCCATATCTGCTTTTGCAGACGCGAATTTGCCGGTATTTATTCCGAACGCTAGACGTGTGTTCATTAGACACCATCCTGAGCGCTTGCCCATCTTGTCTGGATTGAATGAGCGTACTTGCACGTATGGCATTATTGATTCTCCTTCTTTAGTGCTCTGAGAGCTTTCTTTATCGTTTGTGGTATTGGTAAGCCAGCAATCGAGAGGTTCTCAACGATTGAGAGACCCTCATTAGCTACGAAGTAGTAGATTACGAGTGTACGGATTGCACCGGATTCGCCGGTAATGCGATCGAGCAGTACAGCGAGACACACGATACACAGCACGCCAACTTTCTTTACGATACCACGAAAGCCGATACGTGAATCTAGCGTTTTAGTAGTGAATGCTTTGATGATACCGGACACGTAGTCGATTGCGATTGCAACAAGTAAGCATTGCATTGATACATCTATACCACCGAACAGCCACACAAGCGCAGTAGCGAGTGTTGCCAGTATTGTACATATTGTTTCTTTCATAATTTTATTGTAACAGATAGCTTAAGTGTTTTGTAGATGATTATCCACGCCACCGAGCATAATATAGTTAATGTCGCACAATGCACGGTTAGGCGCATCATCACATATTGTCTGAGTTTTGTCAAATGGGAAAGTGAGGGGGCGGAGGGGGGAACTATTT
>JAEEGH010014947.1_pt1 | contig 16934 bp, 13 predicted proteins | sample 9134181 | NCBI WGS metagenome assembly JAEEGH01 (sample SAMN16246544, study PRJNA631951) | gut metagenome | biome: gut microbiome; feature: rumen; material: DP-attached | host: Bos | place: Iran: Karaj | collected 2018-10
AGTGGAACAAATATATGTCTGGAAAAGAAGATCTTCCAGATGCAGTTCAATATGGATTCGTTGGTGGCACATATACAAACGTATTAGTTCCACAAGAATAGAAATAAAAAAACGCCGGATTTTGAACTGTACCCCAAATCCTGGACAAACAGGAGGAGGGGTATTTTTCATGAAATACGCATTAGAATTCAAACTAAAATGTATTGAATTGTATAAAAAATCAAATTCGTTTGATTACCCAGATGGATTAAATAAAGCAGATTTCAGGCATTATGTATATCGGTGGGTAAAACAATACGATGATTTTGGTATAGATGGTTTGATTCACCAAAATAATAATAAAAAATGGGCACTCGATGAACGTTTTGAACTAGTTGCAAAAGTTTTTGCTGGTCAATCAATATCTAGTGTTTCTAAAGAAGCAAACATTAATCCGGGTCAGCTTTACCATTGGGTAAAAATATATCGAGAAAAAGGTATAGATGGTTTAGAATGTCGTAAAGGAAGACCAACTGAGGTACCGGACATGCCTAATAAAAAGAAAGTTAAACTAGCTCCATCCGAAAAAGAAGAATTAGAACTTCTTAGAGCGAGAAATGAGTATTTAGAAGCGGAGAATATCTACTTAAAAAAACTCGATGCCTTGGTGACACAGAGGGAAGCCGCGCATCCCAAGGCGAAAAAGCAAAAGTCATCAAAGAAATAATAGATTCTAAACTTGGTTTTAGACTATCAACTTTGCTAAAAGCGGCTTCATTATCTAAATCAACATACTACTTTGAAATTAATAAACCTGATATAGATATTAAAAACGAAGAATTAATCGAAAAGATTAAGGATATTTTCATAGAAAATAAGAAGAGATATGGTGTCAGACGAGTAACTGCAGAACTTCATAATCAAGGCATTGTTGTAAATCATAAAAAAGTTCAAAGAATAATGAACAAATTTGAATTAAAAGCAACTAAAACAAAAATTAAATATCATTCATACGTTGGCGAGGTTGGTCATATTGCAGATAACATTATCAATAGAGATTTTGAAGCATCTAAACCTAATGAAAAATGGACAACCGATGTTTCTCAATTTAATTGTCCGTTCGGCAAGGCATATTTATCTCCAATTCTTGATATGTATGGAACCGACATTGTTGCATGGGATCTTTCTTTATCACCTAATTTAGAACAAACAAAACGAATGTTAGATGAAGCTTTCAGAAAAAATCCAAATATAGAAGGCCTTGTATTCCATAGTGATATGGGTTGGCAATATCAACATAACTATTACCAGGAGCGTCTTAAAGAAAAAGGAATCATTCAATCAATGTCTAGAAAGGGAAATTGCATAGACAACTGCATCATGGAAACATTCTTCGGAACATTAAAACGAGAGATGTTTTATGGCCATGAACAAGAATTTAAAACATTTGAACAACTGTATCAAGCGATTGGTGAATACATCGATTATTACAACAATAGGAGGATTAAAGGTAAAACAAAATGGATGCCTCCAGTTAAGTTTAGGGAAGCATCCATGTTAGCCTTATGATATAATCCAATTAACTTGTCCAGGAAACTGGGTACATATCAAAATCCCGGGTTTTTTCAAAAAAATCCTATCTATTTTTAGAAATAAATATAATAACAGTCAATATAAATTGAATATTTTTATAAAAAACTTCTTACACGCGCAAAAAATATTTTATATAATAATTTTCTACGTTAGTCATAATATGACGAAGCGCAGTAGGTATGACGCTCGGGGGCGAAATTATGACTAAAAAAAGAAAACTTATTAAACACCTGCCACTTGTGTTAGCGAGTCTAGCTTTAGGGTTAGGTGTTTTTATTAATACAAATTCAGAACGCAATAATGTTGCTCAACAAACTGAGGCTGCTGATTATTACAGCAGCATTACTGCTACTGGTGGCACAACCTTATTAGGTCAGCTCCATGACTTATCAAATGAAAAACACACAACCTATAATGCTTACAGTGCAATAAGCACTACAAATTGTATAAATACGGATCCTTATGAAAACACATCTTATGTGATGGACTTTTATTCTGGTGCCCCAACTAAAAACCAAATTACTTCAAGTGGTACAGTTGGCTGGAACAGAGAACATGTTTGGTGTCAAAACTTATCAAACGGATTATTTGGTGAATCTGGAGCAGGGGCAGATATTCAACACTTAAGACCAACAATACCACAGATTAATTCTGATAGAGGAAATAAGAAATACGGAGAATTAAATAATTCAGGCACCGCATCAACCGCTACTGATGTAAACGGAAATACTGTTTATGGTGGTTATTATACATCTAGCACATTCCAACCAATGGCTAATAAAAAAGGTGATGCTGCTCGTATTATCATGTATTTATACATGCATTACAATAAAGCAAACAATGTTGGTGGAAGTTCTACAGATAAAAGTTATTTTGGTACACTAAATTTCACACATGTAATGGCACCCAGCACAGAAAGTGCAGCCATTCAGTTATTACTTACATGGAATTCATCTGATCCAGTAGACAGCATTGAAACAACTAGAAATGAAGAAGCTGCTAAAATTACTGGTTGTAGAAATCCTTTTATTGATCATCCAGAATACGCAAATTTAATTTGGGGAAGCGGAAGCAGTTCAACTGATCCTTCAGCATCTATTTCTCCATCTTCTACATCTGTTGCGGTTGATGGAACTGTAAATTTGACCGCGACATTATCAAATGTTACTAGTGCAAGTTCAATTTCTTGGACTTCAAGCGATACAAATAAAGCAACTGTTGCTAAAGGAACAACTACAACATCTAGTTCAGTTGCTACAGTTACAGGCAAAGCTGCTGGCACAGCAACAATTTATTGTAAATATAATGAAACAACCATCGGAAGTGCCACTGTCACAGTTACAACAAATGGTGGTAGTGGCGGAGGAGATTCTGATTATACATTAGTAACTTCAAATTCATCCTTATCAAACGGTGATAAAGTCGTTATTGCAACAAAAGATACAACTCCAAAAGGAGTTTCGGGCTGGAACAATAACAAAGACGCAACCATTTCTACTTCTACTGCAAGTTGGATGCAATTCACAGTCGGTAGCGCATCAAGTAGTGGTTTTACTCTTAAAGACGAAACAGCGAACAACTATATTGCTTCACCAGGAGGGAACGAATTTAAGTATGGCACTGCCGGAACTGTTAGCGTTGATTCAGAAGGCCATTGTATCTGTAATAGTCGTTATTTGTGCGTAAATGGAACAAACTATAGATTTTACACTTCAATTGGAAGCTATACACCTTTCTATATTTATAAGGTCTCTACATCAAGCTCAACCAAAACTTTATCAAGTATTGCAGTATCAACAGCCCCAACTAAAACATCGTACAATGCAGGTGAATATTTCGATCCAACTGGTTTAGTTATTAGAAGAAACTATTCTGATAGCACATATGATACTTATAGTTATGCTGGTCACACTGCAGAATTTAGTTTCTCGCCATCAACATCAACTGCTTTAACTACTTCAAATACATCTGTAACTATAAGTTATGGTGGAAAATCTTGTAATCAAGCAATTACTGTTGCGGCCGTACCAAAAGCACTTTCAAGTATTTCAGTAAGTGGTCAAACAACATCATTCACAGTCGGAGATACATTTAGTTTTGGTGGCACTGTTACTGCTACATTTAACGATTCAACTACAAGTAATGTAACTTCTTCTGCATCTTTCAGTGGTTACAATATGAGTCAAGTTGGAAATCAAACTGTTACTGTTAGTTACACTTATAGTGGAGTAACAAAAACAACCACTTATACAATTACTGTTAATCCAAAACGCACAGTTTTAGAAGAAACATCATCCCAAGGCACCATTACATGGTCATCTTCAAATGCTACAATTTCAACAGGATTTACTGCAACTGTAACAAATGTTCAATATACATATTATGAAAGCAATTCTTTACGTCTTGGTACTGGTAGTGGTGGCGGTCAGATAAGAATCGATACAAATGTAAATATCGTATCAGTTGTTGTCACTGCAAAAGCGTTTTCTGACGCTCGTAAAGGAAACTTGAGTGTTGGTGGTCAAAATATAAACGTTCAAAATACTGATGATTATACAACTTTTGATCTTTTAACACTTACAACCCCTACAACATCGCTTACTATTTCGACTGCATCCAGCAGCATTAGAATCAATATTCAATCTATTGTTGTAAATTGCTTAGGCTCAACAGATATTTCCTCATCAAGTGATTGTCTAGGTCTTGAGTCATTTGTCGAAAACTATATGCATATGGATTACACTCAAAACCTTGGCTATTGTAAAGATAATACACATCATTATTACTCAACAGCAAAGGCAGCATTTAATGCTTTAAACACTCATCAAAGAAGCTTGTTTGTTAATAACTCAGCGTATGCTGCAGAGTGGGCAAGACTTGCTGCTTGGGCAAGTGCTAATGGTGAGTCAATTAATTCGAATAATCAATTAACTCAAAGAACAAGTCTTGCAGCTATCCAAGAGATTGCCACAAATAGCAACATTATAGTACTTATGGCTGTTATCTTAGTGGCTGGAATATCAGCAATTGGAATGTACGTTTATATCAACAAAAAACGTATTAAAGAATAAATAAGTTAAACCTCTTCGCGTAATTCTTTGCGTAAAGAGGTTTTTATTATGTATAATATATGGGCAATGGTTAATAAAATCGAAATCAAAAATCAAACATTTGATGAGGAACGTTCTTTATACAATTTAAAATCTGCAAAAGTTTTAGATTGTACTTTTTCAGGACCTCAAGATGGAGAATCTCCATTAAAGGAATCCAGAAATATTGAAGTTAGAAATTGCTCTTTTGACCTTAGATATTCCTTCTGGCATGTAGTAAACGGAGAAGTTAAAAACTGTAAATTCTCTAATACCGCTAGAGCACCTTTCTGGTACTGTAGAGGCATTGGTGTTAAGAAGGTGGAATCCGATGCTGTTAAGATTTTTAGAGAGTGTAACGAAATCACAATTGAAGACTCTACTTTTAATAGTGAAGAGCCTTTCTGGAGATGTAACCATTTAGTTATTAAAAATACAAAATTATCAGGATTTTATGCATTTTTTAGGTCTAATGATATTGAAATTACCGGTTTAGATTTTACTGGAAAATATTCATTCCAATATGATGCACACCTAAGAATTTATAAGTCCAACTTGAATACAAAAGATGCTTTCTGGCATTGTAGAGACGTTGTCGTAAAGGACTCTGTGATTAAGGGTGAATACATCGGTTGGTATAGTTCAAACATGACCTTTATTAACTGCATAATCGAGTCACATCAACCGTTCTGCTATGCATATAACATTAGATTCATCAATTGTAGGATGCCGAACTGTGATCTTGCATTTGAAAAGTCGGTTGTATCTGGAACTATTCTTGGCGAAATTGAATCAATCAAGAACCCAAGAAGATGTAACTTAAAGGTCGGAAAAGTTAAAAAGGTTATTAAAGACCATCCAATTAACAAAGTAGAAATTAGTCTTGAGAAAGGAGAAAAGTGATATGGAGAAAACATTTAAACATTTAAGATTCTATACACTTGAAAACGATATTCTCAGATTTGAATATTCTCCAAATGATAATTTTTCAACTCAAGATACTCTTTATATCGCTAGTAAAAAGTTTTCAAATGAAGAATTACAAATTAGCGAAGATAGTGGTCTAGTTTCTATTCTTTACAAAGGATACGAAATTATTTTTAGTCAAGAAGGAACACTTGAATCTTTATTTATCAGTAAAGATGGTAAGGTTGTTTATAAATATAAAGACATTAAAAACACTGGTGAACTTCCACTTCCAAATAGAACCCCTGAAGTATTCCCATTAATGGATTCTCCAAGAGTATTAATCCCAGAGGGCGGATATTCTCCAGATGCTGATGATTTTATCATCGAAGACGAAGTTAAAGATTTATTCTTGCTCTTCTGTGAAAAAGATCACCTCAAGCTTAGAAGACAAATGATTGCTCTTACAGGTAAGAATAAACTTCCTAGATTTAGAAACTTTGGTTTATTCGCATCTAAAGAATACGCTTATAGCCAGAAAAAGGCCTTAGAAGCCATTCAAAAATACGAATCCCATAACATTCCTTTAGAAACATTTGTTCTTTGTTCAGACGAACTTAAAGATAAACAATACAACATTAATCCTGCGTTGTTCGCTAATATTGAAGACTTCATTAGAATTTGTCATAAGAAAGACATCCAAGTTGTTATCGCTGATAAACCTCATCCTTTTGAGGAAGGCAGTAAAGTTTTTGATAAGGCCGAAATTGAATTTAGAAATAACGCACTTCTTAAATTCTATTCACAAGGACTTGATGGATGGTGGTTACAAAGAAGTGATAAAGATAAATTAAAAACTGGAAATAGAGATATTTCTCCAGAATCTATGGGAAATTACGTTTATTATGATATTTCTAGACACTTTGCGCTTGGTTTTACCCTTGACCCTGAAGTTTATGAGAGAATCGCTGTTTTAAGCGCTATTCAAGACGATTTAGATTCAAGAGGCCATGTTCGTTCGCTTCAATGTGGACACCACGTTAAATCAGATGAACAATCTCTTAGAAATGAAATTGTTAATTTGAACAAATACGCTAACAATATGGTTGCGCACTATTCACCAGAAATCGGTGGTACTGAAGGTGATCCAACTAAGAATCAATATACTCGTTGGATGCAGTTTGGAGCATTCTGTCCTATTTTAAGACCACATTCAATTGCATCTGAAAGAAAGAGCAAAGAACCATGGTCTTATGATAAGACAACATTTGAGATTTGTAAGACATTCATTAATATGCGCTATGCGCTTCTTAATGTATTTTATACTGCAAGCTTTAAAAACATTGATACTGGTTTAGGTATTTGCTCACCTCTTTCACTTTATTATCCTGATGATAAAAAGTGTTATAAGGCTGATGCTTCATATTTAATTGACGGCAAAGTTTTAGTGATGCCGCTTTCAGGAGCGGGAAGACCACGTTCCTTAAAAGAAAAATATTTCATCAATGGTCTAAAGCTTACAATCTATCCAAATGCAAACTTTAAAGGAAAATCCTACACTAGGAGCGTCAAGTCATTTGAAGATATTAATAAATTCTACAATTCTGTTAAGACCAGAAATCCAAATGTTAAGAAGTTCTCATTTAGATATAAAGGCGATTTAAAACTTAAGAATGAATTCCAACTTTCTATCAAAAATGACGTGAAATCCCGTGTATTTTTGAATGGCAAGCAAGTTTTTAGTGATTTTGATAACCACAAAGATTCTTTCTCTGAAGTCGCAAGAATTAAGAGAAATAGAGTCTATAAATTAGTTGCAGAAACCGTTCAAAGAAGAAGACCACAACTCTTTGATTTAGTGATTTATAGAGTTCCAAAACCAACAGCCAAAGCCAAGATTTATTTACCAGACGGGGAATGGTTTAACATCTTCCATCGTAATGTTTACCAAGGCAAACGTTTTGTTAAAGAAAAGTTCAAAATTGATGAAATGCCAGTTTTCGTTAAGGCAGGTTCATTAATTCCACTTTATAAGAAAATTACTAATGCAACTAAGCTTTCATTTAAAACTGCTATCTATGATTACTACACAAGTAAAAAAGAAGATATTAGTGATTTCTTCTATGAAGATGATGGAATATCTACAGCTTACTTAATCGGTGAATATCGTAAAAATGAATACAGAACTCATTTTGAAAAAGATAGATACATCATTGAGCTAAAAGGTAATGATAAATTGCTTGATGATGAGCTCAAAGTGAGAGACGTATTCTTCAAGGCTCACATTAGAGATAATGAGACAATTGGCAAGGTCTTAGTTAATGGATCACCTGTTCCATTTAAACGCCATGATCACGCAAAGAAAGCAGTTCCGTTCCTTGATGTAAAATTCGCTAGAGACTCAAAGACACTTTCATTCAAGTTTAGGCACGTTATAAAAGACGATTACAAGATTGAATTAATCGTTAAAGAAAAATAATCAAAATTGCTGGGAAATCCCGGCAATTTTTATTTTTCTAATTGTTGGAAATTTAGGCTAAAACCGGCATTGGGAAAAATAATTGAAAAATGTATAACCATTTTTAATAAAAAATATTAGAATAATGATAGAAGGAGAAAGTTAAAATGACATTTGATAAATGGTTTGAAGAACAAGCTCTCTGGTTAAAGATTGTTTTATTAGTAATCCCGTTCGTTGGTTGGGTTATGGAAATCCTCATCAGAGTTTCAGCTGTTATTAGAAAGAGTTCAGTCATTAATATCGTGGGTTTAGTCATTGGTGTCTTTGGTAATATTATCTGGGCAATTATTGACTTAGTCTTCATGATTCTTAAAGGTCAATTGCTCTTAGTCGAATAACATCATTTTAATTAAAAAAGCTCGCCTCGTTGGGAGCTTTTTTATTTTACATTTTTTAAGAATTTAATACGATGAATTAATTGATATTTTAATATTAATTACTTTTTACTATTATGTGTGCTAAACTTGATATGCTCGCTTGGTATTAGGGGCAGGAAAATAAACATTATGGGAAAAGCATCAATAGAAAGACCATGGATGAAATACTATCAGGAATTTGATGGGGATTTATCCGCGACTAAACAAAGTTTATACAGATATTTAAGAATGACCACAAAAGGTTATGAAAATTACACTGCAATCAATTATTTTGGTAAGAAATATTCTTACTACACGATGATTGGTAAGATCGACCATCTTGCAGATTGTTTTACAGAATTAGGTGTTAAAAAGGGAGACCACGTTGTTTTCTTGACCGCAACTCTTCCAGAAACAATTTGCTCACTTTACGCATTAAATAAAATCGGAGCCATTCCTGTTTTTGTTGAACCACGTATGTCTAAAGCTAGAATTGATTACTTTATTGAAATGGTTAAGGCAAAAGTGGTGGTAATGATCGATTTAGTTTATCCAAAAGTTTACGATCTTTTAGAAAAACATCATATTGAGCATGCTTTAGTTCAAAATGCTGCGTTCTCATTACATAGAATTCAAAGATTCTTCATTAACATCTTTTCAAAGAAAACAAAGATTAAGTATGACAATGTAATTCAAAAGTTTAGAGACTTTGTTAAAAAGGATGTACCACATTGCGCTGTTGAAGTTCCATTTGAAGAAAACGCAACTGCAATCGTTACCCAAACTGGTGGTACAACCGGTAATCCAAAAGGTGTTGAGCTTACAAACGAAGGTCTCAATACCGTTGCATTAAGTTTTAATTACACACATAACGATTGTGTTCCTGGCGATATTTTCTTAAACATCATGCCAATCTTTACTGCATATGGAATCGTTTGCGGTTCTCATATGGCTTTAACACAAAGAACAATTAATGTTCTTATTCCAAACTTTAAACCAAAGAAGTTCCCACAATTAATGAAGAAACATAAACCGGCCGCTGTTATTGCTGTTCCTGTATTCTATGAGCTCTTTATCAAAGATAAACATATGAAGAATATAGACTTAAGTGGTCTTAAGTTTGCTGTTTCTGGTGGAGACGTTTTAAATCCTAAATTAGAAGACTCAATCAACAAGTTCTTTAAAGAACATGGTTGCAAATATCATATTTGCCAAGGCTATGGTCTTTCTGAAACCACTGCAGTTACAGCATTTAACTGTATTTATAGAAAGAATAGTGAAGGCTTACCACTTTGCACTTCTACTATGGGTATTTTTGACCCTACAACTGGTGAAGAACTTGATTATAATCAAGTTGGTGAAATTTGTATCACAGGGCCATCAATTATGAAGCATTACTTTGATAATGAAGAAGAAACAAAGAATGTTATGAAGCTTCACAAAGACGGAAGAGTTTGGATTCATAGTGGTGATATGGGTTACTTTGATGAAGATGGTTTCCTCTTCTTTGAAGGAAGATTCAAATTCGTTATTCCAAGATTTGATGGTCATAAGAATTTCCCAATTCAACTTGAAAGAGTTGTTAGCAAATTCAATGGTGTTGTTAATTGTGCTGTTGTTCCATGTAAAGACAGAGACCATATGCAAGGTCAATATCCATTAGTTGTTGCAGAGATTGAAGATAAGACTGCCGATCTTGCGAAGATGAGAGCTGCAATCCTAAAACACTGCAAGAGAAAAATCGGCGGAAGAGAACAACCTTGTGATGTCGTTTTTGAAGATAAAATCCCACTAACTTTAGTTGGCAAAAACGATGTTACAACACTTACTCAAAAATATATTAACTATAACTATAAGAAACACTGTTTTGACGAAGAAGAAGCAAAATAATCGGGAAAAACGGTAGATTTTAAGCGAAAGGAGAAGAAGTATGTCAAGAGCAGACGAAATATTTGTAGCGAACATGAAAGACATTATGGAGAACGGTTTTTCTGATGAAGATCTTCCAGTTCGACCACATTGGGAAGACGGAACTCCTGCTCATACAATTAAGAAATTCTGCATTGTTAATCGCTACAATCTTCAAGAAGAACTTCCAATTCTTACCATTAGAAGAACTGCTTTTAAGTCATGCTTAGACGAACTCCTTTGGATTTGGCAAAAAAAGTCAAATAACATCCATGATTTAAAATCCCATATTTGGGATTCGTGGGCCGATGAAACTGGCTCAATTGGAAAAGCTTATGGTTATCAGCTTGGTGTAAAACACCATTACAAAGAAGGCGACTTCGACCAAGTTGATAGAGTTTTATATGACCTCAAGCATAATCCTCAATCCAGAAGAATTATGACCAACATTTATAACTTCCAAGACCTTCACGAAATGAATCTTTATCCATGCGCATACTCTATGACATTCAATGTCACTGGAGACACATTAAATGGTATTTTAAATCAAAGAAGTAATGACATGCTTACTGCTAATAACTGGAACGTACTTCAATATTCATTATTACTAATAATGTTTGCACAAGTTTCAGGTCTTAAACCAGGAACACTCGTTCATGTTATTGCAGATGCACACATCTATGATAGACACATTCCACTTGTAAAGAAAGTTATCGCCAAACCTCAACATCCAGCTCCAAAACTTTGGGTTAATCCAGAGATTAAGAATTTCTATGATTTCAAAGTTGAAGACTTTAAGTTAGAAGGTTACGAATACGAAACCTTAGAAGAAAAGATTCCAGTAGCAATCTAATATGATTATTTCAATTTTAAGCGTTGATAAGAAATATGGCATTGGCAAGAACAATGACCTTCTTTTTCATCTTCCTTTAGATATGAAGTTCTTTAGGGAGACCACAAAAGGTCATATGGTTTTTATGGGCGAGAATACTCTTCTTTCATTCCCTGGAAGTAAGCCACTCAAAAACCGCGTAAACGTTGTATTAAGTCAAGATCCAACACATAATTATGAAGGCTGCGAAAACGTCCATAATTTCGACGAATTTATCAAAATTTTGCGAGAAAACGGTAAGAATTCTGATGTTTTTGTAATTGGTGGAGCTTCTATTTATCGTCAAACATTACCATTTGTTGATAAGGTGCTATTGACAAAAGTAAATGCCGATGGAGAGGCTACTGTATTCTTCCCAAATCTTGACGAGGATCCTAACTTCAAATGCGTTGATGAAGGAACTCCAATTCAGGACGGGGAATACGAGATTAGATTTACAACTTATTTGAGGAAATAAAAAGACACTTAATGTGTCTTTTTTCATACCTTTACTTTACTTCAGATTTCTTCTTTTGTCTTAATTTATAAATAAGATTTGCTAATCTGCACGATTCAACTGAACTTAATAAGACAACGGCGGAAATTGGTATTGATATAAGCATCATTTTCTTATAATCAAAATTCTCAATTTTTGTCTTTAAGATGCCCTTACAAGTGAAATAACTAGAAACGATTCCTGCTATTATTCCTAAGACAATAAAGATTAATAAATAATAGCGTAACCAAGGGTTCTTTAGTTGACCTTTTTTATACACATTAGAGTGAACCGCAATAACTAATGTTATTGTGAATACAACTCCTAATACAATTAAGAACGCTGCAATTCCTTGTTTATTCATTAATTCGAAAACGGCTGCAGTGATTGCAAAGGATCCTAGAAGTGAAAAGATAAAGATAAATAGATAATCGATATCAAATAACTCGAATGGCTCGTATGTTATAACGACTTTTTCTTTAGATGCTTTTGGTTCTTTTTGAGTTTTTGCTTTCTTAGTTTTTCCCGGTTTTGGTTCCTTTTCAACTTTCTTTGTTTCACCAATTTTGATTGAGAATTTTTTCTTTGGTTGCTCCAAGACTAAAAGAGGAAAATTAACCTCAAATTGCTCTAAGTCACATTGATCAATTTTAATGGAACCATTATTAGAAAAACTAACGTAAATTGGGCTAAATTTACCTAAAATCCCCAGTAATTCTTGTATTTTTTTAAGTTGTGATTCGTTTGTTGGAACCTCATCGCTCTTCAAAGCAGCAATCTCTTTTAATAGCTCTTCTCGTCTATCTTCTAATAACGAATCTTTGCTAAAATTAGCCAAAAAGTAACCGGTATTGGAGACATTTATTTTGATTTGAATTACATCGGCAATATGAGTGTCGTCAAGTGATTTGATAACCATCTCGGAATTTTGATTTTTGATATTTGGTTTGGAAAGATTTTGGAGCAAAACTTTTTCTTGGATTAAAAAAACTTTATTTTCAAAACTAAACTCAGTTTCTTTTCCTTTAAATCCAAGCACCAAAGTTTGATTTTCCATATCAATAATTGTAGAGAATAATTAACTTCGATTCTACTACTATATATCAAAAACATGTTTTTGGTTTAATTTCACGCATTTATGAGTTATCATTTATTCCTATGAAAAATAAATTTTTGTTGAAGAATAGTGTATTACTCTTATTACCGCTTGCGATGTCTACGGCAGTTCTTTTGGGTACAAATAAAATCAAAACACATGAAGTCTCTGCATATACGAGTGAATCATCTTTGCCAACCACAATTGATTTAAATGACACAAGCGCAGCAAACATTAGAAGTTATTACTCTTCGCTTAATTCATTATCAACAAGTGAAAGACAAGGAACAAATTTACTTAAAAACTTAAAAACCATCCTTAAAAATGGTCAAAAGTATTATTCATATGATAGTGGAAACTTTGTTTGGCAAATCTATGAGATTGCTGACCGTGACTGGAGTAAGTCTCCAGCAAGTGCTATAACTTATGGCTCCTATAATTCCTCTACTAACAAGATTACAAACTATGTTTATGGAAGTAATAGTGATGCGAAAAACGATCCATATGTTCACTCTCTATATACAAATAGAAATGTAACTAATGAAGCGAAGGCGTGGGGTGACCACACTCAAACAAACTGGGGCATTAATAGAGAACACGTTTGGCCAAAAGCCGAAGGCTTTGAAACATCTGGTGATGGCGGTGCTCGTGGTGATCCAATGCACTTAATGGCAGCAAATGGATACGCCAACAATATTCATAGTAACTATTTCTATGGATATGTTGATACATCAAATAGTTATACAAACTGCGGCACAAAGTATTCATATACATCCGGAAACTTACTAGGAAAATCTAAGACTCTTGGTGGTTCAACAAACGTCTTTGAACCACAAGATTCAGATAAAGGCGATATTGCTAGAGCCATTTTCTACATGGTCGCAAGATATAATTATTTATCTGGTAACGATAGTGATGGAATTGATTCAAATAATCCAAACTTATCACTTACTCAAAGTCTTTCTGATTGGTCATCATCTAGTTTCTCATCTACAACATCAACAAAAGGTTATATGGGTGTCATGACTGACCTTTTAGCATGGCATCATGCTGATCCAGTTGATTCATACGAAATTCACCGTAATAATTTGTTGTATACAAATTACACTAATAATAGAAATCCATTTATTGACTTCCCAGAGTGGGCTGACTTTATTTGGGGAACTGCAACTTATAACGGAACTGCATATCAATCATATTCTTCTACTCCAACTGGCTATGCAACTCCAAGTACAGACACTATTAACGGATATAATTCAGGTGGAGTTACTCCAACACCAGATACAAAAACGACATCAGGATCGGTCAGTGCATCTAGTGGCGCTTTAGAAGGCTGGACCTCAGTCGGTGTAGGAACTGCATATGGTGATGGTTCTGTCAAACTCGATTCTACAGGCGACAATGTCTACAACTTATCTTTGTTTTCGGGTAACATTTCATATAATATGACTGAATTATCAGTCACAGTTAATGCGAAGTATAATGTTGGAAATTATTCACCTTCATCTGCCAATGCTTATAAAGTTGAAGCTTTAGACTCATCTGGAAATGTTTTAGGAAGCATAACAAAAACTGGTGCAGATATCTTTAGTACCGAAGACTATAGTGATGCAACATTTACTATTTCAGGTTCTTTGACTAACTGTGCTGGTATTAGAATTACATACCAAAATAAAGGCGGCGGAAATATTGGATTAAAATCAGTTTCTTGGACCGCAACATATTTAGATCAAGCTGAGCCTGAGATTACTTCTATTTCAGCATCCGTAAATAAAACTTATAAACCTGGTGATTTAATCACGAAGTCTGACATAACAGTTATCGACAATAATGGTACTGGTGTTTCTAATTTTGAATTTGCAAATAACAATTATCAAATTACTTATCAAGACGCACCAAGTGGTGGAGCACAAGGCACAAAGACATTTTCAAATGCAGTTACATATAATGGCTTAACCTGCTCACTAACAATAAATACTCATAGAATAGCACACATTGTTTCGACATCTTCTACTACTTATACCGGCGCGCAATTTAGTTCTGCTGGTATTGCTTCTTCTTATACCGAGAATCAACAAGTAACAGTCAACGGAATGACATTCAACGTTAGTGGCTATATTTACTCAAATAAATTATCACTTTCATCTGGCAAAACATCTGCTCCTGGTTCAGTTGTAAATACAACTAGTTATTCAGCAGGCATCACCAATGTTACAGTAACAGGAGCAAGCCCAAATATTCAACTTAGTGTTAATGGTTCAAATTGGGTTGATTTAAGTAGTGCAACTCCTGATAGCGTTGATTATTACTATTTCAAGTTGTTCTATAAGACCACAAGTCAAAGTAGCTATGTTAATATCACTTCTTTTGATGTTACAACGAAGAACGAAACTCCTGAGAATGTTGCAAACTACATTATGTATGAAGATACAGCCAATCAATGTAATTCAAAGTTTGGTACAGCCGAAACATATTTTGAAGCAATGACATCCGAAGGAAGAAGTGAATTTATGACAAGTAATGACTATGTCATTTCTAATGCACGCACACGCTTACAAGCCTGGGCTAATTACTTAGGCAAAGAAATTGCATATGTTAATGGTGATTATGTTGTTTCAGATTCTAGAAGAAATACATATTTCACGACATCAGAAAATAACACCACATTAGTTATTGTTTTAGTCATAACATTTAGCGTTACTTCTTTATTGACTTGCATTTTGATCAAACGTAAAAAACAGGTCAAATAACTATGAGCGAAATAAAGGTTCTAGTTAATAACAATAAGGCAAAATTCCTATATTTTCTCGAGGATTTTGTTGAATGCGGCATTGAACTTAAGGGTTCTGAAATTAAGTCAGTTAGACATAATGGGGCAAGCCTTAGAGATTCATATGTTGTCTTTAAAAATGGAGAGGCTTTCATTCTTAATATGAGAATCGCTCCATATAAGCACGGTGCCGATTTTAACCACGAACCTAGTCGAACAAGAAAGTTACTTCTTCATAAGCATGAGATCAACAAAATGGCTCAAAAAGCTAAAGAGAAAGTAATGACGGTGGTGCCAACCAAAGTTTATCTTAAAAAAGGTAAACTAAAAGTAGAAATAGCTTTAGCTAAAGGTAAAAAATTGTTCGATAAACGAGAAACAATTAAACGTCGTGATGACGAAAGAATGATGGCAAAACTTAAGAAAGGATATGAAAAATAGTGGCTTTAAAGCCACTATTTTTTATTCTCTTTCGATGTTAAATTTTCCTTGTTTTATTAAAGGCTGGAATAGTGTTGGAACAATAAGGGCATAAATCACAGCGCTTGCTATACTTCCAACAAATCTAAGAATTATTGTAAGATAGGTTAATCCGGATGGATATTGGAACAATTTGGCATCTAACCAGATAACAAATGTATTAATGCCTGTTACTGCTAAACAACATAAAATAACCGTGAAAATCCATAATAATTTGTGCTCTCTGACGTCTTTTTGCTTAAATAATAAGCCGACAATAAGTCCACGAACAACCGCTGGTAAAATCCAAAGTGGTGTAGTTGGTGTAAGTCCATATTGAGAAACAAGCTGACAGAAGAATTCGCCAATTCCTCCGACAAGCATTCCTTCAATAGGACCATAAACGACAGCAATAAAAATGATTGGAAGCCCTGTCATTGATATTTTAATAAACTGAAGATTAATAGAGGCATAGCTTAAGGCAACGTAAAGAGCAAGGCTAAGCCCCATAAGCGTCATCTTAAAAACTATGCTCTGATTTTTTAATCTCATTTAATTGAATCCCAAAGTTTATTTAATACTCTAACCATAGAATAGGTGTCAAGGCAACAATAAGCTAACATACCTTCTCTAGTTTTTTGATATTCCTCTCCCTTCATTTGGACTAATTTAGGGAACATAGCAAGTGCTTCACCTCCATTATGCACGACTGGAAGTTTGTGGTACTCATCAGCCATATCTGGGCAAAGTGCAGGCATAACGTATTTAATTGAGTTTGAACCGCCTTGTGCTAAGTCGTAGTAAGTACCTTGTTTGAAAGGAACGAGTAAATCAATCATGTTCTCTCTAATCGCAAGTAAGTGTTTAGAAAGATCCGGGTATTGTTCTGC
>JAEEGH010014950.1_pt1 | contig 16931 bp, 8 predicted proteins | sample 9134181 | NCBI WGS metagenome assembly JAEEGH01 (sample SAMN16246544, study PRJNA631951) | gut metagenome | biome: gut microbiome; feature: rumen; material: DP-attached | host: Bos | place: Iran: Karaj | collected 2018-10
TCCTCTTCTTCAGCAGAAGGTTTATCGCTTCGAATCCTAGGAACGGCGCGGGTTAAACGCATATTCCTGTTATTTCGCAAAGCATAGGAAGCGGTACTTTGCGAATTTTGCCGAACAAATTTAGCAAATTCAAGGAATTTTTCAAGCATATTTTTTTGTTTTTCGCCCAAAAACGCGGATTTCGGACCAAACAGAGGCGTTTTCCAGCCGATAATCCCCTATTTTTTTCACCGTTTTTCCTTTTGTAAACATGCCGTTTTTCGCTAAATTTAGGCACTTCAATGATTTAGCGCGATGATAATTCCAACATATCAACACTTTAAACACATTTATCAACACCCCGGCAAAACGCTCGCCGATTTATCCACAATTATTTTGTAAAAAGATTTTTACTAAACAAGATTTTACATTTCGAGTCAAAAAAATCCCGTTGCAAAATCATCCACGATTCCGCGAACAGACTAGGAACGATTTCAGTTAGGACTATATAATTTTACATTGGAAAACCGGATTATTTAACTATCTTGTCATCCACGTTGTTTGGGAAAACCGAGGAATAAATGAAAAAAAGAATTCTTCCGCTATTACTTTCTGCAGCCGCGATAGCCTTCATCTGTAACTGTGGCGAAGAAACGGCTTCCAGCCAGGACGAAAAGAACGTGCCCGCGCAGGCCTACGTGGTAACCGAACCCTCCTTTGTCTATGTCGAAGGCGGCAACACCTTTATCATCTCGCAGACCACGGGAATCGTCACCGACGTCCAGGGCAATGTCGTCGGAAATGCGGACCTCAACGCGGGCATTATCGTAGACCTGAACGGTGCAGCCCTCGCAAGCAACATCGATATCACCACGCTCAAGGCGGTCAACCCGCCCACCGTGACCGCCCCCGCCTGGGCCTTCGCGGCAAACGACCAGGTTTACGTCATCTATACCGACGGCAACGTGGCCGACGCGAACGGGAATCCTGTCGGATTGTTCGTCTACATGACCGACCCGACAACCGGCACCATCGTCATTGACCCGGTAACGCAGCTGCCGACCACCGTCGGAAACATCATCGCCCTTGACGGCGTAACGCCCGTCTTCACGAATGTGGACCTCGGAACACTGAAAGTGATCCTTCCCACAAACGACAACCCGATTGCAGAAAGCAGCGCAAGCCTGAACCCGAATTCCTCTGCGGCAACTCCCGCCTCCTCGGCAGGAATCGCAACGTCTTCGGCCGCAACGCCCAAGTCCAGCTCCTCGGCCAAGCCCACGTCTTCGGCAAACTCCTCCAGTTCCGCAAAGTCCTCGAGTTCGGAAGCATCTTCCAGCAGCCAGGCCAAGGCTTTCCAGATCAAGTATGTTAGCGGCGGCAAGAGCGGCTCCGGCTACGCCACCCGCTACTGGGACTGCTGCAAGCCCCACTGCGCATGGCCCGAACACGGCGGCACCGCAAGCACTTGCGATGCCAAGGGAAACACGATTAGCGACAAGAGCGCAACGAGCATGTGCGACGGCGGCAATGCAGGCATCTGCAGAAACCAGTTCCCCGTCGCCGTCAACGACACGCTCGCCTTCGCCTTCGCGGCAACGCCGGGTGGCGAAAATAATTGCGGCAAGTGCTTCGACCTCGTATTCACCGGCGAAGGCAAGTACGCCACCGACCGCCACAAGAAAATCAAGGGTCACCACCTGATCGTCATGTCCAACAACGTTGGCTACGACGTGGCGGGCGGCCAGTTCGACGTCATGATCCCGGGCGGCGGATTCGGTATCTTCGACGGATGCTCCTCCAAGATGGGCTGGGGTTCCCAAGGTTCCCAGTACGGCGGCCTTCTCGACGAGTGCGAAAAGGAAACCAACTATTACGCAGCGAACTACCAGAAGTGCCTGAGGACCAAGTGCGAGAAATCCTTCTCCATGGACCCCGAAGCCAAGGAAGGATGCCTATTCCTTGCCGACTGGATGAACGCCGCCGGCAACCCGCTCCTTACCTACAAGGAAGTGGAATGTCCGCAGGAACTGATCGACAGGTTCTAACCTAAACGTATTAATTCAAAAAGGAATCCCGGTTTCGACCGGGATTTTTTTTGCAGCTAGAGATCCCTCGCTTCGCTCGGGATGACAAAGGGGGAGATATCGGGATGACAGGCGAGGGGATTGGGATTTTTTGTTTCGGCCAGAATGTGACCTCTGTCGCGTAAATATATATCTTACAAAATTTTACGTGATTTTTCGAGACAATTAAACTATCTTTAAGTGCGGATGGAATTGGAAGGGCTTTCAAGAGAAAGTCTTGTTGGATTTATTTGAGGATGCTTATGAAACACCAATTCCTGAAGTCAGCTCTGATCCTGAGCTCCGTTCTCGCATTAACGAACTGCGACGAAGAGGCGACAAACGCCATCAGCAATCTGACCCCTGACGCCAACCTTCCCGGAAGCAGCGCAAGCGAAGCCGCAGTTTCTGCCAGCGAACCGTGCTGGATCATGGAAGCAAATGGTGCCCAGTACCTGGTTTACCCCGCAGGTATCGTTACCGATATCAACGGTCAGACCGTCGCCAAGGTGACTTTAACCCAGGATGAGACCGGAGCCTTCGTCGGCACGGCAACGACCTTCGACGGCACCCCCATTTTTGAAATCAATACGGCAGGTCTCAATGTCGTAACGCTTGAACAGGTCGCTCCCGCGATTCCGGCTTCTTCTGCCACTACCCTGCCGCCGGCATCCAGCGCAGCCATTATCGTGCTCTCCAGCGCAACGATTCCCGCGATTTCTTCCAGCAGCCTCACGACGCCGGTCGTCTTGAGCAGCTCCGCCACGGTCGTGGTCGTCAGCTCCTCCGCCGAACAGCAGCAGCCGAAATCCTCTGCCGCCGTATCGGGCAACTGCGACGGAAAATGCTTCGACAGCGTTTCGGGCAAATGCGTCGATTACTACGCAGAACAGACTGGCTCCAAGGGCGAAAAGTACGCCTATGACAATACCTGCAAATTGAACTGCTACCATGATCCCGATGGCAAAGACTGCAAGAATATCTCCGGTGCAGCACCGGCAAGCAGCGCCTCTCAGCAGCCGAAGTCCAGCTCCAGCGTGAAGTCTTCCAGCAGCCAGCAGCAACAGCAACCGAAGTCCTCCAGCTCTTCTGCAAAATCCAGCTCCAGCGCAAAGTCCTCGAGCAGCCAGGGCAACATCAATTCTAGCTACCAGATCAAGTACGTGAACGGCGGCAAGAGCGGCTCCGGCTATGCCACTCGCTACTGGGACTGCTGCAAACCCCACTGTGCATGGCCCGAACACGGCGGCACCGCAAGCACTTGCGATGCCAGGGGCAACAAGATTACCGACAAGAGTGCTGGAAGCATGTGCGATGGAGGCAATGCCGGTATCTGCAGAAACCAGTTCCCGATTATCGTTAACGATCAGCTGGCCTTCGCCTTCGCGGCAACTCCGGGTGGCGAAAATAACTGTGGCAAATGCTTTGACCTCCAGTTTACCGGTGAAGGCAAATATGCATCCACAAGCCTCCACAAGTCTCTCGTGGGCAAGCACCTGATCGTTATGTCCAACAATGTCGGCTACGACGTGGCTGGCGGCCAGTTTGACGTGATGATTCCGGGTGGCGGTTTCGGTATCTTCGACGGATGCTCCTCCAAGATGGGCTGGGGTTCCCAGGGTTCCCAGTATGGCGGCCTCCTTGACGAATGTGAAAAAGAATCCAACTACAAGGCGGACAAGTACAAGAGCTGCCTGCAGAACAAATGTGCAGCCTCGTTCTCCTCGGACCCCGAAGCCAAGGAAGGATGCCTATTCCTTGCCAACTGGCTGAACGCCGCCGGCAACCCGCTCCTTACCTACAAGGAAGTGGAATGCCCGCAGGAACTGATCAACAGATTCTAATTTTAAATACATAATTTTTTATGAAGATCCCCGCGGGTTTTACCCGCGGGGCTTTTGCTTTTCCAGCAGCATATCGCTTTCGTTTACAACACTGACGACATCGCAAGAGAGCTTTTAGGCGCGCGAGCCTCATTTTCACCTTAAAAGAGGCTTGAAAAACGCTCATTTTGGCGAAACATACCTATAAACAAGGCCGACAGGTGATTTTTATAGGTAAAAAAAAGGAGCACCCGTCACGGTGCTAGAAAAATTGCCCCAAACAAGTACCTATAAACATCGCATAAGCCCCATTTTTATAGGTAATTTAGGTATTAGTTTGTACACAACGCCAATCAAGCTCCAAAAAATGTACCTATAAAACCACAAGATTCGAGATGTTTATAGGTACGCTCCCCAAAAAGCATTCCCCAATTACCTATAAAGTCCTATTTCCACTTGTTTTTATAGGTACGCAGCCCTGTCCCCGTTTTATATATTTTGATATAAGGAGTTTATAATGTTTGGGAATAACTTCAAAAACCGCATTACGCGCAGTGTCGCGACTAACGCCGCGATATTGGCGCTCGCAACGATGGCGCACGCGACAAATGTCGCCTGTGTCGGCAACAGCATCACCGAGGGCTACGGAATCTGGGCCGACAAGAAATACCCCGACCACCTGCAGGAAATGCTCGGGAACGATTACACCGTCACGAACTTCGGCGTATCTTCCATGACCTTCGCGGGCGCCACCATCAAGGGCGGCGACAACAATTCCAGTTACTGGAAGACCGAAAAATTCAAGGCGGCCCTCGCCTCTTCGCCGGATATCGTCGTGATCGAGCTCGGCACCAACGACAGCAAGTACTTCACGGACAAATGCATCTGGGAGGGCGCCGAAAGGTACAACTACCTTTACAACCAGTGCGAAAAATCGCAGCTGTACAACGATTACGAGGCGTTGATCGATACCTTCGCGCACCTGCCCACGAGCCCCGAAATTTTCGCGACGCTGCAGCCCTACAGCAACAACTGCGACTGGGGTATCATGGATACGGCAATCGTAAGCCAGATCAACCCAATTATCAAGGAAACCGCCGTCAAGAAAGGCGTGAACATCATCGACCTGCACACGCTTTTCCAGACTCCCGCATGGTTCCTAGCTGACAGCGTGCACCCGAACGCCTCGGGCGCCCAGGAACTCGCCAAGATCGTGAACAAGTATATTACCCTCGCAAAGCCCACGCTCAAGCAGGAACAGGCGACTCTGCAGGTGAACGGAAACAGCTACGGAGTCCGCTGGTACAAGGACGGCAAGATCATCGAAGGCAGCGCAGACAAGACATCTCTCACGGTTTCTGAAACGGGCACGTACAGCGCTCTCGTGAAAGTGGAAAGCGACAACGATTCGTGGCTATTGAGCGAGAAAATCGAGGTGAAGGACCTCGGCTCGGGAATCACGGGAATCAGGCCCACAAAGAAAACGGCCCAGCCGAAATTGCGCAAGCTCCACCACAAAGTGGACGTGAAGGGCCGTACCGTAGACAGTAGGCCGAAAGGCCGTTAGTGATGAGTGGTTAGGCTGTCATCCAGAAAATCGAACATCGCCTTGTAGACATTGTCGCGGGCGGGCTCGTGCGAAAGGACCAAGTCGTGGAGGCCACCTTCGATTCTCTCGAGGCGGACTTTTTCGCCGAGATGGGCACCGTATTCGCGGATATCGTCGACATTCAGCACGGCATCGCATCGGGTGTACTCCTCGCTCCAGTCATCTTCACGGTAGCTGCAGCCGCTGTGCATCACGAGCACCGGAGTATTCAGGTGAAGCCCCTGCTGGATGCGTTCGTGTCCCTGGTGAATCGCGCGGATCCATCCCAGATCGACCGGGAGACTACCGGGAACCTTGAGCAAGGTGTCGTACATCCATTCGCCATCGTAATTCCTTAAAAGGCTGCGGTCGTAGTTGATGTTCTTGCCGCGCGGAATTCCCACGTTCGGGAACCTGGAACCGATCGCCGAAAGCAGCGGGACGGCAAGGCGCCGCACCGGCCAGATGTAGTTCATTTCGAAGAAGGGACTGTTGAGGACAATCGCCGCGATTCCAGCACCGTTTCTGCGGTCGGCCGCATAAAGGCTCGCGATGAGTCCACCGGTGCTATGCCCCATCAGGACAAGTGCAGCGGAATCGCCTTCGGCGCGTCGAATCACCGCAACGGCGGAATCCAGCTCAGGATAGTATTCCGAAATGTCGCGGAGCTCTCCCAGAGTCTCGCCCTCGCGGCGGGAACGGCCATACTTATGCAAGTCGATGGCATAGAAGGAATAGCCCGCGGAATCCATCTTTTGCGCCAGCTCGCGCTGGAAAAAGTAATCGTTGAACCCGTGGATGTACAGGATGGAGGCCTTCGATACGCGGGACTCCCCCGCCGAAGCGCTGTCGGAACCTGCAGCGGAAGCGGCCTGATTCACAGAGACAAAAGGATAATGCACCAGCGTGGCATGGTATCGCGGAGCGACACCTGCATCGAGGCTGCGGACGGTAAACGGTTCCCCGAGCAAGGCATCGGACAACCATTCGCGTTCTTCCGCAAACAAGGCCACGACAAAGATAAAAATGACGGTGCACCAAAATTTCATAATAGCGTAATATAGATTATTGTCCCGCCGCACGAAATTATTTTTTAGATACAAGCCTTTTTTTGTTTTTAGGCAAACTATAGTTGGCGTGATTTTAGGCATTCCCTATTTAAAATTATATCATGTTCGATGAAGAAGTCCACAAGAATGCCTTGAAAGAGTTTATCGCTTTCTTGAGGACCATGACTACCCAGAAAAATATCGCCTTTTTCAGTGATGTTTCCAGGGAATACGTCCGTGACCTGGGAAAGGGCGAGAAAATTCCTACCATCAAGGTATTCTTCAGCATCATCGAATCCGCAGGCCTCGACCTGCTCGAAGGAACCAGTCTCTATATCGATTTCCTTAAAAAACAGAAAATGACCCTCGCCGCCGACAGGAGCAAGGGCCTGGATTATATCAAGAAACTCAAGGCGAAAAAAGACAACGCCAAGCGCGGCACCTAGAAGAAGTTCACGTTGAACCAACCCGTCTTGCCGTCGGCAGACAGGGCGATGCCGCAAGCGACCTTGGTGTAGCTCGCGCTGCGCATGTTCTTGTAGTGGCCAATCTTATTGAAGTCGGCGGCGCTATTGAGGTCCGCCTTGCCACTTTCGACGAGCTGCTTTTCGTTCCACATCATTTCAAGATAATAGTCCGATACATCCGTCGCGGTCTTGAGCCAGCTTGCGGTAAAGTTCGGGCCACTGTTCTGCGCCCATTCGCCACAGTCGCCGAAATGTCCATGCGCCTTGTTCTCGGCAAGGTCAGCGGCAGCCTGGTCGTCGGTACAGGTCTGCTTCTCCTCGGCTGCAAGAGTAAGCGCCGGCATACCCTCGGTCGCACGGTATTCGTTGATTTTGGCAAGGCAGTCCTCGCGCCAGTTCTCGTTGAAGAAGGCGTTTTCGGATGATGCTGGTTCTGCGGACCCGGCAGAAGAAGAGGATTCCTCGGAAGCTGAAGAAGCCGCCGTCGCCGAAGATGCAGGCGATGCCACAGAGGAACTTGATTCGTCGCCGGAGCTGACGGGATCACTCTTAATTACCGTAAGCGTGTCAATCTTCGAAGAGCTGGAGTTCCCCGTAGGAATATTGAACGAAATCTCGTCACCCGTATCGATATGGGCGTTAGTCCCCGACGAATCATCGGAGCAGGCGGAAAGCCCGAAGGCCAGGGCGAACGCACAAGGGGCAACGGCAAGTTGCGCGAACCATTTTCTAGACATCATCAAACTCCTTTCTTGAAAGCGTTACTTTACCGCTATTTTTTTCACCTCGCTTCCGATGCGCACCAGGTAGGTGGAAGCGCGGGGCATATCCAGGCCGAAGTCTGCGGCAGAAACCCTCCCCTGCGTAACGACGCTACCCTGCAGGTCAAGGACTGCATAGGCGGCACCCACACGGGCAGCAGAAACCTGAATGCGGCGACCGACGGTCGTGAGAGAGAACTGCGGAACACTGCGCACAGCGACAATGGCATCGCTACCCTTACTGGAGCTAGACTTGCCATCGGTGGAACTGCTGGACTGTTCGATACTGCTCGAAGACTTTACGTCGCTTGAACTGGACTTGGCCTCGCTACTGGAGGACTTGGCGCTGCTCGAAGATGCTGCAACGCTGGAGCTCGACGCCACAGAACTGGACGACGCCTCGGAACTAGACGAGGCCACGGAGCTGCTGGACACATCCTTCTCGAAGTTGACCGTTATCGTGAGATCGCTTCTGATATAGAAATTGCAGAAGTTGCTTTTGCAGTTGGGGTGACCACTGATGCTTTCAACATGGTAACCCGGGTTTGGAGTGGCGACAATATAGACATCGGTTCCATAGTCAAAGAAGGAATAAGGATAAGTTGGCCATATCTTTTCCTGACTTTTCATGACGCCGCTATACACGGTGCCGTTTCCACTGATGACAAACTCAATCCGGTGTCGGTTAATGGTCCACTTTGCATACAGGATCATATCTTCCGAATCCGTCTCCGTAATTTCAGAAACCGGTTCGCCCTTGAGGTCCACCGAGGTGTACCAACCCTCGAAGGTGTAGTTGTCAAGCGTGGGTTCCGGCAGCGTTATGGTTTCACCCGTAACATAACTGATATAGAAGTTTGAGAGCGTACCTCCGTTGGGCTCCAGCATGACCACGTGTTTGGAACCTGCGGTATTCTTGGCAAATACGGGGTAGTCATCGCCCTGAATCCAGATGTTTCCGTTGAATCCACCGTCAATGGCATTGCCTTCGCTATCTTGCTGGACGTAATCGTGCAGGGCTGTTTGCAAAGTGCCATCCGTGAAAGCGGATTTCGCAATAGGAGTCACCCCACAGGTATCCGACACACCCCTGTCCAAATAGTAATTGTTCTCGGCAACCACTTCTTTACTTAAATTCGTGAGTTCGGCTTCTACAGGTATATATCCTTTATTGTAGTTATTAAGGAAAAGCGACTCCGCGATACGGTATTCCGCAACATCTTTCTTTCCTACCAGCATGGTCATATAGCTCAAGCTTCCAATCAATCCTCCCGCATGACCTCTTATGGTCTTCTCGCCCGTAAAATCAGTGATACTGTAATTGTTCGCTATAATGGCATGACCGGTCAAATGCCCCACAAGGCTGCCGACGCCGTAGAGCCTATAATAATCATCCTTCATGGTATTCAAGAGTTCTATACTCCCCTTCATATAGCTCTGCACAAGAACCAAATGGGTCAAGCTTTCCCCTATAAGGCCGCCCACAAACGTAACGGCATCGGCATAAATGGTTCCCTCAAAGCTGCTGTTAGACATGTTGATGTAGCCGAAGGCTCTGCGAATAAGACCTCCCGTCACAATATCGCTCCAACTGTGAACATAACCGCTATAGTGACAATTGTCCATGGACAAAATTGAACTGTCTCCGACAGAACCCACCAAGCCACTACCGTCCCCATAGGAATCGTCCACCGTCACATTACGGATAACAACCGGTTTTCCGCTTTCTCCTGCAGAAATGTAGCCGAACAGCGGAGATCCATACAGGCCGGAAATCTTATGCCCCTGTCCGTCAAACATCCCGCTGAAATCGGTTATTGGATACCATTCCATAAATGCCGATATTCTGGAGCTATCAAGCGTTCCGTTGCGCTTCAATACATTCTCGTTGACCACGATATCCTTCGTGAGCTTACCGCAAAGACCAGGCTTTGCGCCTTCTCCATCGCCGTACGTCCCTCTGACCATGGCCGCAAAGCCGAAAAGTTCCGCCTTGTCCGAAATGACATAGCAATTGTCCGCAATATCCAGCTCCGGTTTACTCATCTTGTACCAGGACGCATAGAAATGCTTCTCGCCCACATCCGTCTCTACGATGGAATCGACCGGCGCACCCGTCAAATCCTCGTTGTCATACCAGCTTAAGAAAATGTGGCCTTCGCGCGATACTAATGCATATGGAAGCCGTGCCCGAGCCCCTTCTATGTAGGTATAGACCGAGTCTTCAAAATAGACTTGGTTTATCAGGTCCGCACTCCAAGTGTCCCTGTATTTTCCACCGTTGCCATGGAAATAGATCTTGTAGCGATTCTTAAGTTTTGCCCAATATTCAAGATTGCCTTTCACCGTATCCGCAATAAGTGTATCCGGCTCTCCGTCAAATGCAGAATTGCTGTACCATCCAAAGAAAACAGCATTTTCCTTTTCTACCGTTTCGGGCAAGGCCGTATTGAACCCGGAAATATACTTGTCAAAATAAGTCGCAGGATCGCCTTCGAACGTGTGGAACGTCACGCTGTACCTGGCCGCCGCGGAATTCTTGACCTTACCCGAAAAGTTCGGATAGGCATCCGTCCCGACATCCTGTCCCCAAATAGAGCCATCTGTCCCGTTATGCAAGGCAGTCGCAACCGCACCGTTTGCAAACTGGACTTCGGTCGCGGTCTTGATTCCCTGTTTTTCCGGCGATTCCTTTGAACCCAGAATAAAGGAATTCTTTAGGGTAACCGTGCCCCAGTTTCTGCTGAAGAATTCGTCTTCGCGCGTATTGTAGCAATTCTCGATAGTGAGATTTACATAATCGTTGATTCTGTAAAAAAAGTCGTTGATAAACAAGTCGCCGTAATAGCCCGACGACTGGTTAAAGCAATTCAAAATCTTCACATAGGAATCCTTGCCGTCAGCAACAACGTATGCAGCAAAGGTTCCGATAACACCATCAACATAACGGCTATACACCGCAAAGTAGGAATCGACTATTCCCAGATTCTTGATAACCGTTTCTCCGTCGGGAGTTCCCACAAGATTGCGGATGAAGCCGACATCCATGGCATGCGCCTCGTCGGACGCATCCCTATACAGGCCAGAGATAACGTGCCCGTTTCCGTCGAACGTTCCCGAGAAGCTGTCGATAGGATTCCACGGAATAAAGTCTGCAACATTCTCTTCGTTAATGTAGCCTTCTGAATCAAGGACCCCCGTATTCACGACGATGTCATTCAGGAGCTTGCCGCACGCGGATTTTTCCTTTGCGGATCCGTCCTTCCCGTTTACAATTTCGGCAAAGCCGTAAAGTTCCTCTGCAGTCGAAATCTGGTAGCAGCCATTCGACTTTGTCGGCGTTACAGGGGTAATGGTTGCTGCGTTGGCGACAGTTCCGGCAAGGAGTGCCGCAGAAACAGAAAGCAGATATCTGGAAAACATAACTCTTCTCCTACAACTTTTCTTAAAATAATAAAAAAAGCTTTAAGCGTGGGACACTAATTCCTGAACCACTAACCGCCAACCACTATTTTCTATCTTTTATCCCCGTGATCCAAGTACAGAACGTTTCGAAATCCTTTGGTGTGCAGGTCCTTCTGGACGGCGCCTCGATGCTTGTAGGCGACCATGAGCGCGTGGGCCTCGTGGGCCGCAACGGTTGCGGCAAGTCGACACTTTTCAAGATGATTCTCGGGCAAGAATGCCTCGACGGCGGCTCGATAGACATCCCGAAAAAATACACGCTCGGCTACCTGCAACAGCACTTGAACTTTACGCACGCTACCGTGCACGAAGAAGCCTGCAGCGTACTGAAGCCCAATGAAGACGGCTGGATCGAGGAACACAAGGTCGAAGCGATTCTGTTCGGCCTGGGTTTTGACGAAGAATCCATGCACAAGAGCCCGATGCTGTTGTCCGGCGGCTTCCAGATCCGCCTGAACCTGGCGAAGGTACTTGCGAGCGAACCCGACATGCTGCTGCTCGACGAACCGACCAACTACCTGGACATCGTGTCGATGCGCTGGCTCAGCCGATTCTTGCGTAGCTGGAAGGGCGAAGTCCTTTTGATTACGCACGATCACCACTTTATGGACGAAGTCTGCACGCATACCGCGGGCATTTTCCGCCACAAGATTCGCAAAGTGAAAGGCAGCGTCGAGAAGCTCCGCGAAACCGTCGCCGAAGAAGAGGAAGTCGCCCAGCGCACGCAGGAAAACGAGGCGAAAAAGAAGGCGCAGCTGGAACAGGTCATCGAACGTTTCCGCTACAAGGCCGCGAAGGCCGCCATGGTGCAGTCCAAAATCAAGGCGGCGGCAAAGCTTGCGACCGGTGAACGCCTCACCCACGAACGCAATCTGGATTTCAGCTTTACCGAAGCGGGTTTCCCCGGCAAACGCATGCTGCAAATCAAGGGCCTCTCTTTCGCCTACCCGAACCGCACCGAAGACGGCACCGTACAGGGAATGGGACCGGAGCTAATCACCGATTTAACGATGGAAGTTTTCAAGGGAGACCGCATCGCGATTATCGGCCCGAACGGACGCGGTAAAACGACGCTCTTGAACCTGATCGCCAAGGAGCTCTCGCCCACCGCCGGCGAAATCAGCCACAATCCGAACCTGCAGATCAACTATTTCGGCCAGACGAATATCAACCGCCTGAATTTAGACAACACCGTCGAAGAAGAAATCGCCTCGGCCATCGAAGAGGTGGCGCAGAAAAGCCGCGCCCGCGGACTTGCAGGCCTCATGATGTTCAGCGGCGATGCCGCGTTAAAGAAAGTGAAAGTGCTGAGCGGTGGTGAACGCAGCCGCGTGCTCCTCGGAAAAATCCTGGCGAGCCCCTGCAACATGCTGCTGCTCGACGAACCGACGAACCACTTGGACATGGAAAGCATCGAAAGCCTGATCGACGCGCTCGAAGATTATGAAGGGACTGCGATGGTGGTGACCCATGACGAAGAACTGCTGCACGCGTTTGCGACAAGGCTCGTCGTATTCGACGGCGGCAAGTGCCGCGTTTTCGAAGGCACCTACGCCGACTTCCTCGAAAAAGTCGGCTGGGCGAGCGAAAAGAAACCGGGCGGCAGCGAATCTGCAAATATCAAGGTTTCAAACATCGACGTGAAAACGGACGGCGGCAATGCTTCCGCGAACAATGCCGCTGGCGGCGCTCCCCGCGCGAAAGAAGACCGCAAGGCCCGCGCCGACTATATCGCTGAACGCAGCAAGGTCATCAAGCCGCTCGAAAAGAAACTCGCGAAACTCGAAGAAGACATCGCAAAGGCCGAAGCCCTCGGCGGAGAACTCGAGGCTAAACTCGTGACCGCCTCCGAAAGCGGCGACGGGAACGCCATCACGGCAATCGCAAAGGACATGGACGACAACAAGAAAAAAGTCGACCAGCTTTACGAGGAATGGGAAAAGGTCAGCGCCGAACTCGAAGCCGCGAAAGATAAATATCCGATATAACGAATCACTTTCGACTCAGTACATAAAAAACGACCCGGAAGGGTCGTTTCACTTTTTAAGTAAACCTTTCGTCTATTTCTGCCTGCTGCGCTTGATGCCGATGGTGAAGGTATCGTCGCTTTCGCCGGCCTTGATGCGGCCACTCACGATTTTCACCTTCAGTTTCGAGATGTAGGCGCCGGTGCCGACCAGGCGGCCCTTGTCGCTGCGGGCATTCCATTCGAAGAAGACGTTGCCGGGGTTGTCGTAGCAGTTGGACTTCTCGGGATCCGAGGCATTATAGAAAACGGTCTTGTCGTTACAGCTTACGGTACCCGTCGCCTTATTCACGAAATTGCCCAGCTGCGAGAAATAGTAGCCTTCCCACTTGATCTTAATCAAGGCCAGTGCGGAATCCTTGTCGGCGCCGCTCGGCAACCCCATAATCATAGAAGTCGCAAGTTCGCCGATGTTGAAATTCAGGAGGAAACCGGGCTTGCCGAGGCTATCGATGATGTCGTGGACACTCTTGTTGGAGGGCACCGATATCGCGACAATCGGCTCGGAATAAGGCCACGGTTCCGTCTCGTCGCCAACCGTCACGACGCCAGGCGACTTGATTTCGGTACGCTGCTCACCCACGATTCGCACCTTCGGATTGTTCAGGTGCGCCACGTTGCCGCTCCTATCCGTGAGTTCACCCGGAGCGATACGTACATAGTCGCCCACGGCAGGGAGCACGCCCGTGGCGGACTTTCTGAAATACACCTTGAATACGGTACCCATCGCGTTGACATCGGCACTGTTGATTTCCAGGGAATCCATAAAGTTCACCGTATCACGGTAGAATATGAACGCCGTCTTTCCGTTCGCAAGCTTGGTATCGATACCTTCGCTCAGGTTGATTTTCACGGCGCTAACTTCCTTGGACACCGTCTCGATCGTCGCGCTCAACACCACCGGCCCCACCTTGTCCTGGATCGAGGAATTCATCGAGAGCTTGACCTCTTCGCCGGAATCCTCGTCGGTATAGGTGTAATGGTACTGTAGCGAACCGGAATAAACCTGGTCAGAAACACCCGTGAACACATCTTCGCGGAGTCCCGCCGGGTTGTAGAGCGAAATCACCGAATCCAGGAGCACCAGCGGCCAGATGTTTTCCATGCCGGCAGTCGTGTGGAATTCCGTTCCGCCGAACGACCACGAAAGCGTATCGGGGACCACGTCCTTGAACGGCTTGCTGAAGGGTATAGACAAACTATCGGGAATGCCGTCGCCGTTCACGTCGTACATCGAGGCCTTCAAGGCAAACGGCACGGGAGGTTCCTTAAAGTGGATATTCGCCCAGGTCAGCGTATTGTTCACGCCGCCGCCGTCAATCGTGAAGAACGCATCGACCATGGCGGAATCACCCACCACGTAGAAACTCGCATAACCCAGCGAATCCGTCGAAATCGTCGTTACGCGCTGGTTGTCCTTGTCCAAGAAACTCAGCGGGAATCTCGTGTTCAGGTTCAGTTCCTGCACGCAGTTCACGTCGGCGCCCGATTCCATCTCGCCGCAGACAGTCGTCCCGAACAGGAGCGCCACCCTGATGGGCACCGTATCGGGATAAGTCACGTGCGCAAGGAGCGTATCGTTCTTTCCGCCGTCGTTTCCCAGCAGGTCGCCACGGAGCGTGTAACCCGCAGGATCGAAGAAAGCGGAATCCGTCACATGGAACACGTCCACGAAGGCGATATCCGGAAGCGGATACTCGGGCACCGTGAAAGTCACCACCTGGTACTGGCTGGGGTCCGACTGCAGGAAGCAATACAGGGCGTACTTACCCGGACTCAGCTTGCGCGAATTCACGAAGGCAGAAGTGTCGACCTTGAAACTCGCCATATTCTCGCTGATGAAAATGCCGCCGTAATTCAACCCCGACTCAAGCGTCACGCCGTCGGCAGGGAGGCTTCCGCCCTTCAGGATAAACAGGGAAGGAGCCAACTGGTCGCGGGCGCTCTGCACGCTGGACACGTCGCAACTGATGGACTTGTCGACCAGCAGCTGGTGGAACTCGTACTCGACGGAACCGTCCGTATTTTCCTTCTGCTTCGAGAAATAAGTCCTCTGCGTCTGCAAGTTGATGGAGGTGCGCATCTTGAAGTTCGCCCCCGTCGCGTTGCGTTCAGAATAGAAAATGTGGAAAGGATAAGTTTCACCCTCGACCAACTTCAGGCTCGGATCGTTCTTGCCGATGGTATCCAGGTTCACGGCGCCTTCTTCGGGGTTATGGCAGCCGCCGATATCCACCACCAGGCGGTTGTTGATATACACCCACACGTCGTCATCGCCGCGGAACTCGAAATACTGCCCCTTCACGTACTTGAACTCCGCCGTCACCTTCATGGCGTAGCTGTAGTTGTGCTTGCAACCCTGATGTTCCTTGTACTTGTCGTTCTTCGGGTTCGGAATCTTGCTCGAAGAATCCGCCGTATAGAGATACTCGAAATCGTCAATCGGATAGAAACCCGGATGCAGGGAATCGCCGCAGGTACCATCCAGCGGCTGCGAAATGTCGGCCAGCCAGAAACCTTCCTCGTCCATGGTCAGGTCGATATCGCGGCAGACGGAATTCTTGTACTCGTTGCCGTCCACCACGATCGTTTCGGGAACAAACCACGTCTCGATTTCATGGGCCGCCGAACACGTGCCCCACGGATACACGGACGCATCCACGCGGGCGGGCGCCCCGTTCACCAGGGTATCCTGCACCATCCCCTTCACAAGGCCTTGGCACTTCGCGTTCGAAGCCGACACGCCCAGCGAATCCAGGTACGTCACCATGGTGTAGTCATTGCCATTGTAGATTCCACCGAAATCCACATCGATACTGTCGTCAAAGGATTCACCCGCCCAGTCGACGACCATCGCCGAAATCTTCATCGTGGGACAAATCCCGAGCACCTTGGGGTAAGCCGACGAAACACGGAAAGGAACCGTCGTCATCCACACCGTATCCGTCTCCGCAAAAATGGAATCCAGGTTGATCAGCTCGCCCGGGATAGTATCTAGACCGCTCCTCGAATAATATTCGAAGCCGAATGCCTGCCTAAAGTACACCTCCCAGGAATCGACATGCTTGTACGAAATCCCCTGGTACCATCCGCAGGTATCGCTGCTGAAAGGCCCCATCTTAATCGTATCGTCGGGAACGATCATCATCGGGGTCATGTTGTCCCAGGGGCTCATCAGGCGAACCACCTTCGGTTCGAGCGGAGTAAACGAAAGGTCGAACTTGCCGCTGCTATTGGTAAACAGCCATGCCTCGTAGACACCCGTCGGGAAAAACACCGAAGCGAGCGGGCGCGACCCTTCCGCAAAATACGTCACCTGCGGCCATTCGTTCTGGCAACGGTACAAGTTGAACTGCGCCATCGTGGAATTCCAGTTCGAGGAATTCACCGTCTCGGGCGCAAAGTCGTAACGATACCAGTAAGGGTATTCGTCCTTCACCATCGGTGCGGGGTTGTTGACGATATTGTTCCCGACCGTGAAATAGACCGCGGTATCCCTGAACGAAGTGTTGGTACGCCACGGGTGGTACACGTGCAGGGTACGCGTCGAGTCGAAACATTCCCCCAGCGCGCCGATCTTGGAATCTACCGTCGCCCCCGCCGTGCCGTCCACGAAAACCGTATCCAGCACCGAGAAATAGTCGCCCAGCTCCACCACTCCCTGGGCCGGCACCGACATGTAGGGCGTATTCAGGCGGATAAAGTGG
>JAEEGH010014951.1_pt1 | contig 16930 bp, 15 predicted proteins | sample 9134181 | NCBI WGS metagenome assembly JAEEGH01 (sample SAMN16246544, study PRJNA631951) | gut metagenome | biome: gut microbiome; feature: rumen; material: DP-attached | host: Bos | place: Iran: Karaj | collected 2018-10
AGCAGTAACATTTCCTGGGAAACCATTTTCACCGTCAGCAGCGGTGATAGTTAACTTTAATATAGAGTCACCAATCTGCTCAGCGTCATACACTTGGTTCATCCAACCAGTAGTACCGCCACCATGCAGACAATTGTCACCATCGTTTTGCTTCAGCTGGTACTCTGTTCCGTTAATTGAGAACTTGCCACCTGCTATACGGTTTGCATAGCGTCCTACAGAAGAACCGTAATCACTTGGTGAATTGAGCGTGTCAGCATACTGCTTGATATTGTCAAAACCGAGCACTACATCGGTAGGCTTACCATCTTTGTCTGGCACTACAAGCGAAACGACACGTCCACCATAGTTAGTAATGCAGACCTCCATACCGTTTGCATTCTTGAGAGTGAACAACTTTACGGGTTTCTCATTAATCGTTGTGTCAAAAGCAGCAGGGTTTAATCCTGACTTTAGCGAGGACTGAGAACCATTATCGCTACAAGCGGTAATGAGTGCGGCAGCAGTCACACATCCTAATAAAAGATTGATTTTCTTCATTCAGTAAATATATTATTTAAGTTCGTTGTATATTCATTACGAGAGAATAACGAAATGCTTTGTTATGTTTCGAATGTAAAATTACTATTTTTTTTTGATATATAACAATTTTTCTTTTTATTTTTCCTTATAATAAAGAAAAAATATTGAAATTGCAAAGCACACAAAGCAATTCTTTTATTCTTTCACTTTACTTTTGTCTTTTATAAACAAAAATGCCATGTGCGTTTTCTATTGTCATACTATCCGGACCTAATGTCAGTACATCAAACGTATCAGTATTAAGAATGAGCTGCGCATTAGACATTGCCCACTGTGTATATGGATGTGACTCTGCGCTTCCATTACTTTCGATTACTCCGTTCTCCTGTATCTGGAAGTTACGGTCTAGTGAAGTCCATTTTCCCAAAAGCGAAGTAAGGTTTACCATTTTATCAACCATTCTTACATCCTTGTCTTCCGTGAAAGTAAGCGTCACTTTGTCACCTGCGAACACACCACCTTGTATAGCTTCTTCATCCTGGCCGTCAATCTCAAATGTCAGAGTCTTGCCTCCATCGGTAATAACCTCAAGGACATTCATAGTGGTACCCTCGCCTATCACACCATACAAAGCGGTATCAGGAACGGAAACAGTAACGGAGTCCACATTTTCATTTGCATTTTTCTGTGTGTTACCATTGCAACCGGCAAAAACCGTTGCCATCGCTGTTGCAATAACAAATACAATATACTTATTCATAATACCTAATGTTTTTTATATCTTAATAATTATATATGGTGGGTTCTAAAAATTCCCACGAGTTAAATTAGTTAATTACATGAATAACATTATGTCATATTTTTGTTTTCTTTCGGTGCAAACTGTTAACTTCTGCGGTCACATAGCCCGCTATGCTCCCTTATCAGTTAACATTTTGCCCTCGAAACAAATTCAAAAATCTAACAGTGGGAATTATTAGAACCCACCATATGGTAGAATTACTATAATCCCAGAGATTTTGCCTCGTTCCACAACTCATCCATTTCACCTAATGTCATATCATTTATTTCACGTCCTTGTTCTTTTGCTTTCTTTTCTACATATCCAAAGCGTGATATAAACTTCCTGTTTGTATGCTCTAGAGCCGTATCAGGATTTATATGATATAATCTGGCAGCATTTACCAACGAGAACAAGACGTCACCAAATTCTCTTTCCGCCTTGCTCATGTCATCATTTTCCAATTCCGCCTTCAATTCATCTATCTCTTCATGCACTTTATCCCACACGTCTTTTCTGTCATCCCAGTCAAACCCGACGTTCCTGGCTTTGTCTTGGATACGATATGCTTTTATCAAAGATGGCAATGAACGCGGAACTCCAGAGAGCACCGTCTTGTTAGCATCCTTTTCTTTCTGCTTTACCTTTTCCCATATTTTGCTGACATCTTCTGCATTTTCAGCTTTCTTATCCCCATATATATGTGGATGTCTGAATACTAATTTGTCAGCTTCTTTTGTCAACACGTCACACATATCAAAACGTCCTTGCTCTTTGCCAATCATAGCATAGAAGACAAGATGCTCCATGACGTCGCCCATCTCTTTCTGAATTTCTGTGGGATCATCTTCCATAATTGCGTCACATAGTTCGAAAGCCTCTTCTATCGTATGAGGTCTTAACGATTCATTAGTCTGCTTATGATCCCAAGGACATTTCTCCCTCAGTTCTTCTTGTATATCCAAAAGCCTTGAAAATGCTTCCAGCGTCTCTTCTTTAGTGTGCATTGATTATGTTTTTAGTTTAGGTGGGTTCTAAAAATTCCCACGAGTTAAATTGTTCGATTATATGAATATCATTATGTCATATTTTTGTTTTCTTTCGGTGCAAACTGTTAGCTTCTGCGGTCACATAGCCCGCTATGCTCCCTTATCTGCTAACATTTTGCCCTCGAAACAAATTCAAAAATCTGACAGTGGGAATTATTAGAACCCACCTTTAGTCAATAAACATCATAGGTATCACTACGGCAAGCAGTCCTAAGGTGATGCTTAATACAAGGTACATCGCATACACTGCATAATTGCCTTCATTAAGCAATGCGAGTCCCTCGTATGTAAACGTGGAGAAAGTAGTAAAACCACCACACAATCCCACGGTGAGCATCAGTCTGACTTCAATAGACCATCCCCATCTTTCCGCATAATGATATAATAATCCTATCAGGAAACATCCAAGTACGTTTACGATGAGAGTAGGCCATGGAAATACAATGCCCGCATAGCGTGGATGTAATGACAGATGCCTCCAAAGCATCGAAATAAGAAAGCGGAGAACACTACCTGTACCTCCGCCTATGAACACATATATCAGTTCTTTCACTTAATCTATCAATGTAGATGAACGTACTCGGCTTAATGTCTCAGGTGTCATCTGCAGATAGCTTGCTATATAAACCAACGGAGCTCGCAATACTACCTTAGGCATCTGCCTGCATATTCTGCGATATCTGTCCTGAGCGGTCTCAAATCTTACAAGGTCAGCATGTATCTGAGCCTCTATCAGCTGTCCTTCCAGAATCTTGCGATACAATATCTGTATATTCTGGTTATGAAGCGCCACCTCCTCTAGTCTTTTCTTTGGCAAAGCATAGACGTAGCTCGGTTCCAGAGCCTCTATTGTTTCTTGTGAAGGAGCTTCTTTCAACAGGCTCTCCACACTCATAAACATACTACCGTCAACGCCGAGATGGCTTGTCATCTCTTTTCCGTTTTTGAAGTAGTATTGACGTATCAGGCCTTGATATAGGAAATATATGTATCGGCTTGTTTCGCCCTCCTTCAATATTTTCTCACCTTTCACGAACTTCATCGGAATAATGATGTTTTCCAGCACATCTAGTTCATCGTGAGTCATAGTACTAAATCGACGAGCGAGTTCCCTTGCCACGTCTCTAATTGGAATTGTTAGGTCTTTCATTTTCTTTTTGCTTTAAGGGGGTATTTAAGGTATCTTGTTATATATCAACCAATGTGCATTAGTCAAGTTTCAAAACTGCGAGGAATGCCTTTTGCGGAACCTCCACATTGCCTATCTGCTTCATCCTTTTCTTGCCCTTTTTCTGCTTTTCCAACAGTTTTCTCTTACGGCTGACATCACCGCCGTAGCACTTTGCCGTAACATCCTTACGCACACACTTTATTGTCTCTCGGGCAATAATCTTGGCGCCTATAGCTGCCTGTATGGCAATATCAAACTGCTGACGCGGAATCAGTTCCTTCAGCTTTTCACACATTCGTCTGCCAAACGTCACGGCATTGTCATTATGCGTAAGCGTTGACAAGGCGTCAACAGGCTCACCATTAAGAAGGATGTCCAGCTTCGCAAGTTTTGATGGGCGGAAAGAATCAATGTGATAATCGAAAGACGCATATCCTTTCGATATCGACTTCAACTTATCATAGAAATCAATGACTATCTCGCCCAAAGGTATATAGAAATGCAACTCTACGCGATTACCACTTACATACTCTTGGTTTATAAGTTCTCCACGCTTATCGAGACACAATTTCATAATACCTCCAATATAATTGGAATCTGTTATGATCGTAGCCCTGATATAAGGCTCTTCTATATGATCTATCATCGTCTGTTCTGGCAGTCCAGACGGATTGTGAACTTCCTTTACGTTTCCCTGCTTATCATACACCATGTATGACACATTAGGCACCGTGGTTATCACATCCATGTTGAATTCCCTATCAAGACGCTCCTGTACTATCTCCATGTGAAGCAATCCGAGGAATCCACAACGGAAACCGAAGCCCAGGGCCACAGATGATTCCGGCATGAATGTCAGCGAAGCATCATTCAGCTGTAATTTCTCCAGAGATGCACGAAGGTTTTCATAGTCGGCAGGATCTATAGGATACACACCGGCAAACACCATCGGCTTCACCTCCTGGAATCCAGAAATAGCTTTCTCGCAAGGATTCTCAACATGGGTAATGGTATCTCCCACCTTAACCTCCTTTGCATCCTTTATTCCAGATATGATGTATCCCACCTCGCCGGTACTCATTTCCTTGCGTGAGACCATATCCATCTTCAGGATTCCGATCTCATCGGCGTCATACTCCATACCTGTGTTAAAGAATTTTACCTTGTCTCCCTTTTTTATGGAACCATTTTGTATCTTGAAATAGGCAATGATGCCACGGAAGCTATTGAATACGGAGTCAAATATCAACGCCTGCAATGGTGCCTTGGGATCACCCTTTGGACATGGAATCCTATCAACCACAGCGTCAAGTATCTCAGGTATTCCTTCGCCAGTCTTACCACTTGCACGAATTATATCCGTAGGCTCACATCCTATCAACTCTACGATTTCATCCTCCACCTCATCCGGATGAGCTGCAGGCATGTCTATTTTATTCAATACAGGTATTATCTCCAGGTCATGGTCTATTGCCATATACAAGTTTGATATTGTCTGTGCCTGAACACCTTGCGTAGCATCCACCACCAACAAAGCTCCTTCACATGCAGCAATACTTCTGCTAACCTCATAAGAAAAATCCACGTGTCCCGGAGTGTCTATAAGATTCAGAATATATTTTTCTCCGTTTTTCTCATATTCCATCTGTATAGCATGGCTCTTGATAGTTATACCACGCTCTTTCTCCAAATCCATGTCGTCAAGCATCTGCCCTTCGGTTATCTGGATAGTCTTGGTATATTCTAGCAAGCGATCTGCTATTGTACTTTTTCCATGGTCTATATGCGCTATAATACAGAAGTTTCTTATATGATTCATATATGATTCTAATAACTATCTTTCTAATGTACCTAATCTTATGCAAAGATATTATGTTTTTTTTTAATACGCAAACAAAAAAGCACTTTTTTTACTTTTTTTATTGTATTTGTAAGGAAAAATTGCTAATTTTGTATTGAATTACAATAAAATCGTTTGTTTTATGAGCAGGAAAAATTATTTTATATCAAGTTTAGCCCTTGTTCTCGCGTTAACAACCTCATGTCATGAGAGCATGGAGGACAAAGCAGAAAGAGAAGCCAAGGACTACACGCGCAAATACTGCCCCACCCCCTTTGTGAACTACGTACGTACGGACAGTGTTACTTTCAACAAGAACACACATTCTTACACCTACCACTGTTCCTTCGGTGACGTGCTTGACAACAGGGACATGGTAGCCGCAAACAGGCAGAGACTGCATAATTTGTTACGTGCTTCCATTCGTGAATCAACATCCATGAAACCATATATCGAAGCCGGGTATCATTTTCACTATGTATGCCGTTCTGCTTCTAACCCACAGGAGATTCTTATCAAGGCGGATTTTTAACTTTTATTTGAATAATTAACGAATACAAGAAAAAAAAAAACACCTTTTCCCTTACGCATTTGGGAAAAGGTGTTTTTTAGGTGGGTTCTAAAAATCCCCACGAGTTAAATTAGTCAATTATATGAATGTCATTATGTCATATTTTTGTTTTCTTTCGGTGCAAACTGTTAACTTCTGCGGTCACATAGCCCACTATGCTCCCTTATCAGTTAACATTTTGCCCTCGAAACAAATTCAAAAATCTGACAGTGGGAATTATTAGAACCCACCTATAGATATATGTATTTTGCCTATGCTGTATATTCCTGCCAGCTCTTAATCTGCAAATCATCAAGTGACTTTTTACAGAAGGCCTCAATAAACGCAGAAGCAAGTCTTGCGTTTGTTATCAAAGGGATATTATGGTCGATAGCCGCACGACGAATCTTATAACCATTTGTAAGTTCGCGCTTTGTGTGATTTTTTGGAATATTCACTATAAGGTCGAACTTATGATCATGAATCATATCCATTACATTCGGAATGTCTTTGTGGGCTTCGTCTGGCCATCCTACGGCAATGGCATTGACTCCATTCTCGCCGAGGAACTTGGCAGTTCCTTCCGTAGCATATATTGTATAGCCTGCCTTTTGCAATGCCTGTGCGCCGTCAAGCAGTGAAGCTTTTTCCTTGGTGCCGCCAGATGACAGCATGATGCCTTGTGACTTTGTAGGAATCTTGTATCCTGTTGCGATGAGTGAGTTGAGCAGTGCCTCCTCGAAGGTGTCTCCAAGACAGCCTACCTCACCTGTAGAACTCATATCCACACCCAATACAGGGTCTGCATTCTGCAGGCGGTTGAATGAGAACTGGCTTGCCTTTACACCAATCCTGTCAATATCAAACACGCTCTTGTCTGGCTTCTGGTAAGGTGCGTCAAGCATAATCTTAGTAGCAGTCTCAATAAAGTTACGCTTCAGCACTTTGCTGACGAATGGGAACGAACGTGAAGCACGAAGATTACACTCTATCACCTTTACAGTAGCTCCCTTCGCGAGATACTGTATGTTGAATGGTCCGCTTATGTTAAGTTCCTTTGCAATAGCCTTGCTTATCTTCTTAATCTGGCGCATGGTAGCGAATGTAATCTGCTGTGCAGGGAATACCATCGTAGCATCACCAGAGTGTACGCCGGCATACTCAACGTGCTCAGAAATACCATACTCTACGACCTCTCCATTCTGTGCCACACCGTCAAACTCTATCTCGTTTGTCTCCTGCATGAACTGTGATATAACAACAGGGAACTCCTTGCTCACCTCACTTGCCGCAGCAAGGAAACGCTCCAGTTCCTCATCATTATGACATACGTTCATGGCAGCACCTGACAATACGTATGAAGGGCGCACGAGTACTGGATATCCCACCTCGTCGATGAATGCCTTGACGTCGCTCATGCTCGTCAGTGCGCTCCACTTTGGCTGGTCTATGCCGAGCTGGTCAAGCATAGCACTGAACTTGCCACGGTTCTCTGCACGGTCAATGCTTACAGGACTTGTACCAAGGATTGGCACACTCTGACGGTAAAGCTTCATTGCGAGGTTGTTTGGAATCTGTCCACCTACGCTGACGATGACACCGCGTGGATTCTCAAGATCTATGACGTCGAGTACACGCTCAAACGACAGTTCGTCGAAATACAGGCGATCGCACATATCATAGTCCGTTGACACCGTTTCAGGGTTATAGTTAATCATTATTGACTTATATCCCAACTTACGTGCCGTATTGATAGCGTTCACCGAGCACCAGTCAAACTCTACGCTTGAACCGATACGGTAAGCACCTGAACCAAGTACTATTACAGACTTGTCATTACTAAAGTAATTTATGTCATAGCCCTCTACCGCATAGGTCATATACAGGTAGTTGGTCAGTTCCGGATGCTCACTTGCCACAGTCTCGATGCGCTTTACTGCAGGAAGGATGCCCAGCTTCTTACGATACTGACGTACGGCCAAGTTCTCTTTCTCCATGTTCGTACCCTTTGACTTCAGCACGAAACGTGCAATCTGGAAGTCAGAGAATCCCATAATCTTAGCCTGGCGCATTATGTCTGCAGACAGTTCCTCAAGTGAATTCATTGCCTCAAGCTTGTGCTTGAAGTCAACGATGTTCTTCATTCTCTCAATGAACCAAGGGTCTATCTTTGTAAGCTCATATATGCGGTCTATTGTATATCCCTTTTCCAAAGCCTGTGCAATGGCAAATATGCGGAGGTCTGTTGGGTTGGCAAGTTCCTCGTCAAGGTTGTCAAACTTCACATGGTCATTGCCCACGAATCCATGCATGCCCTGACCTATCATACGCAGGCCCTTCTGCAACAGTTCCTCGAATGTCCTGCCGATAGACATTATCTCACCTACAGACTTCATTGAAGAACCGATCTTGCGGCTTACACCGGCAAACTTTGTCAGGTCCCAACGAGGTATCTTACAGATGAGGTAGTCCAGTGACGGAGCAACGTATGCAGAGTTTGGAGTACCCATCTCACCAATCTGGTCAAGGGTATATCCAAGAGCAATCTTCGCTGCAACGAAGGCAAGAGGGTAACCTGTAGCCTTTGATGCCAGTGCAGAAGAACGACTCAGACGTGCATTGATTTCGATGATGCGGTAGTCGTTGGTCTCGGCGTTGAATGCATACTGGATGTTACACTCACCCACGATGTTCAGGTGGCGCACACACTTCACGGCGATATCCTGCAGCATCTTCACCTGCTCCTCTGTCAGTGAGCATGTAGGTGCTACGACGATAGACTCACCAGTGTGTATGCCCAATGGGTCGAAGTTCTCCATAGAGGCTACTGTGAAGCAATGGTCGTTGGCATCACGTATCACCTCAAACTCTATTTCCTTCCATCCTTTCAGGCACTCCTCCACAAGAACCTGCGGAGCAAATGTGAATGCGCTCTCTGCAATCTCCTTGAATGTCTCCTCGTCTGGACAAACGCCAGAACCGAGACCACCAAGGGCGTAAGCAGAACGTATCATTATAGGGAAGCCAATGCGGCGGGCAGCCTCTACGGCAGACTCCATAGTCTCGCAAGCCTCGCTCACCGGCACTTTCAAATCAACCTTGTTGAGCTCCTTTACGAAGAGGTCACGGTCCTCAGTGTTCATGATAGCCTCTACGCTGGTACCAAGCACCTGTACGCCATACTCCTTCAGCACGCCAGACTGATACAACTCTGTACCGCAGTTCAGCGCTGTCTGTCCACCGAACGCCAGAAGGATACCGTCAGGGCGTTCCTTTTTTATCACTTCAGTTACGAAATGAGTGTTTACCGGCAGGAAATACACCTTGTCTGCAATACCCTCACTTGTTTGGATTGTTGCTACGTTAGGATTGATAAGCACACTGCTGATACCCTCTTCGCGCAGGGCTTTCAGAGCCTGCGAACCAGAATAGTCAAACTCTCCGGCCTGACCAATTTTCAAAGCGCCTGAACCTAAGACAAGCACTTTCTTGAGTTTTTTCTCCATATTTTTTGTTTGATTAGTTTTCAGTTTATCTCTGCAAAGGTAGTAAAAAAAATATAACTGACAAATTATTTTCACAAATTTTATTAGATAAATCAGATGCACGGCATGAAGTACTCCAAACACACATAAATCAAAAAACTTTCAAACCTAACTTGTTACAAACAAAAAAATCTGCAAAAATATTTTGTGATTTATAAAAATATTCGTACCTTTGTGCTCAATTATATATATAAGATGACAATCTTTATCACTTCAATACTAATAGTTAGTCTGCTTTTTATAGCTACGGAACGACAGACTAACATCAACAAGGCTGCAGTGTCTGTCTTTGCCTGCACCCTTGGATGGATCCTTTATGTAGGTTTTGGAGCCGATTTCGTGGAAAGCCAGCATCAGGGAGACTACACAGCATTCCTTAACGGAATACAGCCTAACTCGGAGGCCGTCAAGTTATATATCGCCCGAGACATCTTCCTGCCATATATAGGTCATGCAGCAGAGATTGTACTCTTCCTGCTTGCCACTATCAGCATAGTAGAGATTTTACACTCCAACGGCTGTTTCGATTTCCTTACTATATGGATTCGTACAAGGAACAGCAGACTTCTATTGTGGAAGCTTACCGCTTTCTCTTTCGTCATGTCTGCAAATCTTGACAACATATCAACGATTGTCCTGATGCTCACCGTCACCAACTCCATCTTGCCACGAACAAAGGATCGCATGATCTACGGTTCACTGGTGCTGGTGGCAGTGATATTTGGCGGCGCCCTCACCGTCATAGGTGACCCTACAGGCCTTGTATTATGGAACAAAGGTGCCATCACCGCCTCTGACTATACTTTGTCAATGGCCCTGCCATGTTTACTTGCATGGGCAATACCTACATTGTGGGTCAGCTACAAACTTCCTGAGACCGTTGACATTGAGCGCCCCACCCTCCCTTATCGCGGAGATGACACAAACCTGAAAGTATGGCAGCGACTGTTGCTGTTCCTCGTCGGAATAGGTGGATTATGGTTCATACCTACATTCCACGACATAACGAAACTGCCGCCGTTCCTCGGAGCTCTCTGCGTACTCAGTCTCCTTTGGATCGTAAATGAGGTTATCAACCACAGCCTGTTCATGGGCAACCGCAGGATAGAGAACAAGGCACCTCACCGCATGCAGTATAACACTACACAGCAGATGCTATATATCGTAGGTGTGATACTTGCCGTAGGAGTAGTAACGGAAACCGGCTCCATAGCATGGTTCTCCAAGCAGATAGACACCCTTATCGGAAACGTATGGATAATAGGTGTGATAACAGCCGTTATAAGCACTGTGCTCGACAGTTTCGCATCATGCCTTACCATGGTAAGCCTGCATGACGTTTCCTTCACCGAGCCATACTATGCCGTAGGCGGAGAATATTGGAAAGTATTGTCATTCGGCACTGCCGTAGGCGGAAGCATACTTGGCATTGGTTCTATGTGCGGCATCGTAATGATGCAGATGCAGGGAGTGACGCTGAAATGGTACCTGAAGAATGTGACTCCCATCACTTTACTGGCTGGCATTGTTTCTTTCTCGTTACTATGCCTGCAACTGACGGTTTTTTAGCAATCAGACAAAATATTTAGGAATAACAAAAAAAGATTATATTCAAATAACAAACACGCAAAGACATTATGGGAAAGATTAAGACTATCGGTATCTTGACCTCTGGTGGCGACGCACCAGGAATGAATGCGGCAATCAGAGCCGTAACCCGTGCAGGCATCTGCAACGGATTTAAGATTGTGGGCATCTATCGTGGCTGGGAAGGCCTCATCAATGATGACATGCATGAATTCACCACTGAAAACGTAAGTGGTATCATAACACAAGGCGGTACTATACTCAAGACTGCCCGTTCAAAAGACTTCATGACTCCTGAAGGACGTCAGAAGGCGTATGACAATATGGTTGCACGTGGCATCGACGCCCTCGTCGTCATCGGCGGTAACGGTTCTCTTACCGGTGCAAAACTATTCGCACAGGAGCATGACGTTTGCTGCATAGGCCTGCCTGGCACCATCGACAATGACCTTTACGGCACTGATGCAACAATAGGATATGACACCACCTTGAACACCATCATGGAGTGTGTTGACCGCATTCGTGACACTGCACAGAGCCATGAGCGCATCTTCTTCATCGAGGTTATGGGACGTGACGCTGGCTTCCTTGCCCAGAACTCTGCCATCGCCTGTGGTGCAGAGGCTGCCATCATCCCTGAGAATGAGACCGACGCCGACCAGCTGGCTGAATTCATGAAGCGTGGCATACGTAAGTCTAAGAAGTCATGTATCGTCATCGTGTCTGAATCACCAAAGTGCGGCGCCATGTACTATGCTGACCGTGTGAAGAAGGAGTTCCCTGGCTACGACGTACGTGTATCCATCCTCGGACACCTGCAGCGCGGCGGCAGTCCTACGGCACGCGACCGCATACTTGCAAGCCGCACCGGCGTAGGAGCCATCGAAGCTATCATGCAGGGACAGCGCAACATAATGGTTGGTTTACGCAACAACGAGATCGTATATGTACCTTTCTCTGAGGCTATACGTTCAGACAAGCCAATGGACAAGAAATTGTTTACCGTACTCAACGAGTTGTCTATATAATATAATACGGTTTCGCAAGTAGGTGCATACCTACTTAATATATAAAAAAATAATAGCTCATAGTCAGCGAAGTTCTGTCTATGAGCTATTTTTTTATTACCAAATGCCTTCTGTCGTCATTTGTATTCGTTTTATGTCACCTTTCTTGTCATACTCTAATTTGTCAAGACACAGTGCACGTCGGTAAGACGCACCATGAGTGTTAAGTCCGCCGTTGTGGTAGAGGAAATACCACTGCCCCTTGAACTGGAATATGGCATGATGGTTGGTATTGCAGTTACCTGCTATTTCATTTATCACGCCTTTGTACTCCCAAGGTCCCATTATATTGTCGCTGACGGCATAGGCAGTCTTCTCAGGAAATCCTATTGAGAATGAGAGGTAGTACCTTCCCTTATGTTTATGAATCCACGGAGCCTCCGTATAGAACTCACTTTCCGGATAGCGTCCGTTCTTCTCCACCTCTTCGTTCCACTCCTTAGGATTTGCAGGCATCTTTATTCCCTTTATCTGTAACGGAATGATGTCGCCATCCATTTCCGTCATGTTAGGCTTCAGCTTACACATATACAACTGTGTGTTACCCCATATAAGCCATGCCGTACCGTCATCATCCACTATCGCCGTGGGGTCTATGTCATCCCATGATATTCTCGTATATGCCGTCGTCATGTCATTGGTTACTATAGGCTTCTCACATGGCACGAAAGGACCTGTAGGAGAATCCGACACGGCAACGCCTACGGCTTTGCCATGTATCGTCTTATGCTCTGCCGTAATATACCAATAGTATTTGCCGTCCCTACCCTTTATGCATTGGCTTGCCCATGCCTGACCTGAAGCCCATGGAAAATCCACTGCCTTTAGTTTGTATGAATGTTCATGCCATGTCTTCATATCCGTAGTGGACAGGATGGACCATTCATTCATGACATAGCGTTCCTGATTGTTCGGACACTGGTCATGTCCTGCATATACATACAGCGTATTGCCATCTACCAAAGCACCAGGGTCTCCAAGATATTTGTACTTAACGAAGGGGTTGCTCTTCGCAACGAATGTGGTGTCCGTACCTTGCGCACATACAGTCATTGCAAGGACACTCAGTACAGAAAAAAACAGTGTTCGCATTTTGCTTGTTGTTTAAATGATATATTTTTTATAAATGTTCTATTGCGTCAGGGATATATTTCGTATGCATGCGCATATTTTGATTACAAAATTAATGAAAATCCCTTTACCTCGGTATTATTTTTCACTTTTTTCTTGCATAATGCACTCGTTTTTAATGAAATTTAATTTTGCTGACTGCCTACCGACATACTTTTCCTCCTTTAATGCGTCCAGCAAAACATTCTCCATCCCTCTGTCCTTCATTACCCTATTATATCAGCGAATGACTTAGGCAGGCAGATATTCTCCACTCCTATTGCCTTACGGAACAACGGAGCTATGTCCCTATCTCTGAAACCGGCAATGCCACAGCCTATGCGAGTAACATAGAAGAACAATTCGGTATGCTCTTTGGCAAAGTCTATAAACTGGTCCACGTACGGTTTGATGGTCTCTACGCCACCCTGCATGGTAGGTATCGCATAGCTCTGACCTTGCAGTCCCACGCCTTGCCCCCATATAGCACCAAACTCCATCACGGCTACCCTGGCGGCTCCTCCTGCATGCTGACCATAGAGGTTACTGCCAAAGACGAACACCTCGTCTGCCTTCAGTGAACGAACCATATTTGGCGTAAACCTTGGGCGCACCTCTCCGTTATACTCCCACAGCGTCACTTGCCTCGATCTCATGACACTATTCACATATCGGTCAAACTCCTCATTTACCTCTAACATCCATCCTGGCAGCTTTGCCTTAGCGTTCTTTATGAGTTCTTCGGGCATCTCACGATAATAGGCGTATGCCATAGGTCCCGCAATGGCTGCCAGCGTGTCTGCATCGCCACCCAGCGCGATGGCAAGCTTCAGGCAGTCCACATAGTCCCTGCTCTCCAAGAAGCAGATGAGTGCCGCCGGTATGGTCTGCTGACAAGTTTCATCAAACTTATAGCCGGGCTTTATGTCATCATAAGTCAACCCAGACCAGTTCGGGTAATATTCATCCAATACATTATGTCTGATGCAGTCCTTGCCTTTTCCCTGCATGCCATAATATATGGCAAGGGCTGTAGCGACCGCTCCCTTTATTCCTTCAGGATGATTGTGTGTGGGCAGTGCCGTACGTGTTGCAAGTTCTATACACTCTTCCTTCGACCTTGCCATGAATCCTGCCGCCGACACGCGCATTGCGCTGCCATTGCCAAAGGAGTTGTATGGAGGTTGTATTTCCTTTGCAAGCAACCAGCGGGCAAACATACCCCCGAAACCTCTTGAGAAGTCTGCCTTGCCTCTGTTTCTCAACGATTCCGCCATGTCGATACCATGCAGTAAGGCATCTGCACAGGCAAACGTGCATACGGTGTCATCTGTATAGGTGCTTGTAGATAAAAGGAGGTTGACAGACTCATATCTCTTTGTCCTTCCTTCAAATTCATAAGGCATACCGGCAATGTCGCCGATGGCTGCACTAAGTAATAGGTTTTTCATGTTCTTGTTTCCTTTCTTTTCTAAAATTCCAGACGGAATCCTTTTTGTTTTAACTCATTATAACTCTCTTCATTGAAACTGTACAGGTATGCTTCACGCCTAGGCGTAGGCCACACCGTTTCCTCCCGTTGCGTAAGTATGTTGAAGTGCAGCATTTTCTTTGCGAAGTTGCTCCTGTCAAACCTCACGTCCAGTATTGCCTCATACAGGTTCTGCAACTGTTTCAGCGTAAATGCCTCCGGCAGCAGTTCAAAGCCAATGGGCTCGAAATGTATGCGCTCGCGAAGACGCTTCAGTGCAGTGCGCAGTATCTTTTCATGGTCAAAGGCCAGTTGCGGCACATCATCAAGCGCAAACCATTCTGCTTTTGCCGCGTCGTCTCCTCCCTTCACTTCCCGTATTCTCACAAGGGCATAGTATGCCACCGTTATCACCCTCTCTCTCGGGTCGCGGTCCGGGTCGCTGAAGGTATGGAATTGCTCAATGTAAGCCCCCGTCAATCCCGTTTCCTCCTGCAATTCACGCAACGCACCGTCCTCACACGACTCATCCATCTTTACGAAACCGCCTGGGAACGCCCACTTCCCTTTATACGGATCTATACCCCTCTCCACAAGCAAAACCAGCAGCTTCGTCCCGTCAAAACCAAAGATGACACAGTCTGTCGTCACTGACGGATGCGGGTACTCGTAACAGTATTTCTTTTCCTCCATAGCCCCTCTTGTGTAAATTTCACACTGCAAAGTTAAGCATAATTTTTTAAACTACCAAATTTTTTGGGGTAAATTTTACACAAGAGTATTATTTTTTTAAAATTACCACTTCCGAGAACTGAAAAAAAGAGAAAAGAGAAAAGAGAAAAAGAGATTTTTCTAATTGAAAATTCTTTACTTGACAAAGAAGCGCCGAGCGAAAATTGAAGAATGAACAATACGAGCAAAACCAAGCTCTCGACAAGTCTGGACAAGTTTCCGACGAGTATAAACAAATAAGGCAATCACTCCACACTATTTCGATTCTAAATCTGAAAAAATCTCTTTTCTCTTTTCTCTTTTTGGGGGACCCGTGGGGGCGAATAAAGTTTTGGGGGGAGTTTCTTTAATTAATATATTTTAAATATAATAATAATAATTATATATAATATTAATAATAATACGCACGCGAGGCTCAACACTAAAAAAGAGAAAAGAGAAAAGAGATTTCTCACCAACGACCACAGATGACACTGATGGACACAGATTTTTATGAACAACGGATTAAAACTAATTAAACGGATTACAAGAATAATAATCAGTGCAATTAGTGCAATCCGTCTTAATCCGTTGTCTTGAAAAAACATTCGTGTCATTCGAGTGATTAGTGTTCAAAAAACCAAATGTTAATTTTTGTACAAAATGTTAAAATTCATGTTTCCCATGCACTGTCAAGGCGGTCAAAAACGTGCGTTTAGATAAAAATCACAGTCCCCAGTGCAAACACATGAATTTCAACGTATTGCAAAAGGCATAGATTCCTGTTTGTAAAAGCATAAGTTTCACGGTGTCATTGCATACGTTCTTCCTTGTGGAATACATCTAATGAGAGCGTAAAAAACATGCAATAATTTTTAATCTCAAAAACTGACATTTTGAAACTATGCCGAAATGTTAAAATTTTGCGTGTCGCTTGCAACCTCGTGGCCCGATTTTGTATATTTGCATCAGAAAAACGAAAGAGGGCCCACTTCGTTAAAACTCTTAACTCATAACTCATAACTTAGAATTACCATGTCACTACCTTATTACGTTTATCAGGACAACAGGAAAAACGGTACCAAACTATGGTACGCAAAGGCCACCAGCTACGGCACCGTAACGCTTGATGACCTTGCAGACGAGATACAGACAAACTGCTCCCTGAAGAAGTCAGATTGCCTTGCCGTCAATGCAGAACTCCTGCAAGTAATCAAGAACGAGCTCAGTAACTCTAACTGCGTGTACCTCGACGGCTTCGGCTACTTCAAGACTGCCATACATGGCAAAGGCGCATCCTCAGAGAAGGATTACACCCCACAGGAGTGCGTCAAGCAACTATGCACAAACTTCGTTCCCTCATACGGCTATTCCAACATCGGAGGCTCAAAGACCTACCGCTGTCCGTGGACCGAAGGCATCACACTCAAACGAGTGGAAAAGAACACTTAACAATGCATAATTCATAATGCATAATTCATCGCCCAAGCCCCCTCCCTCACAGGGAGGGATGGGGAGGGTCCCTT
>JAEEGH010014955.1_pt1 | contig 16928 bp, 12 predicted proteins | sample 9134181 | NCBI WGS metagenome assembly JAEEGH01 (sample SAMN16246544, study PRJNA631951) | gut metagenome | biome: gut microbiome; feature: rumen; material: DP-attached | host: Bos | place: Iran: Karaj | collected 2018-10
TCAAGCCCGGCAAGGGCGCGGCCTTCGTGCGCACCAAGATGAAGAACGTCATCACCGGCGCCGTGACCGAGACTTCCTTCAACCCCACCGCCAAGTTCGAGAACGCCACCGTGGATCGTCAGACCATGGAGTATCTCTACAACGACGACAATCTCTACTACTTCATGAACCCCGAGACCTATGAGCAGGAACCGGTGGACGGCAGCGTCCTGGGCGACAACTTCAAGTTCGTCAAGGAGAACATGGAGTGCACCATCTACTCCTACAAGGGCAAGGTCTTCAACGTGGAGCCGCCCTTCTTCGTGGAGCTGGAGGTTACCGAGACCGATCCGGGCTTCGCCGGCAACACCGCCACCAACGCCACCAAGCCCGCCACCGTGGAGACCGGCGCCGAGATCAAGGTGCCGCTGTTCATCGAGCGCGGCGAGCGCATCAAGATCGACACCCGCACCGGCGAGTATCTGTCCAGAGCCTGAGCGCGTCATTTCGGGAAACAAGGGGGAAGTCTGCGGATATTCCCCCTTTTTCATACCAGCCGGAAGCCGTTATGCACCATTATGTGACGAAGGAGGTTTTCACCATGACGATTGTTGAAAAAGCCGCGTATCTGAAGGGACTGACCGAAGGACTCGGCGTGGAGCCGGATTCCCGCGAAGGAAAGCTCTGGGGGGCGCTGAACGATCTTTTGTCCGACATGGCCCATGAGATCGAAGACCTCCAGTCCAGCAGCCTGGATCTGGCCGACGCCATGGACGACATGTGCGAGGATCTGACCATGCTGGAGGAGATGGTGGACGCCTACGACGTGCCCGACCACAGTTGGGACGACGAAGACGATTACTTCGACGACGACGAGGATCCGGACAACATCTACGACCTGCCCTTCGGCGACAAGGACGACGAGGACGAGGAAGAAGACGAAGAGGAGGACGAGAGCGCCGACGACGAGGAGGCCGAGATCGACGGCGTCCTCTATGACGCCACCTGCCCCTCCTGCGGCGAGGAGATCACCTTTGACGAGGAGACGCTGGAGAAGGGCTCCATCCGCTGCCCCAACTGCGGGGAGGAGCTGGAGTTCGATCTGGGCGAGGACGAATAAACGAAGTGTCTTGTATAGAAAAAGCACCCCTTTTGGGGTGCTTTTTCTATACAAAACCTGCCCTCAGCGGCCAAAGATTTCCGCCCGTTCGGCGGGACTTACGTCCAAATGCATACAGATTTGGTCAATGCAGAAGAGCTCCCAGTTCTGGTCGGTGATAAAGCTGCGCAGCTCGTCCACCCGGCTGTGCCACTGATCCATGCTCATGCCCCAGCGCTCCCGATCCCGCGGGGCCTCCGGCTCCAGCAGAGCCTGGTACGCGTCGATCTTGGCCAACACATGCTCGTTGGAGAGGGGGCCGTCCAGCAGCTCCGCGAAACGGCGCAGCGTCCGGTCCCGAAAGTCCGGATTTTGGAGCAGCGCCCGAATCAGCGGCGGTATCTGGTGACCGGCGTTGCCGTAGTCGGCGATGATGGCGCCGAAGCAGCACTCCGGATAGTAAAAGGCCCAATCCAGATCATAGAAGCAGAAGCTCCACTTGCTGCCGCTCTCCGGGGAGCGGTAGGCCCGGAGATTGCCCTGGATATCGGTGTTGGCGCACCAGCTCTCCAGCAGGAACCAGTCGATCAGGCTGTCCAGATCGAGCTGCTCGGCCACGGGCAGATACACCTCGTCCCGGCTGAAATCCTCCCGCCAGGAGGGATCCACCAGTTGGCGATAAAAAGCGGAATCCTCTGCCACCGGGAACTTCAACGCCTCCACGCTGTCGACGCTGACCCCGGCGTGGGAGGCGTAGTACTGGCGGGAGAAATCCTCCTTCAGGGCGTAGATGCCGTAGTACTTGCCGTCCACATAGAGAATGCAGTACTTGCTGTCCTGGGTCAGAACGGCGTCGCTGGCCTCCCGGCACAGATCCTGGAGCAGCTCGTTGCGGAAGATGGAGAAGATGTAGTCCTGCCCGCCCCGGATGGCCAGGGTGGAATACTCGGTGATACCGTTTCCGAACACATCCACATCCAGATGGCCGCCGTAGCAGCCCTTGAAGGACACGCCCAGGCTCTTTTTCGGTCGATTCAGGCTTGTCCAGCCACGCAGCCGCACGTCGCAGGCCCGGTTGAAGCTGTGTTCGCCGTCGTACAGAGCCAGGTTCCCCGACACCGTCCACACCCGGTAACCGTTGGTATACATGGTGTAAAAGCGATTCGCGTCGTCCACGGCAACGCTCAGCACCGGAAGCGTGTGGTGCTCGTTGACAATATAGCTCAGGGTCAGCGGCCGGCTGGGGAGGGCGTCCTCCTCCAGGCAGACGGCCCGCAGCAGCGTGGTCTTGTCCACGGTAATCGGCCCCTCATAGACGGGCGACGCCTCTGTGGGCACGGTGCCGTCCAGCGTGTAGCGGATCTCCCCGGCGCCGGAGAGCTCCACCGTCACCTGCTCCACATCGTCAAAGACCCCGTCGGGGCTGAGGGCGGCGGGCATGGCGGCCACCCGGCGCGCCCCCCCGGCGTTGTCCGCCCGGGGGCTGGGCTGGGAGAAATAGAAGAAGCCGCCGCGGCCCTCCATCCGGCCCATGCTCCCGCCCACGGGGATATCGTGGAGACTGACCCAGTCCAGCAGCGCTCCGTCGCCGTCGCGCAGATAAAGCCGCTCCCGGGTGGCGTCCAGGGAAAAGCCGGTGTTCAGGGCATTGCCGATGCTGCCGTCCTTTTCGTCGTTGTGGCAGCAGAGCAGAAGGCTCTCCCCCGGGGCCAGCGTCAGCTCCGGCAGGACGAAGCCGGGTTCCTCCCCGTCGTCGGAGAGGCTGATACCCGCCAGATTCAGCGTCTCATCCGAGAGGTTGCGGAGCTCCACCCAGTCGCAGGGCTCGCGCATGCCCGTGGGGACATAGCGCTGGTTGGAGACCACCGCCTCATAGATCGCCAGCGTGCCGGCGATACGGCTCTCACTCCAGGCCTCGTAGCCGGCGGGGCCGTTTTCAAAGCCGGGGCTGATCCAGGGCGTCTCGACGAAGCTGCCGTCCGGCTGCCGGCACAGAGAACAGTCGGCCGTGTCCGAGGCGCAGAGCACCATGTCCTGAACAGCGCCGTCCGGGGAGAGCAGATAGAGGCTCTCCTCCGGCGAGAGGGAGAAATCCGGCCCCTCGATCCCGTCAAAATAGACCAGAAGCCGCCCGTCGGCCTCCAGCTCCCCGGCCGGAAAGCGCCAGCGGGCCTGTCCCTGCCGGTCGCTCAGCGCCCAGCCCTCCAGAGAGAGGGCGCTTCCGGACAGGTTTTCCAGCTCTGCCCAGTCACAGAACTGGCCGGAGGGGCTGAGGACGCTGGCTTTATTTTTGATCATCAGCTCCGAGATGCGCAGACCGCCGTAGCTCTCCGCAAGGGGCTGCGGCAGAGAGGGGGACGTCGACTCTCCCTGAACCGGGGCGGGTGCGGCAGATTCCGCCGGGCCGGGAGTCTTTTCCTGCCGGGGGAACCGTCCCAGAAACAGGGAAATGGCGACAAGCGCGAGGACAAAGAGGATCAACAGCAGTTTTTTCTTCATGAAAGGGACTCCTGAATCAGAAAAGCGGGAGCGGACGCGGCAGATCCGGACAACTCCCGCGGGATACGATAAAAAAGCTCGTTTTTGTTATTTTACCAAGCCGGCAGGAAAAACACAACCGTATTCTCCGGCTTTTTGGGCGCTTCCCGAAAAAAACAGGATTTTGGATTGACGGGGGAAGAATATCATTGTAAAATGACTTGATTAGCAGGATGCAAGGGGGAGCGTATGAATCAGATTCAGCTGCAGGATATTCGCCAGCTCGCCCACGCCACTGTGGTGTCCGCCGTTTCGATGGAGGAAGCCGTCCGCCAAGCGCAGCAGCTTGCCGCCGCGGCGCTCTGCCTCTCGGCGGGGCCGGTGCCCTGTGGGAGCTGCCGGGCCTGCCGCAAGGTCGCTGCCGGCATTCACCCGGATCTCATCCGTGTGGAACGTGAGACGGACGACAAGGGCAGGCAAAAAAAGGAGATCGGCGTGGACCAGATCCGCCGGGTCGCGGCGGACGCCTGCGTGCTGCCCAACGAGAGCGAGCGGAAGGTCTACCTGATCGTCGACGCGGACGCCATGAACGGCCCCGCCCAGAACGCTGCGCTCAAGCTCCTGGAGGAGCCGCCCGCCGGGGTCTATTTTCTGCTGTGCGTTTCCAATCCCAGCCTGCTTTTGCCCACGGTGCGCTCCCGCTGCGCCGCACGAGGCGTGGCGGAGGGAGAGGAACTCCCGGATCCGGAGCTGCGGAAAAGCGCCGAGGAATACCTGCGCCTGACGGCGGAGGGGGATCGGGCCGCGCTGTATCGCTGGTGCGCAGAAAATGAATTGATGGATAACCGAACGGCAGCCGCCTTTTTCGCGTGCGCCGCCCAGTGTGCTGCGGAACGGCTCACAGGGCGCGCCCCCGCAGGAGGGCTGAGTCGGGCACGGCTCACGGCCGTGCTCGCCCTGCTGGAGCGCTGCATAGACTGGCTCCGGGTCAATACGGGGGTCAGACATTTGTTCGGCCTGCTGGCGGTGGATTCCATCGCCGAGGAAGAAAACAAAGGAGTTCAACATTGATCGAAGTAGTTACCATTCGTTTTAAAAATCGGGGCAAGTGCTATACCTTCGCCCCCAACGGCCTGGATATCCACACCGGGGACAAGGTCATCGTGGAGACCTCCAAGGGCCTGGAGATCGCCGAGTGCAGCCACGGCAACCACATGGCCGAGGAGACCGGCCTGGTGCTGCCTCTCCGCCCGGTGGCCCGCGTCGCCACAGCGGACGACCTGCGCGTCGCCGAGCTCAACAAGAAACGGGAGAAGGAGGCCTTCCAGATCTGCCAGGAGAAGATCGCCGAACATGGCCTGGAGATGAAGCTGGTGGATGTGGAATGCAATTTCGAGGGGAACAAGACCATGTTCTTCTTCACCGCCGACGGGCGGGTGGACTTCCGGGAGCTGGTCAAGGATCTGGCCGGTATCTTCCGCAACCGCATCGAGCTGCGCCAGATCGGCGTGCGGGACGAGGCCAGGATGATCGGCGGCATCGGCATCTGCGGCCGCCCCTACTGCTGCAGCCAGTTTTTGGAGGATTTCCAGCCGGTTTCCACCAAGATGGCCAAGGTGCAGTCCCTGTCCCTGAACCCCACCAAGATTTCCGGCAGCTGCGGGCGGCTGATGTGCTGCCTGCGCTATGAGCAGGAGGCCTATGAGGATCTGATCAAGAAGGTGCCCAAGCAGGGCGCTTTTGTGGAGACCATCGACGGCTACGGCACCGCCGCCCAGGTCAATCTCCTGCGCCAGACCGTGAAGGTCAAGCTGGACACGGACAAGGACGATTCCCTGCGGGTATACAAGGCCAACGAGCTGGCCGCGGTTCCCGGCGGCAGGCCCAAGGACGGGGAGGAGCCGCCCCACGTGCTCCAGTATGTGGAGCCGGAGCCGGAGCTTCCGGAGGACAAGGAAGACGAGTGGACGGTTCCCGGCTATCTGCTGCCGGAGGAGCCGCGCTCGGCGGAGCAGCCGGAGCAGAAGCCGGAGCCGACGGAGACGAAGGCCGGACGCCGCGGCAGAGGCGGCAGAAGCAAGGGCAAGAAGGACGAGCGGAGCGGCCGCGAGACCGATGAAAAGCAGGCGGAGCCCGCCAAAAAGCCCGAGCAGGGCCGCCGGAACGAGAAGCAGCCCCACCAGAAGGTGGAGGCCAGTCCTCGGGAGAAGGAGTCCGGCAAGAGTGAGGGCAAAAAGCGTTCCAATAACCGCCGCCGCAGCCACGTGAAGGCGGTAAAGGTGGAGGCAAAGGGCGAACAGAAGCCCCGGGAAAAGGCGGAGCAGCCCCGGAAGGAAGCAGCGCCGAAAAAAGAGGACGCCGCCCGTCCGGAGGGACAGAAGCACGGCGGCCACCGCCGCCGCTCCCACAACAAGCCCAAGCCCCAGGACGAAAAGAGCTGATGGAAGGGCGCGCTGCAAAATGCACACACCTGTCATTCGAACCCGTGACCAATGAGCTTGGCGTGGGAATCCGTCCCTTTGTTGGAGAAAACGGATTGCCGCGACCAGTTTGCGAACTGGTCTCGCAATGACAGACGCATTTTGCAGCGCGCCCTTTTCCGAAAGGGAGGCAAAGAAATGAAGCGAAGGATCAAAAGACCGAGCTGGCTGCTGGCCATCCCGGCGCTTCTGTGCATCCTTGCCGCTCTCGCCTTCCCGCGCTCCGGAGCCGCACCGCAGAAGGAAGCCTCCCCGGCGGAGACGGTGCCGGCTGCGGCAGATCCCGCTTCCGGCGAAATCCCGACGCTTCCCGACCCGCCTCCCGCCCCCGCGGCGGAGGAGGAGTCTGTCCCCCTTCCCGACGGGGAGGCGGATCCGGAGACGCCCGCCGGGCCCCTGGCGATCTGGGAGATCCGCAGCGCGGACGGCGACGCGGTGGAGCTGAAAAACATTTCCGACGCCCCTGTGCTGTTGTCCGACTATTATCTCTCCGACAAAAAGGAAGAGCCGCAGAAGCTGCGGCTGCCGGAGCAGACGCTGGAGCCGGGCGGGCTCTATGTGAGCCGGGAGCTCTCCCTTTCCGTCAAGGGGGAGAAGCTCTGGCTCCGGGACGGAGACGGCGCCCTGCTGGACACGATCCGTTACGGGCAGCTTCCCGTAGGCGGGAGCATGGGCAGGATGGAGGGCGAGCCGGGCTGGTTCTTTTTTGCGGAGAGCTCTCTGGGGGAGGAGAACCGGGACGGCTTCCGACGTGTGGCGGAGTCTCCGATCCCCTCGACGCCCGCGGGGGCCTATGACGGCGTAGAGCTCCTGAACGTGGCTCTTTCGGGGGTGGGGGAGATCCGCTACACCCTGGACGGCAGCGCGCCCAACGCGGATTCCCCGCTCTATACCGAGCCGCTGACCCTGCGGGGAACCACGGTACTGCGGGCGATCTGCCTGGAGGCGGACGCCCTGCCCAGCCGGATCCTCACCTGCGGCTATTTTCTCAACGAGGGGCACAGCCTGCCCATCGTCAGCTTCTGCTCGGACGACGTGCAGGCCTGGATGGGCTTCTACCGGGGACGCTCCCGCTTCGGAGAGTTCGCGGGCGCCGCCGCCATGTATGAGAACGGACGGGAGGTCTTCATCCAGGCCTGCGGCCTGCGGCTGAAGGGCTTTTCCGCGGTGCTGGATCCTCTGAAAAAGAACATCGGCTTCTATTTCCGCGGCCGTTACGGGGACGGCGCCCTGGAGGATGTGGATCTCTTCGGCGAGGGCGCGGCGGACTACAGCTCTCTGCTCGTCCGGGCCGGGCAGGATCACTACAGCACCCTCATCCGCAACGAGCTCATGCAGGAGCTGTGCCTGCAGGCCAGCGAGCATGTCCCCTGTCAGCACCATCGCTACTGCGTGCTGTACATGAACGGCGACTACCGGGGGATCTACAACCTGACGGAGAACATGAACGAGCATTTCTTTGCCGACTGGTACGGCGTGAGCGCGGAGAGCGTCGTCACCCGGCGGCAGATCCCCGACGTGCGGGGGGACGAGGAGCTGATGGCGGCCATCCGCTTCTGCGCGGAGGGGGACATGGCCGACCCCGCGCAGTACGCGCGGTTCTGCCAGCTCTTTGATATCGACAACGTGATCGATTACCTCTTGCTGGAGGGCTTCAGCGGCAACACGGATCTGTACCAGAACGTGCGGTATTTCCGCTCGGACGAGCTGGACGGGAAGTGGCGCTTCGCCTTCTTCGATCTGGACTGCTGCTTTTACAGCTACGAGTGCGGTATGCGGGTGGTGTTCAACGGCTACGGCAAGAAGAACTACGAAGTGGACGGCATGGTGCAGAGCCTGATCCGCAGCCCGGCGTTCCGGGACAGGCTGCTGCGGCGCTACGCCCAATGGATCGAGGGGCCCCTGTCGCCGGAAAACATGCTGCGGGTGATCGACCGGCTGGAGGCGGAGATCCTGCCGGAGCTGGATCGGGATCGGGAGCGGGCCGGGATCGGGTTGGCGTACTGGGAGTATCGGATGGAGGAGCTGCGCGGCTTCGCCTCGGAGGAATACATCCGCGCCACCCTGGACGTGCTCTGCGAGGATCTGGACCTGAGCCCGGAGGAGCGGGCGCTGTATTTCGGCGAGCGCTGACCCGGGAGAGCGACAGATTTTGACAAGACAAGCAGAACAGCCCTTCGGAAATGCTCCGAAGGGCTGTTTCATGTATGCTATACGCGGCGATCAGTAGCCGTAGACGGGCTCGGCGGCAAAGTCCACGTCGTCAAAATGGCGGTAATCCGTCACAAAGCGCCAGCGGCCGAAGGCGTAGCGGATCTGGGCGTTTTTCTGGGTGTCCCGCCAGCCGCTGTTGCAGGAGTGGATGTCCCCGTCATAGTAGACCATGTAGGCGTCGGGGTACTGCTCCTCCCAGTACAGGAAGGTCTCCCGGGTGCAGTCGGAATACTTCACCATCAGGAACTTGAGCTTGGGCATGTTGGCCAGAAAGGCCATGTCCCCGATGTGATCCACCCGGCAGAGATTCAGCTCCTCGATATTGGTCAGGGAGTTGAGGAAGCTGAAATCCTCCACCTGGTGATTCATGAAGAACTCCAGATAGTGCAGCTTCGTCAGATTGGCCAGGGGGCTTGCGTCCACCAGATGGGGATTGTCCGCCAGGATCAGCACCTCCAGCTCCGTCATGGTGCCCAGCCAGGTCAGATCCGTCAGGTCGTTGTGCCCCAGATCCAGCGCCTTCATGTGCTTGCAGTACTTGAACATGGGGTACATTTCCTCGGAGGTGAAGCGGTGGTTCTCCCCGTCCCGCAGGCTGGAATAGACCTGGATGTCCGTGCGGATCAGGAAGCCGTCGTGCCGGAAGGACCAGTAGTAGAAGGCGTCGGGATTGATGTCGTAGAGCCGATCCAGATCCTCCACCGCGGCGGGGGTGTCGATCACGTCGATGTAGGTAAGGGCGGGGAGATAGCGCACCGCGTCCTCCAGCCCCTCCAGTCCCTCGGCCTTGAGCTCGGTGGCGGTGCTGGGATAGACCCGGCCCTCGAACTCGTAGTTCCAGAGCACCTCACAGTCCGGCCGCAGGCGGGAGAGCTCCAGCATGGCGGCGTATTCCCGGCTGGCCGTGCCGTCTACCCGGCGGAGGGCGGCGATGTCGGCCAGGGCCAGGATCTCCTCGGCGCTCTCGTCGCGGAGCGTCCACTCCGTGGGCTCCGGGGTGGGAGCCGGGGTGGGCTCCGGCGTGGGGACGACCGCGGTTTCCGGCGACGGAGCAGCGGAGGGCGTGTCTCCCTCCGCGGCGGGCGCGGCCGCGCAGCCGCACAGCAGCAGCGCCAGCAGAGCAAGCAGAAGCAGACCCTTTTTCATCTCAAAACTCCTTTACCAATGCATACGATCACTTGTCGCGATAGCGCACCTGATCGAAGCGGTCATACTGCTCCACCAGACGCCAGTAGAAGAAGCAGTCGCGGATCATGTGATTCTTCTGGGTCTCCCGCCAGCCGTTGCCCGTGGCCTCCAGATCCCCGTTGGTGTAGTAGACGATCCGGGTATCCGGCAGCCGCTCCTGCCAGGCGCGAACATCCTCTTCGCTTACGCCGGTGAATTTGATCATCAGGAAACGCAGCTTGGGAAGCCCCTCCAGGAAGGAGAGATCCGAAAGCCCGTCGTTGCGACAGAGATTCAGCTCCTCGATATTGGTCAGGGAGTTGAGGAAGTTGTAGTCCTCCACCAGCGGGTTCATGAAGAACTCCAGGTAATGCAGCTTCGTCAGATTGGCCAGGGGGCTTGCGTCCGTGAGGCGGGGGTTGTCCGCCAGGATCAGCACCTCCAGCTCCGTAAGCCCGCCCACCAGGCTCAGATCCGTCAGGTCGTTGTGCCCCAGATCCAGGGCCTTGAGATGGCGGCAGTATTTGAGCAGAGGGTAGAGCTCCTCGTCGGTGAGGCGGGGGCGGACGCCGTCCTGCAGGCTGGAATAGACCTGGATATCCGTGGTGATGGTGTCCCAGGTCAGGGGGAAGGACCAGTAGTAGAAGGCGTCGGGGTTGATGTCGTAGAGCCGATCCAGATCCTCCACCGCGGCGGGGGTGTCGATCACGTCGATGTAGGTAAGGGCGGGGAGATAGCGCACCGCGTCCTCCAGCCCCTCCAGTCCCTCGGCCTTGAGCTCGGTGGCGGTGCTGGGATAGACCCGGCCCTCGAACTCGTAGCTCCAGAGCACCTCACAGTCCGGCCGCAGGCGGGAGAGCTCCAGCATGGCGGCGTATTCCCGGCTGGCCGTGCCGTCCACCCGGCGGAGGGCGGCGATGTCGGCCAGGGCCAGGATCTCCTCGGCGCTCTCGTCGTGGAGCGTCCACTCCGTGGGCTCCGGGGTGGGAGCCGGGGTGGGCTCCGGCGTGGGAACGGCCGCGGTCTCCGGCGACGGAGCGGCGGAGGGCGTGTCTCCCTCCGCGGCGGGCGCGGCCGCGCAGCCGCACAGCAGCAGCGCCAGCAGAGCAAGCAGAAGGATCCGCAGGGCTTGTTTCATCAAGGCGCTCCTCTCAGTCGTTGTAGGTTTCGGAATCGTAGAGATACAGGGCGTCCACCAGCAGACCCGATTCCGTGTCCACCAGGATCAGCTGGATGTCGTCCCGGCGCACGGTGGGCGGCCCCAGGGCCGTGATTTCCGTCTCATAGCTCAGATCCACCAGGTGGCGGCCTTCTCCCAGGTCGGTGATGTTGTGGATCTCGATGGACAGGATTACGGCCTCCTTGGTGTTGGACCAGCCGAAGCTCTGCAGCGCCAGACGCATCTGTACGTCGAACTGGCTGTCCGGCTGCATCATGGGCAGCAGCTCCAAGTAATACTTGTAGGCGCTGCCGAAAATATCGGAGGAATAGCGCACGTAGACGGGGAGAAAGACGTCGACGAACTCCTCGATCCGCGCCCGATCCTCCGGCGTGCAGCGATCCAGGAAGCGCTCCTCCGTCAGCTCCTCCAGCGACAGCTCTATGCCCTTTTCGTCCAGGATGCGCAGGTCCGCCTTGCTGATAAAGGGGCCGCCGTCGTAGCGGACCTGCACGGGCAGATTCTCATAGTGCAGATAGCACTCCTCCAGCTTGGCGTAGGGGATCCCGGTCTGGGTGATGAACTCCGGCCCCAGAAGCTTCTCGCCCAGGTACACGCTGTAATCCGAGGGGACGACCACCATGACCATCTTGTAGTAGGCGGAAAAGTCGTACTGCTCCTCCACCACGCCCCAGGCGGGCAGATAGCTCACCAGGCCAAAAGGCAGGTCGAACGGAGTCTGGTCGACTACGGCGAAGGCCACCCGGCCGATGATGTTCCCGTCGTCGGCGCGGATCTTGTAGACCTTGCGTCCCTCCGAGGTGTCGGAGGAATCCCGCACCAGAGTGGCCCCTTCCAGAAGGGGCTTCACCAGCGCGGCGTTCTCCTCCGGGCTGCGGATCTCCGGATCCAGCTCCGCAAGGGCCTGAACCGCCGCGTCCGGAACCTCCTGCTGCACGGACAGGAGATAGCCTTTGATGCAGTGCTTGGGGTCGGAGCTCTCATAGACGCCCAAATAGCGGAAGAAATAGACCAGCGCGACCCCGCCGAGAACCAGCAGGATCCAGGCGTAGATGGCCAGGCCCGCGCCGAACCCGCCCTTTTTCCGGGGCTTGGCGGCCGCCTCTTCTGCGGTGGGCTCCGCCGCGGCGGGCGCTTCTTCGGCGGCGATTTCCGGCGATGCGGGCAGTTCCGCCGTCACAAGCTGTTCAGTCTCCGCCATGGCGATCCACCCCTTCCTTCAAAACGATAAAGCTGGAGGGGAGATTGCGCTGGCCGATGACGGAGGCGCTGTTGTTCACAAATTCCCCATTGTACCACATCATGCTGGAGGAGCCGCCGTCCAGGTTGACGGCGTTCACCGCGCCAAAGCGCAGCATGACCTCGGCCTCGTCCTCATAGGTGGCGCCCAGCCGGGAGGGCTGCCGCCCCTCGATGACCAGCATGAGGATCGCGCCGTCGGAGCGCTGTCCGATGGCGGAGCGGGGATTGAGCCCGCTGACCAGACTGTCCTCCGGGGCCATTTCCCCGTTGATGACCAGGATGGGCCCGGGTCCGAAGCCGCAGCCCTCCTGAATATCCCAATCGTATACCTCCTGCCCGGTCTTGAAGCCCACGTGGAGGATGTTGTCGCTGTCGATGCCCACGAAGCCGTAGCCCACGCCCTTGCCGGGGTAAAAGACCTCCCCGTTATGGACGATCAGCGTGTCCGGCAGAGAGCCGTCGCCCATGCCGCCGGGATCGTCGAAGCCGCCGGCATTGATGCCCGCCACGGCGTCGTTCTCCTCGATGTAATAGATCAGCGGGTGACCGCGCCAGACATTGTAGCCCGCGGGACAGCCCACGACCACACGGGAGGGATCCAGCACGATCAGCATGTAGCCCACGTAGCTGCCGCCCTTCAGGGGCACCAGGATGATGCCGTCCCCATCGTCGTCCACGTAGCCCCAGGGGTCGGTATAGGGGCCCTCGGTCTGATCCGGCACCGTGACGGTCACCAGGGAGGTATCGGTCTGGGCCAGCGTCGGCTCCTTCGGAGGATTGATGATGGCGTCTACCTCCTCGGGGCTGAGAAAGATATCCTTCAAAAAGCCGATGGCGCTGGTCTCATTCACGGAGCGCACAAACCTGTCCCGCGCGGCAGAAGAGGGCCCTTTGGTCAGCAGCAGGATCAGGCCCAGGAGAAGAATCACTGCGACCAGCAGCGTGACCAGAATCACGCTGAAAAAGCGCAGCAGGGTCTTTCCGACGATCCTGAGCCAATGGGTTTTTGGAGTTTTTACCTGATCCATTTTATCACCCGGTCTGAAATACTGTAATCAAGTCAAGCGCGCGTTCAGGGCAAGGCGTCCGGCTCCGTCACGCCGGCCAGCTCAAAGATCCGCTGCAGGGTGGCCGCCGCGCCCTCGCTCCAGGGATACGCGCAGGAATCCAGCAGGCCCGCGTCGTCCAGCAGGCCCCGCGCCGCCTCCGCGTCGTCCGCGGTCAGCAGCTCCGCCGCGCCGGAAACCGCCGCAAGCTGTTCCCGGAAGTCCGCGGGGATCTCGTCCGTCAGCTCGCCCAGCCAGGGCTCCAGGACGGCAAGGAGCTGCTCGTCGCTGAGCCGGGCGGTCTCGGCCCAGTCCAGCAGCTTCGCCGCCATGGCGGCTGCGCGCAGGGAGCTGCCGGCGGTGCCGATGCTCACGTTCTCCCGCACTTCGCCCAGCAGGGCGGAGAGCTCCTCCTGCGCGGGGGAGAGGGGCGCGGTCTGTTCTTCCTGTCCGGAGGGATCCTCCTGCCCGGGCTCAGCGGACGCCGCGGGCTCCGGGGACGGCTCCGCGGGGGCCGTACCGCCGCAGGCGCACAGCGCCGCGGCCAAGATCAAAGCCAATAACAGAGAGAGGAGCCTTTTCATGGAGCAAAACCATCCTTCCGGCAGGAATCCGCCGGGCGTGCGCGCCCAAAAACGGTATTTTTTAGTATAACACGCTTTGCGCCGATTGAGAATCCTTTTTCTTAATTTTTCTGAATTTTGCGGGGCTGCGGGGGCGGAGCGCTTGACCCGCGGGAGCGGAACGTGCTATGCTGGCCGCAGAAAACGCAGGGAGGCACGAAAATGAAACAGAAGACCCTCTCCAACTGGCTGAAATTCATTGTCGCGGGCGTGGGCATCTGCGGCCTGGTGATCTATCTGCTGGTGATCCCCATGCTGGGGAAAACCGTGGCCGCGGCGGACAGCGGCGTCTTTGACCGGATGTACTGGCCCTGGCTGGTGCTGATCTGGGTGACGGGGCTGCCGGTCTACGCGGCGCTGGCCTTCGGCTGGATCATCGCCTCGAATATCGGGAAGGATCGCTCCTTCTCCGTGGAAAACGCAAGGCTGCTCAAATGGATCTCCTGCCTGGCCGCCGGGGACGCGGCCTTCTTCTTCCTGGGGAACCTGGTTTACCTGCTGCTGGACTGGAGCCACCCGGGGGTCATGCTGCTGAGCCTGATCGTGATCTTCGTGGGCGTGGCCATCTCGGTGGCGGCGGCGGCCCTGTCCCATCTGGTGATGAAGGCGGTGCTGCTGCAGGAGCAGAACGAACTGACCATTTAGACTAAACTCTAATAGAAATCAGACAATCTTTGCGGTCGGATTTGTGCCAGGCTTTGTTGACGATCTTGCAAATATAGATCCATTTTCAAGGTTGAGCAACGAAAAGCGGCGGAAAACGCCGCCGGAAATCCATGCAAGTTGATGATTCAAACAAGCCCCAGTATCCGTCGCCCCGGACAGGCGATGTACGCAAATGCCAAAAGAAAAACGGATTGCCGCGCCAATGCGCGCTTCCTCATCATGACAAGACACGCAGGCGGAAAAGCTTCCGCCTGCGTGTCGCTATTCTAGAAACTAAAAACTAGAAACTAAAAACTGAAATAACGGCTCACTCCAGCTCGAAGGCGCCGGTGTAGAGCTGATAGTAGGTGCCCTTCTCAGCCAGGAGCTTCTCGTGGCTGCCCCGCTCGATGATGCGGCCGTGGTCCAGGACCATGATCACGTCCGAGTTCATGACCGTGGAGAGCCGGTGGGCAATGACGAAGACCGTGCGGCCCTCCATCAGCTTGTCCATGCCCCGCTGGACGATGGCTTCGGTGCGGGTGTCGATGGAGGAGGTGGCCTCGTCCAGGATCATCACCGGGGGATCGGCCACGGCGGCCCGGGCGATGGCCAGCAGCTGCCGCTGGCCCTGGGAGAGGTTCGCGCCGTTGTTCTGCAGCTCGGTGTCGTAGCCCTGGGGCAGGCGGGTGATGAAGTCGTCCGCGCCGGCCAGCTTCGCCGCCCGGATGCAGTCCTCGTCGCTGGCGGAGAGGTTGCCGTAGCGGATGTTCTCCATCACGGAGCCGGTGAAGAGGTTGGTGTCCTGCAGGACGATGCCCAGGGAGCGGCGCAGATCCGCCTTCTTGATCTTGTTGATATTGATGCCGTCGTAGCGGATCTTGCCGTCGGCGATATCGTAGAAGCGGTTGATCAGGTTGGTGATGGTGGTCTTGCCCGCGCCGGTGGCGCCTACGAAGGCCACCTTCTGGCCCGGCTCGGCGTAGACGGAGATATCGAAGAGGACGGGCTTGTCCTCCACGTAGGCAAAGTCCACGTCCACCATGCGCACGTCTCCCCGCAGGGGGGTGTAGGTCAGACTGCCGTCCCCGTGGGGATGCCGCCAGGCCCAATGGCCGGTGTGCTCCTCAGTCTCGGTGACACTGCCGTCAGGCTGGTTCTCCGCGTTCACCAGGGTCACATAGCCGTCGTCCACCTCGGGCGGTTCGTTCACCAAACTCAGGATGCGCTGGGCTCCGGCGCCGGCCATGACGATGGAGTTGATTTGCTGGCTGAGCTGGTTCACATTGCCGGTGAACTGCCGCGCCATGTTCAGGAAGGGCACCAGCACCGTGATATCGAAGAAGAGGCCGGAGATGCTGACGCTGGGCACGCCTGTCAGGATAAAGACGCCGCCGGCCAGGGCCAGACCCACATACAGAACGTTGCCGATGTTGCCGATGATGGGCCCCAGGGTGCTGGCGAAGGCGTTGGCCCGGTAGCTCACGGAAAAGAGCTCGGTGTTGACCTTGTCAAAGTCCTCGATGCTCTGCTCCTCGTGACAGAAGACCTTGACCACCTTCTGGCCGCTCATGGTCTCCTGGGCGAAGCCCTCCATGGCGCCCACGGCCTTCTGCTGCTGCATGAAGTACTTGGCGGAGCTGCCGCCGATGGTCTTGGTGACGTAGAACATGGCCGCCACGCCGATGAGCAGCACCAGGGTCATCCAGAGGCTGTACCAGAGCATGATGAAGAACACCGCGATCACGATGGACACCGAGCGGATCAGGGCCGGCAGGGAGCCGGAGATCAGCTGGCGCAGGGTGTCGATATCGTTGGTGTAGTAGCTCATGATATCGCCGTGCTTGTGGCTGTCAAAGTAGCGGATGGGCAGATCCTGCATGTCGCCGAACATCTCCTGGCGCATCTTATCCAGAAAGCCCTGGGTGATGCAGGCCATCAGCTGGGATTCCACGGTGATGGAGATCATGGACAGCACATACAGGGAGATGAGCAGGATGAAATAGGGAACCAGCTCCGCCCTGGCGGCGGCCCAGTCGCCGCTGCGGTACCACCGCTCCACGATGGCCAGCACGTTCTGCACAAACAGCGAGGGGATCGCGGAGACGACGGCGGAGAACAGGATGCAGAAGATGGACAGGGGTGCCAGCACCGGATAGAAGCCGAAGAACTTTTTCAGCGTCCACTTGATGGCACCGAAATTTGCGCGGAGACTGCCGCCTGCACGTCTCTTATTCATCGCTGTCACCTCCGTTCGTCTGCTGCTCGTAGACCTCGCGGTAAATGCCGCAGCGCCGGAGCAGGGTCTCGTGGTCGCCCATGTCGGCGATATGGCCGTTGTCCATGACCACGATCATGTCCGCGTCCCGCACGGAGGCCACCCGCTGGGCGATGATGATCTTGGTGGTCTCCGGGATGTAGGCCCGGAAGCCCTCCCGGATCTTCGCGTCGGTCTTGGTGTCCACCGCGCTGGTGGAGTCGTCCAGGATCAGGATCTTGGGCTTTTTCAGCAGGGCCCGGGCGATGCACAGGCGCTGCCGCTGGCCGCCGGATACGTTGGCGCCGCCCTGCTCGATATGGGTATCGTAGCCCTCGGGGAAGGACTGAATGAACTCGTCTGCCTGGGCCAGGCGGCAGGCCGCGGCCAGCTCCTCGTCGCTGGCGTCGGCGCTGCCCCAGCGCAGGTTCTCCCTGATGCTGCCGGAGAACAGCTGGTTTTTCTGCAGCACCACCGACACGGCGCTGCGCAGGGTCTCGATGTCATAGCTGCGCACA
>JAEEGH010014958.1_pt1 | contig 16928 bp, 16 predicted proteins | sample 9134181 | NCBI WGS metagenome assembly JAEEGH01 (sample SAMN16246544, study PRJNA631951) | gut metagenome | biome: gut microbiome; feature: rumen; material: DP-attached | host: Bos | place: Iran: Karaj | collected 2018-10
CGCTTTTTTGAGTGAGTTTGTAACAATGTGTAAAAAATGGCTTGATTCCGAAAAGCAAAACAGATTGATTCTGGTTGCTGGCGGTGGAGCTCCTGCGCGTGTATATCAGAATGGTTTTAAAGAGGTTTGTGAAAAAACTGGCGATTCTTTTGATGCAAATGCTGCAGACTGGATTGGAATTATGGCAACAAGAATTAATGCGCAGCTTTTAAAGGCTTGTTTTGGTTCTTATTGTAAAAACGATGTTGTTTATAATCCTACTGTTGAAGATTTGAAGTTTGACGGCCAGGTTTTAGTTGCAAGCGGCTGGAAACCGGGATTTTCTACAGATACTGATGCTGTTTATCTTGGTGAAAAATTTGATGCAAAAACTATTGTAAATCTTAGCAATATTGAAAAAGTTTATACTGATGACCCTCGTAAAAATCCTGATGCAAAACCTTTGGATACAATCAGCTGGGCTGATTTTCGTAAAATGGTGGGCGACGAGTGGACTCCTGGAAAAAACTGTCCGTTTGACCCGATTGCTTCTAAAAAGGCAAGTGAACTTGGTATGAAAGTTATTTGTGCCGGCGGTAAAAATATTGCCAACATTAAGGCTATTTTGGAAGACAAAGAATATTTTGGTACTACGATTGGTGCTTAGTGTGAACAACGGCTAGGCAATGGAGCGGCCGCGAAGCGGGCCACCTGGAGCAAGCGTAAGCTTGCGGAAGGGGCCGACCGTAGGGGAGCCGCGTAACTGCCGGCTTTCGCGACCTTACGAAAGTAAGGTCGCGAAAGAAGCCGCCAAAAAATCTTAATTAATTATTTCTTCCATTCTAAAAAGAATCACGTCTAATTTATTTCCATAATTTGGGTCTGAAGCCCAATTTCCGGCAAGACCAAAAATATCTTCTACATATTTTGTTTTGTGGACCCAGTTGTAACGAGGGTCTATAAGCTCTTTGTTTAGGGCAACTTCCTGTGTGGTTGCATAAGCCTGTAGATGCTGAATGTGAGCGCGAACGCCAAGTTCTTCGCTTTCAAAAATTTCTCCAGGGTGCTCGGCATCCATAGCACCAAGCCCGCAATAATTATGCCATTCCGGCTGTACTAATCCCCCGAATCTTAAAAAACCTGTTTCAAGGCACATCTGAGCAAAGGCTACGTCTGAATTAATTCCTTCGGCAGCGGCTTCATCAATATAATATTGTGCAAAAGTAAGGATATGGTCAAAATCTTCTTCCGGATTGTTCTGCAGGAAAAAGTCTGCAAGGGCTTCTGCAGTCATACGGCCTTGACCTAAAAGAGAGCGTGAAAGTGGTTCTATGACTTTCTGCTTGCGGGGCAGAGTCTTACAGCCTGTGAAAACTAAAGAAAAAGCAAAGAGAATAAGGGCAGAGAACTGAACAATCACTTTTTTCATAAAATACCTTCCAAATAGATTTTCGGAATAAATAAAAGCAACTTTATTTGAGATTTTTTTGAAAAAGACTTCATGTTTTAACTTTTGGCGGCAAGTATATATATAGGATGTATACAAAAACTTTTGATAAATTGGACATACGGGAAAGAACTCTGGAATATGGAATTTCTTTTCCCTTTGACGAGGAACTTGTGATGCTTATTCTTGGGAGCGGGACCAAGAAAATGCCGGTTAATCAGATGGCGCGGAAAATTGTGGAAGTGCTGAATGACTGCGGAGATAAGGACCCGGTGCCAAGGCTTATGGAGTTGAAGGGCGTGGGGGAAGGAAAGGCTCTCGCTGTTGCGGCGGCTATTGAGCTGGGCCGGCGGCGGAGCATGCATTTGAAAGTGAGGGTGCAGGGGCCGAGTGACATTTTGCCTTTTGTGCGGAATTACGCCATGAGCAATAAAGAGCATTTTCTGGCAATTACCTTGAACGGTAGTCATGAAATTATACAGATTCATGTGGTTTCTGTAGGAACTCTGACCCGGACCTTGATTCACCCGCGGGAGATTTTTATGGAAGCAATAAAGGAATCTGCGTCAGCAATGATAATCTGTCATAATCATCCCTCGGGGAATTGTGAGCCTTCCGATGAGGATATTGCAGCAACAGAAGCGCTTTTAGAGGCCTCTAACATTCTGGGAATAAGCATTCTGGATCACATTATAATTGACTGCGAAAACTACTATAGCTTTAAGGAAAATTCGCTCTTGTTTTCGCCCTCGGAGTAGGATAAAATTACAGCGGAGTTTACTGTGAAAAGAATTCTTTTGTTTATGCTGATTGCCCTGTTGGCCCTGCCTTTTTTGTCTGCAGAGGAAGAAGCGGGCCCTGAAAGCCTGGATTATTCTCTTATTCAGGAGTCGGTGGAATCATCAGAAATAAAAATAGAAGCCAATGTAAAAAAGGCGGAAGTTTATTTGAACGGAATTTTTTATGGAAAAGCTCCTCTTGTGGTAAGTGATTTGCTGACTGGAGAGTATGTTCTTACGGTCTGCAAGGCGGGGTACAATCGGCTTGTATATCTTATAGAAGTTCGCAAGGGTTATAGGCTTACTTACCGGCTTGAGTTGAAAAAGTCTGATTCAGAGTGATTTAAAAGCTTTTGTTTTTGTACTATACTGTCTGAGCTTGGAGATTTGCTGATGAAATTGTATTCACGCGGCCAGATGGTTCGCAGCACACTTATTGGGGCTGGAATAGCAGCACTTGTTGTTTCAATTCTTTCTTTTAGATTTTATAGTTCACATAAAAAGGCTGATGGCTCTGGGGAAACTAAGGCGATAGAAGTTTCTGAACTTGTGGCTGATGGTTCCGATGGTTCTGAGCTTTCTGCTGCTTCTGACGGCCTATCAGAAACAATTGAGGCCGACACTTCATTTTTACAGCAGAACGCTGCGACTGTAATTCCTGTTGCTAATACTGCTTCTTACACTCAGGAAGAGCTTCAGAATATAAATGTTTATGCCCTTTGTAATGAAGCTGTTGTAAACATTAATACCCAGATTGTTGCTTATGACTGGTTTTTGGAGCCTTATGTTCAGGATGGCGGAAGCGGAAGTGGTTCAATCATAGATAAGCGTGGTTATATTCTTACTAATGTTCATGTAATCCAGAATGCTTCAAAAATTTATGTTTCTTTGTTTGATGGAACTCAGTATGAAGCCGAGGTTGTTGGTAAGGATTTGGACAGCGACCTTGCAGTTATTAAGTTTACTCCACCAGATGGTATGGTTTTGAAAACAATTGGTTTTGGCGATTCTGCCGCCCTTAAAGTTGGTCAGCGTGTAATTGCAATTGGAAACCCTTTTGGTTTGGAACGTACTATGACTACGGGAATTGTTTCTGGTCTGGGACGTCCTATTCAGAACAGTAACAACAGAATAATCAGAAATATGGTTCAGACTGATGCTGCCATTAACCCGGGAAACTCTGGTGGTCCGCTTTTGGATACAAATGGCCGCATGATTGGTATTAATACTATGATTAAGTCCAGCTCAGGATCTTCTTCTGGTGTCGGTTTTGCGGTGCCATCAGAAACTGCGGTTAGAGTTGTTTCTGATTTGATTAAATATGGAAAAGTTCAGCGCGGTAAAATTGATGCGGTTTTTGTTCAGAATAGTCAGAGAATTGCGCGTTATGCCGGCATTGATATTGCAACTGGCGTTTTGGTTTCTCAGGTAACTAATGGCGGAAAAGCTGCCGCAGCTGGTATGCAGGGTGGAACAGAAGCTGTTTATTACGGCAGCCGCAGGGATATTATTTATATTGGTGGCGATGTAATTACTAAGATTGATAATATTGCAATTTCAACTTTGGCTGATTATTATTCGGCTCTTGAAAGTAAAAAGCCTGGGGATATTGTAACTGTAGTTGTTCGCAGAAATAGAAAAGACGTGGTGCTGAAGGTTACACTGGTAGAAAGTTAGGGTGGTGGCTTGGAGCGCGTGGGGTGTCCCGGCGCACGAAGCGTGACTTTTGCAAGAAAAGAACTGGGAGACTGGTATGAGACGATTTGAAGTGGTTTCTCCTTTTGAACCAAGTGGAGACCAGGGACAGGCAATTCAAAAGCTTAGTGAAGGTTTTTTGCGTGGTGATAAGTTTCAGACATTAAAAGGTGTTACCGGTTCTGGAAAAACCTTTACCATGGCAAAAATTATTGAGGCTGTTCAGCGGCCTACTTTAATTATCAGCCATAATAAAACTCTTTCTGCCCAGCTTTACCGCGAGTTTAAATCATTCTTTCCTAATAATGCGGTAGAGTATTTTGTTTCTTACTATGATTATTACCAGCCGGAAGCCTATGTGGCTGCCCGCGACCTTTATATTGAAAAAGACTGTGACATCAACCGGGAAATAGATCGACTGCGTCTTGCGGCAACTTACAGCCTGATGGAACGCCGCGACGTAATTGTAGTTGCAACCGTTTCCTGCATTTACGGTTTGGGTATGCCAGATGTCTACAAGGGCATGCGCGTTCATGTAGAAGTTGGGCAGACTCTGGACATAAAGAAGTTTGCTGCTTCTTTAATTTCCATGCAGTATTCCCGCAATGATGATGTTCTGGACCGCGGAAACTTCCGCATTAAGGGCGATGTAATTGAAGTATTCCCACCTTATATGGAAACCGACGAGGCCTACAGAATTGAACTGGACTGGGAAGATGTTGTCCGCATTCGACGTTTTAATGTTTTGAACCGTGATATTACGGGCGAACTTGATGAAACTGTATTTTACCCTGCAAAGCACTTTGTAGTTCCGCAGGATAAGCTGATTGAAGCCACTGACCGAATCCAGGCAGAGATGGAAGAATGTGTAGAAAACTTCCGCGCTGCAGGAAAGATGCTTGAAGCGGAACGTCTTAAGACCCGTACAACTTATGATATAGAAATGCTTAAGGAAATGGGAACCTGCCCTGGTATTGAAAATTATTCTGCACCAATTGCCGGCCGTGCTCCTGGTGAACCGCCTGCAACCTTACTGCATTACTTCCCGGATGATTTTCTCTGCATGATAGACGAGGCTCATGTTTCTGTTCCTCAGATTGGTGCCATGTATGAAGGTGACCGCAGCCGAAAGCAGAACCTTATAAACTTTGGCTTCCGCCTTCCTTCTGCTGCTGATAACCGCCCTCTTAAAAAGGCCGAGTTTGATGCCAAGATGAACCAGATTATTTATGTTACGGCAACTCCGCGACCAGAAGAGGTAAAACAGAGTACCCAGGTTGTTGAACAGTTAATTCGCCCGACTGGTTTGCTGGACCCTATTATTGAAGTGCGTCCTAGTGAAGGTCAGATGGAAGACATTTACAAGGAAGTTCGCGCTAGAATTGAAAAGCATGAGCGAAGTCTTATTTTGACCCTTACTAAAAAGATGGCGGAAGATTTGACCGACTATCTGACGGAGTTGAAGCTTAAGGTAAAGTATATCCATAGTGAGATTGACACTTTTGAACGTGTTGAGATTCTGAAAAGCCTGCGGAGCGGCGAAATTGACGTTTTGATTGGTATCAACTTGCTGCGCGAAGGTATAGATTTGCCGGAAGTTTCTTTTATTGCTCTGTTGGATGCTGATAAAATTGGCTTCCTGCGCAGCGAGACTTCTCTTATTCAGATAATTGGGCGTGCCGCCCGCAATGCCGAAGGCATGGTTGTAATGTATGCTGACCACATGAGCCCTGCTATGGAGGTCGCAATCAAAGAGACTAAGCACAGGCGCCAAGTTCAGGAAGCTTATAATAAAGAGCATGGAATCACCCCTAAGACTATCTCTAAAGCTGTGGAAGATATTCTTGTTCACGAAAAGAAAGATGCCGAAGAAGAGGCTGCTCATGAAACTGAGGTGCTGGTAAATAAGGCAAATCTCTTTAATGCAAAGGAGCGCAAGAAGGTAATAAATGCTCTTAAGCAGCAGATGAGTGATTTTGCAGACCGCATGGAATACGAGCAGGCGGCTGCTGTTCGCGATAAGATTTTAGAGATTCAGGCTCAGTACGTGTGTTAGGCCGCTGGCGGCCGGTGTTCAATAGAAAAGCGTAAAAAAAATGCGCAAGCATTTTTTAGCTTTACCATATTTAAAAATTATTTAAGGTCTTCCCCGTCCAGTTCTTTGCGTATTCTGCGCCAGCACCACGGATTGTCTCTTCCATTTTTTCTGTAAGACGTTTTGCTGCAATAGGTTCAGACAGATCTTTGTATTCATTAACAGAAATAACAGGAAGAAGCTTAAAATCATAAAGAAAGCGTTCTACATGATTGTAAGACCAGAGAGGGTCGTGTTTACCAAGACCGTACTTGTCGCTTCCACCAATAAAAATAGGCTGAACATCGCAGCCGCAGTAAAGTGCAATGCGGGCAGCGCCTTTTTTGTAGTTGTTCTGTCCATGGCGCGGTGTGCGTGTACCTTCCGGGAATATGATTACGTTGCAGCCCATATCTGTAAGCTTTTTACATTCAACAAGAACATCATCAAATTCAGTTGTATTTGTAATGTAAGCCTGTTTAATTACGCCGCGTAATGGTGTGTGAGTAAGACCTCCGCGTACAATACAGGTTGAATTAGGAACAAGCGACATTATGTAAACAAAGTCCAAAAGGGACGGGTGATTTGCAATAATAATTTTGCTGTGAATATTGCGGAAGGCGGTGGCATCATCAACCTTGCGAATTGAGGTTCTGGTTAAATTTAGCGAACCAAGAAAAACTCTAAAAGTGTGAGAAACGTAGGCACGGGCCAGTACGCCAAAATCTTCTTTTTTCTTGAATGAGAAAATTCTGATAAGGGGGAATACAAAAATTGCCAGAACTACTGCACCAATACCAAAGTAGATAATGGCAAGTATTTTCATAAGACAGAAGAATGTATATGAGAAAAAGTTTTTTACTTTAGGAAGATCTTTGTGGCCGTATTTTTCTGCAATTTCCTTTTTTGATTCTTTAGACATAAGCCCTCTACTTTAATATTAGTTTTAGAAATTCTTTTGGTGACTCTGGTACGTTTGAAAAGTCATCAAAAGAAATACAATTATTATTTTTAACAGAACTTAAAATACCCGCAAAAGCAAACGGATAGTTTTCTTCTGGTACTTTATCGCCATATGCGTCTGGAACCAGTTCATCTGCATAAACAAGAATTACCTGTTTTTCAGTTCCGGCCAGAATTGGTGCAGCGGCAGTCTTAAAAGCGTCTGTAAAGTTTCCCTTGGAAGGATATATTACAGAATATCCGCCCTTTAATCCGAATGCAAGAGTGGCAGAAGAAACTGGTGTGTTGAATACAGAAAGTGAAAAACTAGCCGGCAGAACCATGTTGTCTTCTATTAGATTTTTTGTAACGGATAAGGTACGGGAAATTTCTCCACGCTGGGAAATAAAAATTAGTTTTGTTTCTGAATCTATATGTGTTTTCTCAATTAGTTCATGAATAACATGAACAGTCATTTTTGTGATTTGAGAAAGTCTTCTTCGGAATAGTGGGTCTGTGTAATCCAATTTTGGAACTTCTTTTGACTGTATGATTGGAATGACGTCATTTGCCCATTCGTTCCATAATTCTGAATCAGAACCTAGTCCAGGAGCCCAAGCTGTAATGTCTGAAAAAAATAAATTCGGCATATTAAGACTTATATTTTATCTTTTAGATATTGTTTATGCAAGGTAGGAGGATTGTACAGAATTTCTGGTGATTGTACAGCTTACCGAAGTTAAACGTTTTACATTGTTTTGTATAAAATTACAAGATTTTCTATGATTTTCTATCATAAATAGGCTAGGTATTGTCTTTTTTATTTGGATTTAATATAATGACAAAACTTGATAACCATCTTTGAGGTGATTAATATAATGGACGAATTAAAGGCAGAAATTAAAAAGACTATTATTTCCGCACTTCAGCTTGAAGATATTACACCAGAGGATATAGTCGATTCGGAGCCGCTTTTTGAAGAGGGTTTGGGGCTTGATTCAATCGATGCACTTGAGTTAGGTGTTGCTCTTAAAAAGAAATTCGGAATAAAGTATTCTTCAGAAAGTGAAGATAACAAAAATTATTTTGCTTCAGTTAATGCGCTGGCTGAATATATTTCAGCGCAGAAATCATAATTTTTTGAGGTTTTATTATGTCTAAGGAAGAAATTTTCGACAAGCTTAAGGGAATTCTTGTATCAGAATTTGAACTTGATGAAGGTGATGTAACTCCAGATGCTCTTCTTGGAGATGATTTGGATTTGGATTCAATTGATTCTATTGACCTTATCGTAAAAATGAAGGAATTTATGCCTGCTGATAAGGGAAATGTTGATCCTTCTATTTTCAAGACAGTAAAGACTGTTCAGGATGTTGTAGACGCTCTTGTACCATATATGGCATAAGGTGAATTAAAGACTGATGAAAAAAATCCTAAAGGCACTTTTTTATGTAATTGCTGCCGCCTATCCAATCCTTGTTTTTACATTACTTGTAATTTTCAAGGTTGAAACAAAGGTTCTTTCTTTGTGTATTATTGCTTTGGCGGCTGCTTTTTTCTTAAGTGCCACAGGAAGTAAAAAGACCGATAAAAATGAAAAAGCGAAGCTGGAATGGAAGCCTTTTATTAGTTCTGCGCTTTTTCTTTCTGCCGGTCTTTTTTGTTTTATAACGGGTAAAGAATTTTTCTTAAAGCTTTATTCTGTTGTAATTAATATTACCATGCTTTTTGTATTTGGAAGCACTCTTTTTATGCCGCCGAATATTATTTTTCGCTTTGCGACTTTGGCAGATAAGAGCATAAAAGGTTCTCCATATGAAAAGCAGATTTATAAGTATTGCCGGAATGTTACCTTAATATGGTGTTCTTTTTTTATTTTGAACGGTACGGCTGCTTGTTTAACAACTTTTGCAGATAAGATTTTTGGGCTATCTCCAGAAACTGCCCGCCAGATTTGGGCTGTTTACAACGGCGGTATTTCTTATTGTTTAATGGGAATGCTGTTTGCAGGAGAATTTATAGTCAGAAAAATTGTAAATAAAAAAATGAGGTCAAGAACTATGTACCAATTATTCCCTATTACAAAATTCACAGCGGATTCTAGACAGGACAATCATATTGTTTGTTATGACGATATTTGGTCTAAAGGTGATTATAAAACCTGGAAGGATTTCCTGACTGATACAGCAAAAATCAGATTGTTTATTCAGAGTAAGGAAAATAAAGAATATATACTCCACTGTGAGGACGCCTGGTATTTTTTGTGTACATTTGTTGCTCTTCTTCAATGTAAGAAGGCTGTTTATATCACTCAGAATATTACAGAAAGTTTTATGTCTGAAGTTATGAAACCTGGTGTTAGTTTTGTTACTGATCAGGAAGTGAAGGAAGATGGTTCATCGTTTTTTATTCCTGCTTTGGTAAAAAATGCGACTGTGCCATCAGAAGAAGAAATTCGTAAAACACCAGAAATTGTTGATGAAGACTGTGAGATTTATCTTTATACTTCGGGAAGTACCGGAAAACCTAAGGCTGTTCGTCATGATATGAAAGAAATTGAAACTGACAACAGCGTGGTAATTTCTCTCTGGGGTGAAGAGTATTTTAAGCGAAAGCTGATTACAACCGTAAGTCATCACCATGTTTACGGTTTTTACTGGACAATCACCCTGCCTTTTACACTTGGACTGCCATTCCGTCGTAGACGCATTGAGTTCCCTTCTGAGTTTGAAAAGCTTACCGATACATCGTACGTTCTGGTTGCAACTCCTGCCTTCTTGAAACGTTCTGTAGAAGTTTTGGACAAACTGGACATGAAAGACATTTTTATTTCTGTTAGTGGTGGTGCTGTTTCGGAAGAGCTGGCTGTACAATCAGAAAAATTGTTTGGATTCTGCCCTATGGAAGGATATGGTTCTACGGAAACTTCTGGAATTGCTTACCGCCAGCAGAGCAGAGACGGCCTGAAATGGACTCCTTATGATTGTGTAAAACTTTGGGTTGGCGAAGATGGTTGCTTGAATGTAATTTCGCCGTTTATTAAAGACCCTGCGGGTGTTGCAACTGCTGACCTTGTTGAGTTTTTTGATGATGGCCGCTTCTTGTTGAAGGGACGTGCTGATTCTATCGTAAAGATTGAAGAAAAACGAATTTCAATGACAGAAGTTGAAAATCGTCTTTTGGAAACTGGCCTGGTGGATTCTGTAAAGGTTGTGGCACTTAAAAATGATATTCGTCAATTTTTGGCTGCAGCGGTAGTGCTTAATGCTAAAGGCCGTGAACAGTTCAAAGATAAAAAGAAGATTGAGATAAACCGATGGTTCCACGACTTTTTAATGAAGTATTTTGAAAATGTCGTGATTCCAAAAAAGTGGCGTTTTGTAGAGGCCTTGCCAACAGACATACAGGGCAAGGTTCATAAGCTAGAAGTTGTGGCATTGTTTGAATAAAATAGTAATGGAGGATATAAAATGAATTTTAATGACCATGATATAAGAGATGAAGTTGTAATTTCTAAGGATGATTGTGCAGTTACCCTTGAATTTGTAATTCCAGCTTCAAGTGACTTTTTTGACGGACACTTTCCAGAGTACAAGCTTTTGCCGGCTGTTGCTCAGTTTGAAGTAATTACACGCTTTTCTAGAAAGTATTTTGGAACTCAGCGTTATGTTCCAAATATTAAGAGAATTAAATTTTCGGCTCCAATCAGACCAGATACAAAGATTCATCTGGAGCTTAATTATAAAAAAGAAAAAGGTTCTGTAACATTTAATATGTCAGACGCAAATGTCGAAGGGAAAGTTTATTCATCTGGCTCTTTTGCCGTACTCTCGGAGATTTCTGCGTAATGTCAGATTTATCAGACCAGAAATTTGGTTTTGTAATTCCTGTTTATAATCATGGTGCTGCACTGGAATCGGTTGTAAAAAATCTGGTGCAGTACAACTTTCCAATCATTGTTGTAGATGATGGAAATGATGAAAAAAACAAAGCTTATATAAATGATGTTGCTTCTCGCTATCCGCTGGTGAGTTTACTTGTTCATCCAAAAAACAAGGGTAAGGGCGAGGCAATGAAGACGGGCGTTCGTAAGGCTCGGGAAATGGGACTATCACACATTTTGCAGATTGATTCGGATGGTCAGCATGATGCAGGTAGAATTCCTTTCTTTCTGGAACAATCAAAAAAGAATCCGCAGGCTATTATCTGCGGTTACCCAGAATATGATGAGTCAGCGCCGAGCCATCGGGTAAATGGCCGAAAAATTGCAAATGCATGGATTCATATTGTGTCTTTTACAAGTGATAGCCAAGTTCGCGATGCACTGATTGGTTTTCGTATTTATCCGGTTGAGCCTTATTGCAGGGTTCTGGACCATCACGCTGTGATTGATAGCCGTATGGGCTATGATATTGATATTCTGGTGCATATGATTTGGCTGGGAGTGCCGGTTATTTCTGAGGCTGTAAAGGTTTGCTACCCTACAGACGGAATTTCTAACTTCCGCAATGTGCGCGATAATCTTAGAATTGCAGGTACTTATTCGCGCCTTTGTATTGGTATGTTTTTCCGGCTGCCAATTCTGATTAAAAGGAAAATTGCAAGATGACAGATGCCTCTTTTCAGGATAATACGCATTGGTCTGAAGAAAAAGAGGCAATAAAATCTAACCGCCCTCTAAAAATTCTTTTGTTCCTGCTGAAAGTTCAGCCGTCTTTTCTGGTTCACACAGTTTGCTATCCTGTTTCTCTTTTTTATTTGATTTTTAATAAGAACGCCAGAGTTTCGGCGCGGCTTTATCAGAAGCAGATGAAGGAATTTACAAACGGGGCTGCTCCTCGCAAGGTGAGGGCTTACCGTCAGATTTTGAGTTTTGCCCTCTGCTTGCTGGAAAAAATGGAAGGCTGGCTTGGAAAGGTAAAGTTTGACCGCATAGAACTTCAGGATGATGATGTGGGCGAGATGGTTGAACGGCTTAAGCGCGGGGAAAGTGCCATCCTTATGGTTTCGCATCTGGGAAATATGGAACTTATGCGAAGCTTGCAGGATTATGTTACCGGGCTTTGCGGTCGTAAGGTGCCTGTTGTTATCATTATGGATATGAATATGTCTGCAAATTTTACGCAGACTTTAAAAGAGATAAATCCGGATTACTCGATGAATGTAATTGACGCTTCTAGCTTTGGGCCGGAGTCGACTATGTATTTGGAGGAGCAGGCAGAGAAGGGGGCGCTAATTGTGGCTGCTGGCGATCGTACTGCTGTGAATAACCGGGATAAAGTGATTAAAAAGTCTTTCCTGGGGCGCGAGGCTCCTTTCCCATATGGAGTTTTTCTTATTCCTGCTTTATTGAAACTGCCCGTTTATTTTATGTTTGGCATGCGCTCGCGAATGTCGATTTTTTATCCCAAGTACCGAATCTATATTGAAAAATCTAATGTGGATTTTAACTGTGCGCGCAAAGATAGAGATTCGCGGATTAGGGAATGTTGTGGCGAGTTTGTAGAAAGACTGGAAAAATATTGTATTAAGTATCCTTACCAGTGGTACAATTTCTTTAATTTTTGGAATCAGGGGATTGATTGATGAGCAGAAAGTTTTTTATAAGCGCCTTTTTAATGATTTTGGGTGGAATTCTTTTATGGGCTGACCCATTGGAAAATGTGTGTACTGCTCTGGCAGCAAGACCAAATACTACCGGAGATTTTTTGCAGATTAAGACAATTTCTTCGAACGGAAGACAGTTAAAGTCTACGGGAAGCTTTATAATCAGCAAGATGGGAATTATGTGGAAGACAGAAAAACCTTTCCCTTCTGCACTTATTTTGACTGAAGATTCGATGATTCAGATAGCCGCAAACGGTACAAAAACCGTAATGAGCGGAAGCGATAATCAGATTTTTGCAAATATTTCTAATACGCTGAGTTCCGTTTTTTCTGGGGATGTTAAGGCTCTTAAGGCTAATTTTGACTGCGATTTTACTGCTGCAAACGAAAACTGGACGGTAAGATTAAAGCCAAAAGATTCAACTATTGCTTCTGTAATGACAGAACTGGTAATGTCTGGAAACTTATCTAAAGACGGTGCATTTGCTTCACTTGATTATTTGGAAATGTTTGAAGCTTCAAATAATACAATACGCTACGAATTTACAAATCAAAAATATCCGGAGGAACTTTCCGCCGATGAAAAACAGAACTTTATTATTAACTGATTGGCTTAAAAAACTACCGCAGAAAAAACTGCTTTTTGTGTGGCTGCTTTATCATTTTGGAATTATTCTCTTTTTTTTATTGTCGCTCATTATTTTTCCAGGTCAGACAGGTATTGAATCAGACTTGTTTAATATGGTGCCAAAAAGCATTTCTATGGATTCTGTAAAAAAAGCAGATGAAAAGATGATGTCGGTTACTTCGCAGAATGTTTTTATACTTGTTGCGAACGAAGATTTTGCAGAAGCAAAGCAGGTTGCCCAAAGTGTTTATGGGGCACTGGCAGAGAGCAATAATTTTGAGTCTATTTCCCTTTACAACAATGTTGGCTCTATGTCAGAGATAACGGATTTTCTATACAAGTATCGCTGGAATCTGATTGATGAAAAAACTGCCGACAGTATTCTGGAATCTAGTTCTGATTTTGCCATGAATGCATTGTCAAAAGCTTACGGCGGCTTTACCATGCTTCCGCTGGATAATCTTGATTCAGATCCATTTATGCTGACTGAATATAACCTGCAGAACTATCTGGGAACGGTGCAGAATGCTGGCACTGCCATGACCGTTAAGGACGGAGTTCTGGCTTCTAAATATGAAGGTAAGTGGTATGTAATGATTCGCGGTATTTTGAGCCGCAAGGGTGCAAAACTTGCCTCAAAAAATAATGCCATTACAGAAATTTATAAAGTTTGTGATGATTCAGCCGGCACAAAGGGAACAGAGTTCGTTTTTTCTGGAACGCCCTTTCATAGTCATGAAAGTTCCAACTCTGCCAGTCGTGAAATTACAATTATTGCAACACTTTCCATGCTTGTTGTAATTATCCTTCTGCTTTTTATTTTCCGTTCACCAAAGCCTATCCTTTTTTCGGTTGCTTCAATTTTTATTTCCATAGGAATTGCACTATTGGCTACACTTGCCACCTTCCATAAAATGCACATAATTACCCTGGTGTTCGGAACTTCCTTAATTGGTTCCTGCATAGATTATAGTTTGCATTTTTTTACTCACTGGGTAGGAAACAAAGAACTAAAATCCAGCGAAGATATCCGCAATCATATTTTTTCCGGCCTTTTGATGGCAATCCTTTCTACAGGGATTTGCTTTGCAATCCTCTTGGTTGCGCCTTTTTCTATCTTAAAACAGATGTCGCTCTTTTGCCTTACAGGAATTGTAAGTTCATTTTTGACGACAGTTGCAGTTTATCCATATATTAGGCTTCCTGAAAGTCGCGGAAGGGTTCGTTTTACAAAGCTCTTTTCCAAAATAATAATGAGAATGGAACGAAAGTGGGTTGGGCGCACTGTAATAACTGCGATGTTTGCTTTTGCCATTATTTCTATTGTCATTTTTCACAAAAACGTGCGGATTAAAAATAATGTTCTTTCGCTTTATTCAATGCAGGGGCGTCTTTTACAGGATGAAATAACGGCTTCAAAGGTAATTCAGTATACTCCAGGTGGATGGTACATTGTTTCGGGTGCTACAGAGCAGGAAGCTTTAGAACACGAAGAAGAGCTCCGTCGTGAATTTGAAAGGGTGACTGATGGTTCAGTGGGCTATGTTAGTACGTCTAACTTTGTACCTTCACGGGCCCTGCAGGATAAGTCCAGGGCGGCCTTTGCGCACCTGCTGGATGAGGCGGAAGCTCAGTATGAGGCGCTGGGATTTGATAATGCCGGGGAACTGGCCGCCAGACTCCGTTCGGACTTTGAAACTTCCAGTTCAGATTACGTTTCTTTTGAAGCAGGCAATGTACCTGATTTTATTACTTCGGCAATTTCTTCTGCCTGGCTTGGTCAGGTAGGTAACAAATATTACACCGTCTTATTGCCAACCAAGGTAACGGATTATAAAACTTATTATTCTATTGCTGATGATAAAGATGTATTTTTTATCAGTAAGTCACAGGATATAAGTAAAGATTTAGATGCACTTACGGTTATGGTGCTTAAATTTTTCCTAGTTGCTTATATTTTAATGTTTGTTATGCTGCGCTTTTTCTATACATGGAAGCAGTCTTTAAAGATTATTTCCGTTCCTGTATTAATTATACTAATGGTTGTGGCCTTCTTTGCCATCTGCAAAATTGATCTGGAATTTTTCTCTATTACGGGATTAATTCTGGTTTTTGGACTTGGCTTAGACTACATAATCTACATGATGGAAAACGAGAAGAAATCTAATATTTTGGAGCCATTTGCAACCTTTGTTTCATTTTTGACAACAATTATATCTTTTGGGGCACTGGCATTAAGTTCCTTCAAGCCCGTTCATCTTATTGGACTGTCAATTTTTATAGGACTTGCAACTGCTTATGTCAGTTCATTTTTTTACGGAAGAGAGGGCGAAGTATGAAAAACAGGACAATCAGCTTTTTATTCTTTTTGATGGTTCTGCTTACTCTGCTTTCCTGTAGAAGTACGGCTGTAAAAGCGCTTTTGCGCCCGGTTTATGTTACAAATTCAAAAAAAATAAATCTGCTGCCTCCAGAAAATGTTGCAAATAAGTGTGATGGAATCCAAATGTTTTCCGGTACCTTTGGCGAAAATACTTTTTCTATGCTGTCTTATACCATTGTTGATGAAAATTGCGTCTCTCTTGCCTTAATGAACGACTTTGGAACAGATATGGGCAGTATTTTTTATGATGGCAAAGCTGTAAGTTTTGATTCTGCTTTCTTTTCAGATAAGCTTCCCGGCGAGTACATAATCGCAGAACTGCAGAATGTTTATTATGATGTGGCGTCTCTTAAGGCTAATTACGCTGCTAATCACCTTACTTTTGAACTTTTACCTGACGGGAGTCGCCGTATTCTGGATGGCAAAAAGACTATAGAGGAAATCCACTTTACAGAAAATAGCATCACAGTAATTAATTATCTGCGTGCTTATTCTTTTGTCATAAGTAATTAAAAGTGTGTGTTTTCAAAAAGTGATTAATATTGTAAAATCGGAATGAAAATGAAGGATAATTTATTTCTATCAAAACCTGGCGTAATGTCTTGTGCCGGGAATAATATACAGGAACTTTGGGCTTCCGTTACAGAAGGCAGACAGGATAATATAAGAAAAGTGACTGTCTGCACTGGCGAAGAGTTTTACGCTGCCAGAATTTCAGATTCTGTTTTGAAGCCTTCTTCTGCGCGTTATGATATGCGAATAATTCGTATAGAAGATGCAGCCTTAAATCAGATTTCAGAAGAAGTAAATTCTGTCATTTCAAAATATGGTGCAGAGCGTGTTGCCGTTTGTGTAGGCTCTTGTGATAACGGAACTGAATTTTCTGTAGCCGCACACCGTAAATATGTGGAAACAGGCTCTTTCCCTGCAGATTATAATCTTGAAGTTCAGGGTGCGGATTATACGGCAACCTTTGTTGCAGAAAAGTTTGGGCTTCGTGGTCCATGTGCAGGTTTTTCTACAGCTTGTTCTTCCAGTGCCGGGGCAATGGTAAAATCAGCCGAAATGATTATGGCTGGTATAGCAGATGCAGTTGTAGTAGGCGGAATTGATATAGCATCAGATACTACGCTCATTGGTTTTAATGCCCTTGAAGCAGTATCTATGGAAATAACCAATCCGCTAAGTAAAAATCGCCATGGAATTACAATTGGTGATGGTGCAGCTTTCTTTGTAATGACCCGCGAAAAGCTTTTTGATTCAGATATTAAATTGCTTGGTTGGGGAGAAAGCGCAGATGCCTATCATATGACTTCCCCAGATCCAAGCGGAGCGGGCGCAGAAAAAGCAATTCGCCGGGCACTTGAAAGTTCCGGCATTTGCGCAAGTGATGT
>JAEEGH010014961.1_pt1 | contig 16926 bp, 13 predicted proteins | sample 9134181 | NCBI WGS metagenome assembly JAEEGH01 (sample SAMN16246544, study PRJNA631951) | gut metagenome | biome: gut microbiome; feature: rumen; material: DP-attached | host: Bos | place: Iran: Karaj | collected 2018-10
CAGTTCTTTACAGATATCCGGATTTTCATGCATGACCTTGTAGAAAATGTAATTGTTGGCGATTGTTGCCTGCTCCCATTTTTCTTCCGGGGTAAGATTTTTTACATCAGTATTTTTCATATTTTTACTCCTAGTATTCCGCAGTGCGGTTGTAGAGGAAGCTTAATGTCAGATTAGCCGACGGCAGAATCTGCATATGACAAAAGTGCGCCAGGCATTTTCATCAGCCCCCTACTATATAATCAGCAGTGAAGTTACAAAAATGTAAAAAGAATTCCCTTATTTTCTAAAAAAACATAATTTTTTGTTTCATAACACTGATTTTATGGATAAAAAAAAGGGAGTCGTCTATTTTAAAATCACTTATTGAAGTTTGAGGCAGAAAGAGGTTTTAATGAATAATAAATTTTTAGCAATCATAGCTGGAATTATGACAGGCACAGCTCTTCTAACAGGATGCAGCACATCCAGAAAGCAGGCAGCCGAAAAATCCACACTGGCCAGAATTGATATGACAAAATGGCTCTACAACTCCGAAGATAACGTTTACTATCAGACAGGAATTTCTTACGCCGCCAATCCTGCAGATTCAGAATATGAAAGCCTGGGACTTTACGTTCCTGGAGCCTATTTTACAGGAAAAGAAAATGGAGACGGCACTTACACTGTTTCTGTAAATAAAAATGGAACCCAGAATGGATTTACAGTTGAAGATGCCCCTTATGTAATTCCTATCGAAACTCCAGGTTACTCTGCAATGTCTGCACCAGACGGATACCCTTCAGCAGTAAAAGAATTTACAGACAGCGGTTTAATTTTCATTTACAGTGGTGCACGGGGAAGGGAACACGGAGCCCCTGCTGGAGTTACAGATTTTAAAGCCGCAATCCGCTATGTAAGATATAATAAAAATCAGCTGCCGGGAGATACTGTAAAAATTTTCTCTTTCGGAATGAGTGGTGGCGGAGCCCAGAGTGCTATTCTGGGAGCAAGCGGAGACTCTCCACTTTATGATGATTATCTTGCTGAAATCGGCGCTGTTATGACAGAAAGCGATGCAATCTACGGAAGCATGGACTGGTGTCCAATTACAAATCTCAATGTTGCAAATGAAGCTTACGAATGGGAACTTTCTGCCAGCAGAGATTTTTCCGATGAATTCACAAAGGATTTATCAGACCGCCTTGCAGAACAGTTTGCCATTTACATCAATCAGCTGGGACTGAAAGATCAGAACAGCAATACACTTTCTTTAAGCAATGAGGGTGAAGGAATTTATCAGAGCGGTTCCTACTACGACTACCTTCTTTCTGCAGTCGAAGAATCTTTAAATACATTTTTAGCATCACAGACTTTCCCTTATGACCCATCAGTTCAGCAGGCAAATACAAATATACCAATGCTTTCAACTCCAAACTTTGGAGGCAGAGGCCCTGCAGATTTCAGAAAGGCTGAAAAAAGAACAGATGCCCCTGAAGCTGCTCCAGAAGGAATGCCTGAGCAAGGTGAAAGAAAAGGTCCGGATTTTGAAAACATTGACAATGTTAAACGTACAGAAAATACATCAGGAATAACAATCAGCGGAGTATATGAAACCGTACAGGATTACATCGATGCACTTAACGCTAACGGACAATGGGTCATCTACAATCCGGAAACAAACACTGCAAAAATCACAAGTCTGTCAGACTTTTCAAAAGCAGTAAAAAATGCCACAAAATCAGTTGGTGCATTTGATGATTTAAATGCCAGTCAAGGCGAAAACACATTATTCGGCTACAATGACGGCAAAGGCGCCCACTGGGACCCAATTATGGGAGAACTTCTTAAAGGCAGCGAATACGAAGAAGCATGGACTGAAGATCTTGCAAAAACAGACTCTCTTGGAAAAACAGTTGCAGTTCGTGCAAACATGTATAATCCTCTCTATTATATCTCTGATTATTATGAAGGAAGCGGAAGTTCAACTCTGGCAAAGTACTGGAGAATAAGAAGCGGAATCTTCCAGGGAGACACAGCAGTAAGTACAGAACTTATTCTTGCCACTGCACTTCAAAATGCAGGTGTGGAAAATGTTGATTTCCAGGCAGTATGGGGATTAAAACACGTACAGGCAGAAGTAAGTGGAACACCGGCACAAAATTTCATTCAGTGGGTAATCAGCTGCTCAAAAGATTAATACCTGGGAACCTGGAAAAAAATCAATTTTCAGATTCCCGCTTATAAAACTCAACAGTCCCCGGAAAAACAACCGGGGGCTTTCAATTTACATTGCAGGCATCTTTAACAACAAATCCCTTCATTAAAAATCCCCTGAACCGAAAACTACTGGACAGTTCAAAAACATCTTTTTTCCCTACAATATAGAAATATTTTCCTTCAAAATTCATCAAAATTCCTCCAAAAAATTTAAAATCTCTTCCAAACTATTATTGGATTGGCCTTTCTTTTCTTGAATTTTTTTCTTCAAGTGAATAACATAAAATTATAAATGAGTTTGCAATTCCATTGAGAATTACAAATATTTAAAAAGTATGAAAACCTGCCAGCACAGCATAAAAAGAAAACTGCCAGACGATTTTCATCCAACTAAAAATAAGGAGATTTCTATGAAGAAATGTACCCTGTTTGCCATAGCTGCACTTATGGTAGCTCTGGTTGCGGCACCGTTAAGTGCTCAGGAATCATCTTCTGATGAACTGGGCCTTCGTATTGGTGCATTTGGATTTGGTCAGTTACCTGCCAATGAGTATTCTGAATCCATCGATGGATTGTTAGGAGGAGGAGTAACAATCGGCTATCCTTTCCCGGCAAAAATTGGAAATAATCAGTTTGGTATTTCTTTCCACATTCAGGGCGGATACCTTTTTGCTCAGGGTGGAAAAGCAGATGATGGATGGGATGCTCTTGTTATGACAAACCTCTGGTTCCGTATTGGTTTACCAGCAGGATTTGCTCTTGTCCCTGAACTCGGTTATGGAGTTGATGTTCGCCACGTTGATGTAAAACCTGCATATGAAACTTTGCCAAGTACAGTTTATGCAGACCAGCTTGTTGAAGCAGCCCTCAGTTTACGCTGGGGTCCTCCAGCCCTTAACGGCCATCTTGAATTCGAACTTACACCACAGTTCCTCTTCAATCCATTTAACGACGGAATGACAATTCTTGGTGGACTCCGTCTCGGTTTCGTTTACGCCTTTGACAAATAAAATGGGAGTGAAAATATGAAATCAAAATTTATGAAGAACATACTTAAAGTTTTAGCTGCCGGTGCACTGACACTTTTAGCAGCAAGCTGTTCTGATCTGGTAATGGACCTGCGTCTTACAGATCTTACCCGTAATGTAACAAACCCAGCAGATGCCGGAGTTACATTAGATGATTCTGCAGTTATTAAATATTATGTAATTGATGAAACTTCAAAACTTACAGACGGAAGTGAAGACGAATATGTTTACAATACAGCTGTTTGTACAGCAGAAGTTGATGAAGACACAGGCCTTCTTACACTTAAAAAAGAAGGAAAGGGAAGCACCGCTGTCTGGGTTCGCGTTGTAAATATTACTCCTGAGCCGGATGAAATTCTCTACCGCGTACGCTACAACGTAAATGTTGACGGAAGCATTTCTGCTGATCAGACAGGCTTTGTTCAGAGACCTTACACTATTGAACCTACAACAAAAGATCATAACGGAAATGATATTGAAAACGGTCCTCTTACATACGAATCAGTTTCGTCTGCAGACGAAGATGTTGTAACTGCAGAGATCAACGATGACGGTGACCTGGTAATTACTCCACAGAACCCTGGAACAACTGAAGTTACAGTAACCACAGAAAATGCTGCAGGTGATACAGTCTGTGTTGTTTATGAAGTAACAGTTGAGGAAGACGGAACAACTACAGTAGAAATTAAAAACGTTGCTATTCCTGTAAAGATTACTACTAACTATGTAATTCAGGGTTATGAAGTAGAAGATACAAACATTGCAGAAGCAGGCACTAGCGGTGACTTCACTCTTGTTGTAGTACCAGCTAACGACGGAACAACCTACATTACAGTTTACGGAAGTACAGGAACTGTTAACGAAGAAAATGGTACAGATTACATTAATGACTTTGCTAACAAATACAAGATTACAGTTTCTGGTGGCCTTGCTACTTATGAACTTATTTCTTCTCAGTTTAATCTCTATCCTAAGAAGAACTTTACAGCTTACCAGAGTGTATCTGCATCTGCAAAGCCAGAAGAATCATTCGCTTCATCAACACTTGCAAACAATGTAATTACAATAAATGCAGCAGTTACTGATGGTGCAGTAACACCAGTAACCAATGCTCAAGTTACCGCAACAGGTAAGACCTTCTACGATGATGATACAAAAATCACATACAGAGTCTCAGTAGGCGATAAGGGTGGATGGAGTTATTCAATTTTCCAGGTACAACTTGACTACACTAAGGCAAAGGGATCAATTCTCCGTTATAAATGGGATGAAACTCTAAATGATGGTGATGGTGATTATTGCTGGAAACCTGAACTTGGCAGTTATATGGAAACCGCTGATACATCTAAAACAAAATCTGCAGAACTATCAATTGTTCGCTACGTATATATAAGTGGCCTCTATACTTTAAGACCTGTAAGTGATGGTGAAACAACTGTTGACGCTGCAGCAACTGATGCTGGAAACGTTTTATATACAATCACAAACAATGTAAAGATTTCAAACAGTTGCCATGTCATTGACTACAATCTTGCTACAACCCGTGTACTTATTCCATTCGTAAACCTCTATAACAGTGAGATAAGCAAGATAGACCTTTCAGCAGATGGTGCATCAAGTACAAATTCAAACTATGTTTTCCAGGCTACAAGTAACTCTGTTGAAGTAGAATGTGATAATAATTCAACTGTAAATGCTGTAGGCCAAACAGGAAACGTAACTATAGTTGATAAAGATGATCCTTCTAAGACCGCAACATTCGGTACAGAAGTTATCACTGGCGGTATCATGACATATAAGTATCCTCTATAAGGATAGATTTTTTACCAGTTCTCTCCCCTGCCCACAAAGCAGGGAGAAACTTAAAAAAAGGACATATAAATGAAAAAAATATTGTTAGCATTTTTAGGAGCCGCTCTTATCGGATCAGCAGCTTTTGCTGAACCAGATTCAGGCAGTTTCCTTGCAAACGGCTCAGCTTTTTCTGTAGGAAACTTCTATGTTGAAGGCAATGCAGGTTTCGTATTCCCATTCGGAATGCTGCAGGAAAACTATGACACATCAGCAAAACAGCCTGGTGCTGTCTTTGGTGCAGGTCTTGGTTATAACCACGGCGGCTGGCTCTTTGGAATCAATTATTTTGGTGACATCTGGGGTAAGCTTGAAGACAATGCAAGTCATTCCTGGGCAAATGCAAGAGGTCACACATTTGCATTCTCTATCCGCAGGGTCCTTTCAAACGAAAGCATTTCTTTCCTCCCATCAGTTCTTGAAATTGTACCGGGAGCTTCAGTAGGCGTAGACTTCTTCTCTTACGACAACGGTCCACGTTTTACAGCAGACGGTGCTTCACTCTACACAGATCTGTCTCTTGCTCTGGCCTTCAATATGGGCAGCGACATCTTTGTTCCATACATTCAGGGCAACTACAGTTTTGTCTACAACAAAAATTACACAGACGGATGGTTCGGCGTACCACATGCAACTGTTGGTCTCCGCACTTACCTGCTTTCACCACTTGCTCCAAAGGCAGCAGCTTTAAGTCTTTCAGTAAAGAACAATGTTAAGTTCACTCCAGATGATGACGGCAAAGATGATGTTCTCACACTTAAACCGGTTACAAACAATGTTCTCGGCAACAAAACTGAAAGCTGGACTCTGGAAATTGCAGATCCAAATGGAAAAGTTGTACGCACACTCAGCGGAAAAGGCAAACTTCCTAAGAAAGTTCTCTGGGACGGTCTGGATGACAATGGTGTTCTGGTAAAGGGCGAAACACCTTATACCTTCACACTTAAGGCAGTTCCACAGGCTGCAGTTCAGGCAAAGCTTGGCGGCGTTTCTGAAGTTACTGCTGAACCAGTTACAGTAAACGTTGGTCCAATTGCAATGCCAGCTGTAACAATTTCTTCTGAACTTATGGAAGGCTTTACTCCAGACGGCGACAACAAACTTGATACTCTCCCTGTATCAATTAAACCTCGCGTTAACCTTAAGAGTAAGGCATGGAAACTGTTAATCAACGATAAGAACAAGGAAACAATTAAAGAAATTTCCGGCCAGGGTCAGGTTCCTGCAGAAATCGTATGGGACGGAAGTACAATCTCAGGTGAAGACATCTTCTCTGGTGAAGATTATTACATCACTCTCATTGCAGAACCAGTTGATTCAATTGCAAAGAAATATGCACTTAACGAAGTTCCAAGTAATACGCTTGAAATCAAGTCTGGTATCTTGTGGGAAACAATCATCCCTGATGAAAAGTGGAAGATTGTCGTTAACACAATCTACTTTGACCCAGATGCAGCTACATTCAACACACTGACTGAAGAACAGATTCAGAGCAACAAGTGGACACTGGACAGCATTGCAGATCAGGTTAAGGAAAAGGAATCATTCGTAGAACTGAACATTGAAATTCAGGGATACGCAAACAATGTTTCTAACACAGAAAAGGAAAATATTGAAGAACTGATTCCTCTTTCACAGGCTCGTGCTGATGCAATCAAGGAAGAACTTGCTAAGCGTGGTCTGAAGATTTCAAACCTTACATCTATTGGTTACGGTGGAGCAAATCCAATGGCTAAGTGGGAAGACCGCCAGCACTGGTGGAAGAACCGCCGCGTTGAATTTGTTGTTACAAAAAAGAACTAACATGATTCAACTCCTTTCAGAGTAAAATCATAATGCCCTTAAGACTCATCAGAATCTTAAGGGCATTTTTTTAGGCAACCTTGAAAACTTCAGTTATTCCAGATTACCTTTAATACTTCATTATTTTTGTCTGGAAGAAGCGGACTATTTTATAAATCGGAGTTTCAAACCGACGCTTTGCTTTTGTAAGCATCTTTCTTATTTCAATAGACTGAGGACAATGAAGTTCACACTTACCGCATTTAATACAGTTCGAAGCACCAGTACTTGTACTTCGGATTGAAGTGCACATGAAATAATCCTTAAGTCCCTGAAAATAATTATCAGAAAAACTTCGGTTATAGGCCGCAAATATTCCAGGAATATCAACTCCTTTCGGACAAGGCATACAGTAACGGCAGCCTGTGCAGGAAACCTTTGTAAGGGAATTAATCACCTTAACGACTTTTTTTATTGTATCAAAATCTTCCTGGGTAAAGGCTCCGGCTTTTGAGGAACTGGCAGACTTTATATTTTCATCTATCATTTCCAGACTGTTCATTCCGGAAAGAACACAGGTAACTGCCTCCTGATTCCACAGCCATCTGAAGGACCATTCTGCCGGACTCCATTCAGGTCTGGCCTGATTCAAAATCTTTACCGCAGCTTCCGGCAGTTTATTTGCAAGACGGCCGCCTCTCAAAGGTTCCATAATCACAACTGGAACATTTTTTTCCGCAGCCCGCTCAAGCCCTTTAACACCAGCCTGAGAAGTTTCATCAAGATAGTTATACTGAATCTGTGTAAAATCCCAGTCATAAGCATCCAGAAGTTTAAGGAACATGTCCGTGTTTCCGTGATAAGAAAATCCCACCTGACGAATCTGGCCGCTTTTCTTCTTTTCTTCCAGCCAGTCTAAAATTCCAAGATTCTGAATTCTCTCCCAGGCCCCTAAATCATTCAGCATGTGCATGAGATAATAATCCACATGGTCAGTACGCAAACGACGAAGCTCTTCATTAAAAAGCCTGTCCATATCCTCAGATTTTTTCAAGAGATAATGAGGAAGTTTGGTTGCAATATAAACTTTATCCCGGAGATTATTTTTCTCAAGAATTTCTCCAAGCGCCGCCTCACTTCCCGGGTAGATGTAGGCAGTATCAAAATAATTAATTCCACCTTCAACAGCCCTGAGAATTTCCCCTTCAGTTTTTTTGATATCGATTGCAGCCCCTTTTGTAGAAAAACGCATACAACCGTATCCCAAAACAGAAATTTTGTTTCCTTGCCTGTCTAACCTGTACTCCATTTAATTAAACCTTAAACTTATCAATTTGAATTCCAATCTGGCTGATTGACTGATTCACTGTTGCATTAACGTTTTCCAGTTCAGAACTAGTTTCACGCATGGTCTCAATATCTGAGTCCATGTTCTTAACTCTACCATTAATAGTATGAGTAACTTTCTGCAAAGATTCAATAGATTTTAAAACAGACTTACTGCTTTCTTCCATTTCACTTGATGCAACCATAACGTAACTTGTTGTATCATTCATTGTGTGAAGTGAAGCACTGATCTGTTTTGAACCGGCACTTTGTTCCGTAAGAGCCTGCTTTATTTCCAAAACAATTGTATTTGTTTCATCAATTTTTTCAGTTACAAGATTGAAAGACTGACTGGACTGCTCAGAAGCAGAAACCACAGCTTCAATTGAAGTATAAATTTCCTGAAGCTGCTTACCAATGGATTCTGACTGTTCAGAAGAAGTTTCTGAAAGTGAGCGGATTTCATCTGCAACAACAGAGAACCCCTTTCCAGCCTCACCTGCGTGTGCCGCTTCAATAGCAGCATTCATTGCCAGAAGATTTGTCTGTTCTGCAATAGCGGCAATGGCCTGGTTTGCATCATCCAGCATCTGGCTCTGCTTTTCAATCTGACGGATTTTTTCATCTACATCAGTCTGACGGTTAACGCCTTCCTTTGCAGAATTAAGCAGATCATCAAAAGAGGCCGTCATCTTATCCATGGAATTATTGATTGAACTGATATTGCTTACCATTTCTTCAATTGAAGAAGAAGCTCCCTGGATATCAGCAGACTGCATTTCAATCATTCTGGAAAGACCATCGATTTTTTCCGTAATTTCCTGAACAAAAGTCGTTGTCTCATTAACACTTGCTGTCTGACATCCCACTTCCCCCTGAATACTGTTAATTTCATGAAGGATGTCGTTAATGGATTTTGAAGTCTCCTGAATTTTATTTGATAAAGTACTGCCCGCTGTATTCAGATTCTCTTTTGAAAGTTTAATCTCCGAAATAATATTCTGCAGTTTTTCAGAGAATGCATTAAATCCTAGAACCACATCACCAACTTCATCCTTTGAAGTACGTTCCAGGCGTTTTGTAAGATCCGCATTTCCAGTTGCAATTTCATTGATTGATTTTTTTACAGCGCCAAGAGATTTAAATGAAGCGTTAACAGTTGTAAGGGCAATAATAAGTCCCAGAAGCATTGTGCTCAGCATGATGATGGAAATAACAATGTTCATTCTGTTAATTGCGCCGTAGAAATCACCATATGGAATTTCACAGACTACGGCCCAGTTACAGCTTTCACCAACAGGCCTGTAAGCAACAATTTTTGTATGCCCATAAGAATCAATGCAGGTTTCAATCTGATTTTTCCCATCCATTACATTTTGTAATACTTCAGGATTTTTCTTAACAACATCTGACACATCAGAATAGTGCTGCTGAAGAAGAGTCATTCCCCGATCATAAGAACCAACAACCGCACCAGTTTCCATATTCACCAGAATTGGATGGCTGTCTTTTCCGACCACAATTGAAGAGCAGACCTGTTCCATGCGATAAGCTTTTACTTTTGCAAATACCGTTGCAGCAGGTTTTGAATTATTATCAAAAACAGGAACAGCATAAGTAATGATTGTAGTACCGCTTTTTGTCTCCGGGTCAGTAATACTGTTTTTACCCTTCATTGCCTCTTTGTAGGAAAAACTATTCTTCATATCAATTGAATTACCAAAGGAATTATAGGAATATCCAGAGGAATCAATCATAGAAATATCCAGAAAACTGGAATCAATTTCTTTTACAGATGAAGAAATAGATTGAATTTTTTCGTGTGTAGTAAGCTGGTCACTGCGGATAAAGGGAAGCTGGGCAAGTGTTTTCAGCATTCTGAATTCCCGGCTATTGGTAGCTTCGATTTCAGCAGCAATAGAATTCATTATTGCATCAATTGAAGTATTTACAGATTTAGTAAGATTCTTTGTAAAAAATCTAGATGCCGCAAAAGCAACAATTAAATTGGAAAAAAAGACTAAGCCAATTACAACAATGAGAATTTTAATTTTCATACTTTTCATAACAGTCATCCTTTTTTAAGCGTGTTAAAGTAAAACCTGGGCTGCATTAATTTAGCCATATACGCCTGAGGAAAATATTTTTTTCAATGGATTTTTTTTCAAAGAAGTTTTCTTCACAATTGTCCTCCTAAAAAGGATAAATCTCTCTCGATTAGATTGTCTTATTGTGAAAACAACTATTTATATTATACCCTAATAATTTATATATTTATAGTTTAAAAATTATAGATTGCTGCATTAATAGAGAAATTTGAGTATTTTTAACTATACTTTATTATAGTATATTTCAGCTTTGTTAAGGGTGAAAATGGCTTAAAAAATATAAACCCTGCTGATCCATATAAATCATTCAAAAACAATATCTTTGTCAGTAACCAGTTTTCCAGAAGAAAAAATGCAGGCTTTACTAACAACGTTTTTTAATTCCCGAATATTTCCAGGCCAGTCATAAGTTTTAAGTTTTCCAAGGGCACTGTCATCCAGCAGCTTACCCTTTTCTCCCGCAACTTCCCTGGCAATGCAATCAAGATCATTCATTCTCTGCCTGAGAGGAGGCAGTTTAATCTGTATAACGGAAATTCTATAATACAAATCTTCTCTAAAAAGCCCCTGGCTGACAAGGGATTTTAAATCTTTATTGCTGGCAAAAATAAATCTGGCATCAAAATTATGGCTCCCGTTTGACCCCAGACGACGAACTCTTTTATCCTCAAGAACACAAAGAAGCTTGGCCTGAAGTTCCAGAGGAAGTTCACTTATTTCATCCAGAAATAAAGTTGATTTATCAGCCTGTTCAAAAATTCCTTTTGTTTTCACTGAATCTGTAAAAGCTCCGGGCTCCGTACCAAAGAGCTGACTTTCAATAATTGCAGGGGCAAAAGAAGCAGAATTATATTTCTGCATTTCATAGTTGCTCCGTGAAGACATTCTATGAATTTTTTCAGCATAAAAAGATTTTCCGCTTCCACTTTCTCCAAGTAAAAGAACCGGTTCATCACAAGCAGCTGCAATTTTAATTAAATCGCCGATATCACCTGATGATTTATATTGATCTTCCTGAAATAAAAAAAACGCCTGTGATTTCTGGATGCTATCATAGGCGTTTAAAACAATTTCGGAATCAGTCTTGTTTTCAAATCCTCTCATAAAAAACAGAAACTACTTATCCTTCCTAAAGAGTTTCTCCCAAACCAGGCTGATTATATACCAAATGAATGGGAATAGTAAGAAGATTTTTATAGGATTTCTTTGAATTTCAGAAAAAATCTCCCTACCTTTATTAAACTTTTTTTCACTTACGCGCTGGATTCTTTCACTGAAAATCCCCAGGGCATCGTGATAGTAAAGGAAGATACTGTTTGAAAAGCGGTCTCTTCTTTCGTAAGACCACACATCTTTATCCCTTATACCTTCACTTACAAGCACCAGGGATGGGGAAGCTTTTTTTATTGCTTCAATAATGCTGTCTTCTTCGGATTTTGGATAGTAGCCCACATAACGGCCCACAATCTGCAGTCTTTTAAAAGTAAGATGAAGATTATTTTCTGCTTCAGTTAAAACCTTTTTTCTTCCCCCAAGAAGATAAAGAGTCTTCAAGTGATTTTCCAGAATATTAAAGATATTAATTACAGTTGAAAAAGGATTGTATCTTACAGGAACAGGCTTGTGCAAAAACTTAGCACCACGAATAATACTTTTTGAAACTGGAAGAACAAGATCCGCATTTCTTACGCACTGAGCAAATTCATTGTTACCTCTGGCCCTGAGCAAATCCCATACGGAAAGGAAAACAATCTGCTTAGTTCCACTCATAACCAAAAGCTCAAGGATTTCGTTTTCAAGATTTTGTGGCTGCAGGATATCTACCGGAACGCCAAGCACAGTTATTCTTTGAATTGCCATAATTGTTTCTCCATTAATACAGTCTGAATTGCCGCAATTCCGTAAAGGGCAGCAGTTTCACACCGCAGTATATTAGTATCAAAGTGGATTGGGATAAAGCCCGCATCACTTAATTGTTTTATTTCTTCAGGCATTATGCCGCCTTCTGCACCAACAGCAATTGCAGCACATTTAAGGCCATCTGAATTCTTAAAAGCCTCATGAAGCTTTTGAGTTCCAGAAGTCTGTTCGTAAAGTACAGTGGCTAAACTTTTGTTTTCAGCTCCTGTATTTTGCGTTTTTTGGGTCCAGAAATCAATAGCTTCCTTAACAGACATTACTTTTGTAACCTCTGTCTCTACAGCAGAACCACTTTGCTGTAAAGCTTCAGTAATTATATTATCCCAGCGGCTGTTTTTTTCTTCAGACCTTTTCTTTGCAGATTCAATATTTCCTTTCTGACAAAAAGCACCTGCCACAGGAACAATATACCGCACACCGCATTCTACAGCCTGCCGTATAATAAGTTCCATTTTAGGAGGCTTTGCTACAAACTGAAAGAGAAAGAGCTCACACTGATTTTGCTTTTCAGAAGGAGGGGCCTTAATTTCACTGCCGGAATTAATACTTACTTTCCCATCACCGGCCAGTTGCAGGACAATTCTCTTATCTTCAATAAGAGCAACTGTCATCTGCATAAGCTTGTCCCCGGGGAGCCGCGCGTAAATCATATCACCAGACTTAACACGCAGCACTGATTTCAAATAATGAAACTTTTTTCCTTCAAGAACAATAATTCCATTCTTATCTACATCTTGTTCAAGAACAAGCTGTCTCATCTGCTTTTTTCCTTTAAGAGCTTAGCATTCTCCAGCTGCTTTAAAGTCTTTGAATTTTTAATCAGTTTGTTTACATCTTCTTTTTCAAGAATTTCCAGGGCTGCATTCAACTGAATATCATAATCCAGATCGTAAAGCATAGCCGGCTTTGTTCTGTAAACTTCATTGCGAATCATCTTGCGCAGGAAACGAAGTTCCAGATTGTAGGTTTTGTGAAGAGTTTCTGCATAAGATGCAATATCAGCTTCAGTCATATTCGGATGATTTTCAACGTACTTTGGAATTACATCATCTTCAATCAGCTTAAGATAAACTGCATCATCCTCTTCAGTGAACTCAGGATAAAGAACTTCTCTGTCAGGAGGAATTCCAGTTTTATCAATATTCACATCACTTGGGGTGTAATAGCGGGCAACTGTAATTTTAAATCCGTCATTGTTCAAAAGCTGGGATGGAATCTGAACGCTGCCTTTTCCATAAGTATTTGCACCTACAAGATAAGCAACCTTTGCATCCTTCAGGGCACCTGCAAGAATTTCACTGGCAGAAGCAGAACCTTCGTTAATCAGAACAATTACCGGAATATTTTTAACAACAGTATTCTTTTTGCGGGCATAGAAAACTGAATTTTCATAAGAGATACGGCTCTTTGTAGCAACAATAGTTCCATCATCAATAAACTTATCCGCAATATTAACAGCAGTCTGAAGCAAACCGCCGCCATTATTTCTAAGGTCAATAATCAGAGATTTGTAGCCCTGACTCTGGAAGGAATCAAGTGCCTCCTGGAAACGGGCAGTTGTTGTACCAGAAAAACTTGACAGTCTGATGTAACCGGTGCTGCCAATCATTCCGTACTTAACTGTAGGATTTTCAATAATTGCACGGGTGAGTGTTACGTCAAAAACCATACTCTTACCGCGAAGAATTGTAATTTTTACAGTTGTACCTTTTGGTCCACGGAGCAGGCTCAGAACTTCTTCCATTGTAATAGTAGTTGTATCTACATTACCAATCTTAATTATTTTGTCACCAGGCTGAATACCGGCTTTAGCTCCAGGAGAATCATCAATCGGAGCAATTACGTCTACATAGGCAGGCTTCTCTGGAGTTGATTCGTTGGGTTTTGAAATTGAAAGACCTACGCCTCCGAAAGAACCGCTGGTTGTATCTGTAATGCTTCTCCAGTCATTCTGATCCAGATATTCTGAATAAGGATCATCAAGGGAATTCAACATTCCTCTTAAAGCACCTTCATACAACTTCTGAGGATCTACTTCTTCAACATAGTTGTTTTGTATGTACTGATATAATTCTTCAATTACCTGAAGATACTGTTCACTGTCAGAGCTGCTCTTTTTTGACGACTGAGCAAAACACTGGACTGAGCTTACCACTGCCAGAGCTATAGTGATAAATACAGGAATATAGCGGCGGACTAAGCTTTTAATTGTTTTCTTATTCATAATAGTAAAGTTTACGACCTTTTTTTTGTCTATGCAAGAGATTGTATAATATGGTATATTTTATTTATGCAGATAATTCCCGTTGCGAGCGGCAAAGGCGGCGTTGGTAAAAGCTTATTGAGCGCAAACCTTGCAATTGCTCTTGGTCAGGCAGGTAAAAAAGTTCTCTTAGTCGATCTGGACCTTGGTGCTTCAAACCTGCATCTTGTAATTGGACAACCATCACCTAAAGCAGGAATCGGAACATTCCTTACAGGTCAGTCAAAATTTGAGGACATAATCATTAAAACTGATTATGAAAATGTTTATTTCATTGCAGGCGATTCAGAAATTCCAGGCCTTACCTCACTTAAAGTAAGCCAGAAGAATCAACTTATCCGCAAGTTCCTTAAAGTGAATGTTGATTACCTCATTCTGGACCTGGGAGCCGGAACACACCTGACAATCCTGGATATGTTCCTCCTTTCCCCTCAGGGCATTGTTGTAACTGCACCTACTGTCACTGCAACCTTAAACGGATACCTCTTCCTCAAGAACGTTGTTTTCCGCATGATGTATAACACCTTTAAGCGTAATTCACCGGCATACAATTATCTGGAAAGCTTAAAAACTGACACTGCTTCCCTTCAGAGACTTTACATTCCAAAGCTTATTGAAACTCTGGAAAAAGTTGATCCACAGAGCACTGCAGTTTTCAAAAGACGCATGCAGGAATTCCATCCACGTCTTATCCTCAATATGATTGATGATCCAAAAGACGCTGAACGGGCCCTCAAAATCCGTCACTCCTGTGCCCAGTACCTTGGTCTGGATCTGGAACATCTTGGTGTAATTTATCGTGATAACATGCAGGATAAAGCCCTTGCTTCAAGGCTCCCTGTTGTAAAATATAAGCCTCAGTCTGTAATCGCTCAGGCCATTTACCGAATTGCAGAAAAAGTAATCCAGTCAGAAACCCTTAAATTTGGCGATGACTATGACATAACTCAGGCCAGCGAAAATTCATTCGCCCTTGCATCCGAAGAAGCCGTTGACGATTACACTGCAAAAATGTCCTACCTTGAAGATCTGGTTGGTTCAGGAACCCTCACCATGGGAGAACTTGCAGAAACACTCAAGCAGCAGGCTTACGAAATTACTACCTTAAAAAACGAAAACAATCTGCTCAAGAAAAAACTTCTTGAAGCTTCCCGTCAGGGATTTAGAATTTAAAAAGGATTTTATTATGAATTTTTTACCACTTTATATTCAGTATCCAGCATGGATTAAACCTGAAATTTTTCCAAACGTTCCTGCATTAGGCTTACTGCGCTGGTACGGCCTGATGTATGTTTTTGCTTTTGGTACAGCTTTTTTTATTCTCCGCAAACAGTTCAGGGAAGGAGCTTTAGACCAGAAGGGAAGACTTACTACAGAAGATGATGTAATCAGCTTTATTGTATTCGGCATTGTCTGCCTGCTGATTGGAGCACGTGTTTTTTCCACATTAGTTTACAGTGGTGAAGAAGAATATCGTCATAAACCATGGCTGATTTTCTGGCCATTTGATACAAAAACAGGCAAATTTACCGGTCTGGCAGGCATGTCTTACCACGGCGGATTTATTGGCGGTCTTTTAGGAATGATTATCTGGTGCATATGGCACAAACGCCCTGTCTGGCAGTGGATAGATGCAATGGGTGTATCAATTCCTCTGGGCTACACCTTTGGCCGTATCGGTAACTTCCTTAACGGAGAACTTTATGGAAGAATTACAAAAGCTCCATGGGGTATGATTTTCCCTCGTGCTGAAGAAGTAAACGAAACTTTTTCTACCAGCAAGGAATGGGTTCAGCAGTTTGCCGCTGACTGTAACCTGGCAATTGAACCGGGACAGCGCTTTATTAATCTTCCTCGTCACCCAAGTCAGCTTTACGAAGCCTTATTCGAGGGAGTTGTTCTCTTTGTAATTCTCTGGCTTCTCCGCAAGCATAAACCATTTGACGGTTTCCTGGGCTGTATTTATACAATAGGTTATGGAATTGCCCGCTTCTTTATTGAATATTTCCGTCAGCCGGATTCAAACCTGGGCTTTAGAATTTCTCCTACAAACGATGTATCAATCTACACAAACAATTCTATGGCTAACCTTTCTACAGGTCAGGTTTTCTGCCTTACAATGATTGGCTTTGGACTTGTTTTAATGTTAGTTCTTTTCTTCTGGGATAAATACAAGAAAAAGAATCCTGAGAAATTCCAGTACCACGAAACTGAAAAAGACAAAGCAAAACGCTTAAAGTGGGAAAAGGAAGAAGCTGCATTAAAAGCTAAAGCTCAGGCTAAAAAATCAAAGAAATAATATCTGAGCATATTAATAATAAACCCGAATGTCGAGTTTTGAAAATCAACGAATTTATCAAAAAAAACAGCTCCCAGTCATGAAAACAACTTATCGAAACCGCAGGCTCGCCTGCTACACGTATTTTGTGCTTGTAATTATTTACGTTTG
>JAEEGH010014965.1_pt1 | contig 16922 bp, 16 predicted proteins | sample 9134181 | NCBI WGS metagenome assembly JAEEGH01 (sample SAMN16246544, study PRJNA631951) | gut metagenome | biome: gut microbiome; feature: rumen; material: DP-attached | host: Bos | place: Iran: Karaj | collected 2018-10
ACAAAATAATCATAGACCACAGATACAAGGCATCCACAGAGGCTATAGTTGGTCCGGAATGTATCGAGGGGATAAGGAAGTATCACTTTACCAAGGCTTTCATGGGAACCAACGGCATCTCAACTTCAGCAGGTTTCACCACTCCCGATGTTGATGAAGCTCTGGTCAAGGAAGAGGCCGTAAGGCACGCTTATATTTCCTACATTCTCGCTGACCACACCAAATTCGGCCAGATAAGTTCAGTAACATTTGCAGACATCACAAGCTGCTGCATCATTACAGATCAGGAAGTAAGTAAAAATTATTTGGGAAAAACGATCATAAAGGTCGTCAGATAAGATGGTCAAGGCTCTTTATATAAGACCATCAGGATCAGAAACGGAGGTAAAAAATGATCTATACCGTCACATTTAATCCCGCCATTGATTATGTTGTAAGGATGAGCGACGAGCTCCTTCCCGGCATGACCAACCGCTCCGATTCAGAGGAGTGCTACTTTGGCGGAAAGGGCATAAATGTCTCTACAATCCTCAAGAATCTTGGGATTGAGAATACTGCCCTCGGCTTTATTGCAGGTTTTACAGGAAAGGCAATTGTTGAAAGTGTAAAGGCCAAAGGCATTCAGGCAAATTTCGTGGAGCTGCCGGAAGGTATTTCCAGGATAAATGTCAAGATAAAGGGTGCCGCTGAAACCGAGATAAACGCACAGGGCCCAAAGATTCCCGAGGATGCTCAGAAAAAGCTCTTCGACATTATCAACACTCTTGTTGACGGAGATATGCTGATTCTTGCAGGAAGTATACCCAACTCTCTTCCGAGCGATGTATACGAAAAGATACTTGCACTTGTCAGCGACAGGAAAATTGACGTCGTAGTGGATGCGACCAAGGATCTTTTAAAGAACGTCCTTAAGTATCATCCATTTTTAATAAAGCCAAACAATCACGAACTTGGTGAGATGTTCGGAACGGTTCTTAAGACCGATGATGAGATTGAGGAACATGCTAGAAAACTTCAGGAGATGGGCGCCAGAAATGTTCTTATTTCCATGGCTGGTGATGGTTCAATGCTCATTACTGAGACTGGTGAGAAATACCGTGTAGGTGTTCCAAAGGGGAAGGTTAGAAATTCGGTAGGAGCAGGCGATTCAATGGTCGCTGGTTTCATCGCCGGATATCTAAATAAAGGGAGCTACGAAGAGGCTCTCAAAATGGGTACTGCTGCTGGAAGCGCTACAGCTTTTTCAGACGATCTGGCAACAGGAGAAGCAATACACGAACTATATAATAGCCTATAAGGCATACAAGGAGGGACTATGAAAATCACAGATTTACTAAAGAAAGAGGGTATACTCTTGAATTGCCCTGCTGCTGACAGGGAAAGCGCAATCGATGCACTTATCGAGCTGCACACAAAGGTTGGTAATCTTAACGATGCTGCAGCATTTAAAGAAGCAATTCTTGCGCGTGAAGAGAAGGGGTCAACTGCAATTGGTATGGGAATTGCTGTTCCTCATGGAAAGTCAGCAGCAGTAAAGACAGCAGGTTTAACAGCTATTACAATTCCGGCAGGAATTGATTACAAATCACTTGATGGCAACCCAAGTAATCTTTTCTTCATGATCGCTGCACCTGATACAGCAGCTGATACACACTTGGAAGTTCTTTCAAAGCTCATGACTCTTCTTATGGACCAGTCATTTGCTAAAAAGCTTGTTGAAGCAAAAACAGCTGATGAATTCCTTAAAGTAATCGACGATAAGGAAGCAGAAAAAGACAAAGAGACAAGCGCAAAGGCTGAACCTGCAGCAAAGCCTTCTGTAAAGAAGCTTGTAGGCGTAACAGCTTGTCCTACAGGTATTGCACATACATTTATGGCAGCTGAAGCTTTAGAGCTTAAGGCAAAAGAGCTTGGAATTGATATCAAGGTTGAAAAAGACGGTTCAGCCGGAGCAAAGGATGTTCTTACTGCAAAAGATATCGAAGATGCAGACGCAGTTATCGTAGCATGTGATAAGAATATTGATATGGGCAGATTCAATGGAAAGCCTGTTATCATCACATCTACTAAAGAAGCTATACACAACCCTGAAAACCTCATTAAGAAGGCAACTGACGGGGATGTTTCAATTTATCATCACTCAGGAAAAATCTCAGCTTCATCAGAAGCTACTAATGAATCAGCAGGCCGTCAGGCTTACAAGCACCTTATGAATGGTGTATCACATATGCTTCCATTCGTTATTGGTGGTGGTATCCTTATCGCTATCGCTTTCCTTTTGGATGATTTCTCAATTGACCCAAGTAACTTTGGTAGCAACACTCCTGTAGCTGCATGGTTTAAGTCAATTGGTGGTACAGCATTTGGATTTATGCTTCCAATTCTTGCCGGATTTATTGCACAGAGTATTGCAGACCGCCCAGGTCTTGCAGTTGGTTTTGTAGGTGGTGCACTTGCAAGCACAGGCGCAACTTTCGTTTCACCTGGCGGAGATGTTCCTTCAGCTTTCCTTGGCGCTTTGGTTGCTGGTTTTGCAGCTGGTTACCTTGTACGCTTCATGGAAAAGATCTGTGAGAAACTTCCACAGGCACTTGAAGGTATCAAACCTGTACTTATCTATCCTCTTTGCGGTATCTTCATCATCGGTCTTGTTATGTGTGCGATCAACCCTATCGTTGGTGCTCTTAACGCATGGATAACAGCTCTTCTTGAAGGAATGGGAACAGGTTCTATGGTAGTTCTTGGTATCCTCCTTGGAGCAATGATGGCAACAGATATGGGTGGCCCTCTTAATAAGGCTGCTTACGCATTTGGACTTGCAAGTCTTGCTAACCAGAATGAGACAGGTCATATGATCATGGCTGCAATCATGGTTGGTGGTATGGTTCCTCCAATTGCAATCGCTCTTGCTACTATTTTCTTTAAGAATAAATTTACTCCAGCAGAGAGAAAGTCAGGACCTGTTAACTTTATCATGGGTCTTTGCTTCATCACAGAGGGTGCTATCCCATTTGCAGCAGCTGACCCTATCAGAGTAATCCCATCTCTTATGGTTGGTTCAGGTGTTGCCGGAGCTCTTTCAATGGCATTTAAGTGCACACTTAGAGCACCTCACGGTGGAATCTTCGTATTCCCTGTAGTTGGTAACGTAGCAATGTATCTTGTAGCTCTTTTGATTGGATCTGTTGCAGGATGCTTTATGCTTGGTCTTCTTAAAAAGAACATTGAAGACTGATATAACACAAATTGATGATGTACAGCCGCTTCTTTAAGTGGCTGTACATTAGGTTTTCATTTTAGAAAGGATTTAAAAAATGGTATCACAGGTAGTAAAAGTAACAAATGAACAGGGAATGCACATGCGTCCGGCAAGTCTTTTTTGTCAGACAGTAACTCCTTTTAGCAGCGACGTTAAGGTTGTTTTCAACGGAACAGCTTATGATGCTAAGAGCGTTATGATGCTTATGAGCGCTTGCATCAAGTGCGGTGCTGAGATTGAGATCCAGTGCGATGGTCCTGATGAAGCAGAAGCTTTAAAGAAGGCCGTTGAACTTGTTGAGAGTGGATTAGGAGACTAATATGTATAAAGGAATCGCCGCATCACGCGGAATAGGAATCGGAAGTGTCTGCGTTATTGTTGAGCACGATCTTAAATTTGAAGCGAAAAAGATTGAAGATATACAAGCTGAAAAAGAACGTTTTAATAAAGCTGTAGAGGAATTCATAACCGAAACAACTGCTCAGGCTGAAGACATCAGGAAAAAGATTGGCCCAAAAGAAGCTGAAATCCTCGAGGGCCATATAGTTATGATTTCCGATCCCTCCATGGCCGGAGAGATGACCAAAATGATCGATTCAGGCCAGTGTGCCGAGTCTGCTGTAGAAGCAGTTTGTGACATGTTTATTGGCATGTTCTCAAAGATGGACGATGACATGATGCGTCAGAGAGCTTCAGACATCAGCGATGTTAAGATCTCTATGCTCAAAATTCTCCTTGGTATAAAGGACATAGATATAAGTAAGGTGGCTCCGGGAACAGTTCTTGTGGCTAAGGATCTTACTCCATCAATGACATCTCAGATCAACAAGGAAAACGTTGTTGGTATTCTCACAGAGGTGGGTGGAAAGACTTCTCATTCAGCTATTTTGGCAAGGGCGTTGGAAATACCGGCAGTTCTTTCTGTTCCTGATATTACAAAGCTTGTTAAGGATAAAGACACTGCAATAGTAGATGGTACAGAGGGCAATGTATATATTAATCCTGAGGGAGACGTACTTTCACAGTACATCTTGAAGAGAGAAGAGTTCATCAAGAAACAGTCTGAGCTCAAGGGATTCCTTGGAAAAGAAACTAAGACTCTTGATGGCGACACTGTTGAACTTTTCTGTAACATTGGTACTCCAAAGGATGCTAAAAAGGCCATTGAATGTGATGGTGAAGGAATAGGTCTTTTCCGTTCAGAGTTCTTGTTTATGGATAACAATCACATGCCTACTGAAGATGAGCAGTTTGCTGCTTATAAAGAGGCAGCTGAGACCATGGGTGGAAAGCCTGTGATCATCAGAACTCTGGACATCGGTGGAGATAAAGATATTCCTTATCTCAACATGAAAAAAGAAGAAAATCCATTCCTTGGATACAGAGCTGTAAGATATTGCCTTGGAAACAAGGACAGCTATATGATCCAGCTCCGCGCAATAGTCAGAGCAAGTGCTTTTGGTAAAGTTAAGATCATGATTCCACTTGTAACCTGCGTTGATGAACTTAGAGCGGTAAAAGAGCTGGTAGAAGAGATTAAAAAGGATTTCGATGAGCAGGGAATTGCCTATGACAAGGATATTGAAGTGGGCTGCATGATCGAGACTCCTGCTGCTTCACTTATAGCAGATATTCTTGCGAAGGAAGCAGATTTCTTCTCAATCGGAACCAATGACCTTACTCAGTACACAATGAGTGTTGACAGAGGAAATGCTGATGTTGCATACCTTTATTCAACCTTCCAGCCATCTGTGCTTCGTTCAATAAAGAACATCATAGAATGTGGAAGAAAAGCAGGAATTCCTGTAGGAATGTGCGGTGAGGCTGCAGCTGATCCTATGCTGATTCCTCTTCTTATATCATTTGGACTTACAGAATTCAGCGTTAATCCTGTTCTTGTTCTTACTGCCAGATGCGTAATCTCTAAGTGGAGCAAGGAAGAGGCCGATAAACTGGCTGAGAAAGTCATGGCTCTTGATAACGAAAAGGAAATCGCAGCTCTTTTGAAAGAGTCTGCAAAAGAATAATGGTATCAGATTATTTATATAATTAGATAACATAAACATATGGTAAAATGAAACTGCCGGGATACAGAGCGTATTCTGGCAGTTTTTTAGTTGCGTTGGGAAAATGGGGAGGACTTAATGCTTAAAAAGATAGGGAAAACTATACTGATACTTCTGGCAATACTGGGGATCTTGTTTATTGTTATCATGCTAATACCTACGGATGATGAAAGCTCTGAGACGGTACAGACAAGTGATGCTGTAACAGAGCAGTCACAGGAAAGCAGTTACACGAATCCTTATGCTGATATTGATGTGGTATCAGTGGATACTGACGCTAAATCAGCCACAATAATGATCTATATGAATGGATCAGATCTTGAATCAGAGGCTGGGGAGGCTTGCGAAGATATAGAGGAGATGCTCACTTCCGGCATAGGGGAAAATGTAAATGTCATTATACAGACCATGGGAACAAGGAAGTGGCATGGTTTTGGTATATCCTCAGAGAAGGCGCAGACTTACAAAATAGAAAACGGAAATCTTGTTTTGGTGAGAGATAATCTGGGACAGCTTGACTGCACAGCAAAAGATACGTTATCGGAATTTGTGGGCTTTTGTAAAAGGAAGTATCCTGCTGACAGATATCTTTTTGTATTTTGGAATCATGGCGGCGGCCCGGTTTATGGATTTGGCTATGATGAGTGGCAGGATGAAGAAGCAAGTCTGACAATTGATGAGATGGCAAAGGCTTTTTCCGAAAACAGTGACATTCAATTTGACATGATCGGAATGGACTGCTGTATTATGGCCAGCATGGAAACCTGTTACGCCCTTTCGTCTTATTGCAAATATGCTCTCCTTTCAGAGGATTTTGAATCAGGACTTGGTTGGAACTACAGCAGGTGGATGAAGTCTTTTGAAGAAAATCCGGGAATGGCAACACCTCTTTTGGGAAAATATATTATTGATGACATAATAACAGACAACGAAAATGAAGATGGCGGTGATTCAGCCTGTCTTGCTCTTTTTAACGTATCGGTTGCCACAGATTTATTCAATGCCTGGAAAAATTATGCATATAAAAATGAATATAAGCTTCTTGACAAGAATTACAGTAGAAACCATAAGGCTAAAGGAAGAGCGATTGAGGAGTGGGATTTTTGGGGATCTGATGGTAGCGATGTAACTCTTTCAGATTATTACATAAGCGACATACTGGCCCTTATGGAAAGTGTGGATAACAACAGTGATGAGGCCAAAAAGCTTATGTCTGTACTTAAGGCTTCTGTGGCATATTACGGGCACACATCAGACAAAAATGAGCTTACAGGCCTCTCGGTTTCGCTGCCCTATGGAGACTCTGACTTTTATGACAAGTTGAAAGATGTCTTTAAAGGCATATCTTTAGACAATGAGTATATCGAATGGTTGGGATCATTTGTTTCAAGCGACGGATATGATGACTACTACGATTATGGTGGTTTTGAAGATGATTGGAGCGGCTGGGGATCCTACGAAAGCGATTATGGTTTTAACTATAGCAGCGGTGGCTCGGGGCAGTATTTCTTTGATGGCGATGATTATGAAAATGACTGGGTATATGATCACGAAGAAAAAATCTGGTACATGTATGAAGGAGATGTCCTTTATCTATATGATGACGAGACCAATACTCTGTTCTATTACGATGAATATGAGGACAAATACTACTACTACGATGAAGATCAGGATGACTGGTTTGAAGTAGAGGAATAAGTAAATATGAAAGTTTTATGAAGTTGGTTTTGACTTATTGACAACATGTAGCTAGCTACGTATTATATAACATGTAGCTAACTACATGTTTTCTTTTTGTGGAAAATCATTCCATCGAAAAGCACTGAAAAGAGAGGGATAAATGAGCTTCACAGACGGACAAAATGAGTTTTTTAGAGATCGCGAGCATGAGCCCATAGGCTTTAAGTTCAAGCTTATCCATGAGGGCTTTGTTGCAATGTTCAATAGAGAGCTTAAGGAAGATGATATTACTTTTTCTCAGGTTATGGTGATCTCGTACCTGGATGAGCACAAGGACAAAAAAGTAACTCAGAAGGATATTTCTGAAGCTCTTCATATTAAGCATCCAACTACGATAGGTCTTTTGAAGAGGCTGGAAGAAAAGGGCATGATCAAAAACGTGACAGACCCTGACAATCGCAGGTGCCGAAATGTTACTCTGTCAGAAAAGGGCCTTGAATTTGTTGATAAACGAAGGGAGCGAAGAAAAAACACTGACTATTATCTGGTTAATGGTATGACAGAGGAAGAGATTGAATCCTTAAGAAAGCTTTTGGATAAAGTCATAGATAATATGGGTTCGATAAATACCAGATGAGATGTTAATTATAGGGTTTTTTACCCTAATTATTTTATAAAGGGAGAGTTATATGGTTAAGACATTACTAAAAGAAATAAAGGAATTTAAATTTCCTTCCATAATGACTCCGATTTGTATGATCGGAGAAGTTATCTGCGAAATGGTAATTCCAATCCTGATGGCCAGAATCGTCGACCTGGGTATATATGGCGGCGACATGGCACTTATCTTTAGAACAGGCGGCATGATGATCATGATCGCAATATTGGGACTTCTTGCCGGCCTTGGTGGAGCCTATTTTGGAGCTAAGGCATCAGCAGGTTTTGCCAGAAACTTAAGAAAGGCTATGTTCGATAATATTCAGACATTTTCATTCTCGAATATAGACAAGTTCTCAACTTCAGGTCTTGTAACAAGACTTACAACAGATGTAACAAACATTCAGAATGCCTATATGATGACACTCAGAATGGCTATGAGAGCACCCTCATCTCTTATTATTGCCATGATCGCAGCATTTACCATAAATGCCCAGCTTGCTTCTATATATCTGGTTGCTGTGGCTATTCTTTCAGTTATCATGGTATTTATCATGAACAGGGCAACTAAATATTTCAAAGAAGTATTTGAAAAGTATGATGCGCTAAATGAGAGTGTTCAGGAAAATGTATCAGCCATCAGAGTAGTAAAGGCTTATGTAAGAGAAGATTACGAGAACAATAAGTTCAAAAAAGCTGCTCTAAATATTTACAACATGTTTGTAAAAGCAGAATCCAACGTTGTTTTCATGAACCCTATCATGACTGGAACAGTTTATGTCTGCATTCTTCTTATCAGCTGGCTCGGTGCACATATGATAGTTGGCGGAAGCCTCACAACAGGTAATCTGATGAGTCTTTTGACCTACTGCATGACAATCCTCATGAACCTCATGATGCTTGCTATGATCTTTGTTATGCTCACTATGGCTTCAGCAAGCGGCAAGCGAATCGCAGAAGTTATCGAAGAGAAAACAAATATCACAAATAATGACAAGGCCATTAAAGAGGTTCCGGACGGAAGTATTTCTTTTGACCATGTAAGCTTTGCATATAACCAGACTTCAGAAGAGCCTGTGCTTAAAGACATAAATCTAGAGATAAAGTCCGGCGAGACAATAGGTATCATTGGAGGAACAGGTTCTGCGAAATCTTCTTTGGTAAACCTGATAAGCAGACTCTATGATGTCACAGGCGGTTCAGTTAAGGTCGGCGGCATCGATGTAAGAGATTATGACCTTGAAACTTTGAGAGATCAGGTTTCTGTAGTACTTCAAAAGAATGTGCTGTTCTCCGGAACAATTCTTGATAACCTCAGATGGGGCAATAAGGATGCGACTTTGGAAGAATGCCAGAGAGCCTGTAAAATGGCCTGTGCTGACGAATTTATAGAGAAGATGCCTCAGGGCTATAACACAGAAATCGAGCAGGGCGGCACCAATGTTTCCGGCGGTCAGAGACAGAGACTTTGTATCGCAAGAGCTCTTTTAAAGAAACCAAGGATCCTTATCCTTGATGATTCAACAAGTGCTGTTGATACGGCTACAGATGCCAAGATAAGAAAAGCTTTTGCAGAGGAAATACCAGGAACAACAAAGCTTATCATTGCTCAGCGTATAAGCTCAGTTCAGGGATGTGACAGAATAATTGTCATGGACGATGGTAAGGTGAACGGATTTGGATCACATGATGAACTTCTTAAGTCCAATGATATTTACAGGGAAGTATATGAGTCACAGACCGGAATGAGCGGCGACGCAGATTTTGATGAAAATAGAGAGGTATGAAGATGGCAGAAACAAAACAGATAAAAACAGGTCCCGGCGGTGGAAACAGACGTGGAATGCCAAGACCTAAGGTACAAAACCCCGGTGCTTTATTTAAAAGAATAATGGGATATGTTTTTAAATACTATCCTTTACATATGATAACAGTGCTTGTTTGCATACTGTTAACAGTATTTTCAAGCGTTCAGGGAACTCTTTTTACAAAGACACTTATTGATTCCTATATCCAGCCTATGCTTGACAGTGGAAATAGTGACTACGGTCCACTTCTTGCTGCGATGGGAAGAGTTGCGATATTCTATGGAATAGGTGTGATCGCAGCTTTCGTTCAGGCGAAGGTCATGATCTACATTAACCAGGGAACACTAAGAAAACTTCGTGAAGAACTCTTTGTCCACATGGAGAGTCTTCCTATAAAGTATTTTGATACAAATGCCCATGGCGACATCATGTCAATCTACACCAATGATATTGATACATTAAGACAGATGATAAGCCAGAGTATTCCACAGATGCTCAGTAGTGCGATCACAATCGTGAGTGTCTTGATCTCTATGGTTGTGCTCAGTATTCCATTGACTCTGATAACTCTTTTGATGGTTGCAATCATGCTGTTTTGCTCAGCTAAGGCAACAAAGGCTTCAGGTAAAAACTTCGTAGCTCAGCAGAAGAACATCGGCTCATTAAATGGTTATATCGAAGAGATGATGACTGGCCAGAAAGTAATCAAAGTATTCAATCATGAGCAGGAAGCAATCGAAAAATTCGATGAGCTCAATCAGCAGCTTTATGAGAGTTCTTTTAAGGCTAACGGCTTTTCCGGTGCTCTTGGCCCGATAAATGCTCAGCTTGGTAATACAAGTTATGTTATCTGCGCTATGATCGGTGGTGCGATAGCTCTTTCTGATTCAGTTGCTGTTGGCTTCACTGTTGGTGCTCTTGCAAGTTTCCTTACTTTCAATAAGAGCTTCTCAATGCCTATCAATCAGGTAAGTATGCAGTTCAACTCAATAATTATGGCTCTTGCAGGTGCAGAGCGTATCTTCAGACTTCTTGATGAAAAGCCGGAGACAGATGAAGGATACGTAACCCTGGTTGATGCTGAGATTAAGGACGGACAGGTTATTGAAGCAGATCATCACACAGGCCACTGGGCTTGGAAGCATTATCACAAGGCAGATAACACTACAACATATCAGCCTATGGAAGGTGATGTTACATTTAATGGCGTAGACTTTGGTTATACAGATGAAAAGATGGTTCTTCACGATATCGTCCTTCACGCAAAGCCTGGTCAGAAGATTGCCTTTGTTGGTTCAACAGGTGCAGGAAAGACAACGATCACTAACCTTATCAACAGATTTTATGATATTCAGGATGGTAAGATCAGATACGATAACATCAATATCAACAAGATTAAAAAAGCTGACCTTCGCCGTTCACTTGGAATAGTACTTCAGGATACACATCTTTTCACAGGAACTGTGCGCGACAATATCCGCTATGGAAAGCTTGATGCTACAGACGAAGAAGTAATTGCAGCAGCTAAGCTTGCAAATGCTCATAGCTTTATTAAAAGACTTCCTGAGGGATACGACACAATGCTTACAGGCGATGGAGCAAACCTCTCACAGGGCCAGCGTCAGCTCCTTGCTATTGCCAGAGCTGCCATAGCAGATCCGCCGGTACTTATCCTTGATGAAGCTACTTCATCAATCGACACGCGAACAGAAAAGATCGTTCAGGATGGTATGGATAAGCTCATGAAGGGCAGAACTACCTTTGTTATTGCCCACAGACTTTCAACTGTCAAAAACAGTGACTGCATCGTAGTTCTCGAGCAGGGCCGCATCGTTGAGCAGGGCACTCACGATGAACTCATTGCCAAAAAGCAGCGTTACTACCAGCTTTATACAGGAAATAAGGCAGAAGAAACTGCATAAAAGAAAAATGTGAACAAAAAAACCAGTAATGACGCAGTCATTACTGGTTTTTTGACATTCGCAAAAGTATTATTATCCGATGGCTTTTTTAACGGCCTCAAGAACACGGTCAGCCTGGAAAGGCTTAACGATGAAGTCCTTGGCACCAGCCTGAATAGATTCTATAACCATTGCCTGCTGACCCATAGCAGAGCACATAATACAAACCGCATTAGGATCTGCAGCCTTAATTCCCTTTAGGGCTCCAATACCATCAAGCTCGGGCATTGTGATATCGAGAGTTACAAGGTCGGGTTTCAACTCATTATATTTTTCGATTGCGATCTTTCCGTTCTCTGCTTCGCCAGCAATCTCATATCCATTCTTGGAAAGGATATCCTTAAGCATCATACGCATGAAAGCGGCGTCATCAGTAATGAGTATTCTTTTTCCCATATTGAACCTCCAATAAGTAATTTAGTATGAGACAATTAAAACAATTTCTTTTTAAAATTTAATGTAGTTCAGTACATAATCTATTGTATCACAACATTTTAAAAATAAGCGTTAAATCGTTATGCAAATAATTAAAATTTGATAAAGTCTCTGAGAAAAATATTTTAACAATTAAATTAGTTTTGCTTAACGGGAAGTGAGTAATCATACTCAAAATCCTCGTGGTTAACGATTTGCCACTGCTTTATGCTGTAGAAATTGTTTGAAATGCTCAAATTGTTTGCAGTATTAGTAGTTATCGTAATATCAAGAGATTGATTATCGGTAATTGGTATACTTTCTTTTATTATACCATCAACCATTCCCAAATCATACCCTGAATTTACTGCCGCAAGAAAAGCATTTCCTTGGTGACAAGCATTATAGTATATTCGTTCGCGTTCTGCAAGTTTATTGCTTAAAGTGTAGTCTGCTCTTGAGTTTACAAGGGAAAGGCAGGCAAACGAAATGAGACTTAGAACTGTAAAAATAAGTAAAATGGAGGCACTTCCTACATGGGCGCCCGGTGGTCTTTGACTTCCTGCCATTATTTATCCTCCTATGTATGTGTCAACAGATATGCTGTGGATAACGTTCGGATCGTCATCAGAGGCTTCAAGAAGTGGTTCAGAAAGCTTCCTGACATCTATGATCTTGATTGTGCCGCAGATGGCGTTTCCTTTGAAATTTACATTATATTTCGTGACATCCGAGTATGCTTCACCTGCAGGAATCTCTTTGGTGCTCAGTATGGCCTCAAAAGAAGCCTTTGCTGAATTGCCATCCATATATTCCCAATTATCATCAAAAAAGATTATGAGATTTTCTTCTGAAAGAAATGCAGAAGGGTAGGATCTGCCGATTTCATTTATGTCGCCTTTTGCACTGACAAAGCTTTCTGCAAGGGACTGGGACCATGTGACAGCGTGATTTAAGTTTACCGTTCTGTCAGCCATCTCATGGGATGCCACAAAAAGTTTTACGCATACTGCTGCAGAAAGTGAAAAGAAAAAAACTGCAACTATAAGCTCCATAAGGAAAAGGCTTGTTCTTGAATTATTTCTCTGGTTCATTTAGTTTTCCTCTGTGCTTCTTTTAGCTATATAGACGGCTTCGTTCTCGCCATCAGCTAATACGATATTTACAGATAAAAGAGCTTCCGACGCATATGAGACATCAAAAGAGTGGATTTCTAGGATCTTCTGACCTGATTGGGGATAGAAACTTGTCAGATCCGCTCTTGCATAAAGCTCCATTAGATATCCATTGTAGTCATAAATATAAGTATTATATAAAGTTCCATTTACTTCCTCTTGCAAAACAAGAGTGTTCTGACCGAAGAGGTTTGTGACAAAGATTGCGCCATTGTTATCAGATTGTCTGACTTTTTCAGTGATATAAGCACAGGCGGTCCTGTGATCATAGTTGCTTCCCATGGTTTCCACGTTCTTTTTGTAGATACCGGCGCCCAAAGAAATAACGGAAAGAGCAGACAGTATAAATAAAAGCATGAGACACAGTATGAATGCCACATCTACAATATGATGTTTGTTCTTCACATATTCCATATGTTTTTCCTGCTTAATTGTTTATTTTGATGACTGTTACATCGGGATAAAGATTCGAGGCAATGGGCTGATAATCCACAAAAAAGGTGGTTTTGTCATAGGTGAGCCCGTAATGATCTTCAAGATATGTCAGATCCGGAGGATACATTCCCTCGATTGCGTAGCACTGCACAATATCCCTGGCTAATGCGCTTTCCAGCGATTCCTGCTGCTTTTCAATCGTGTTTTTTCCTGACGCGTCAACAGCAAAGTAAAATAAGAGGATAATAGCAGCAAAAATGACTGCCGAAAGGATCCTGTATGCGGTATCAGATATGTTTAATATTTTGCTTTTCTTTTCAAACCTGTTTGTCATTTACTTATCCTATAGATGTCATGATGCCCATAAGTGGCATGATCACTGATAAAAGAATCATTCCTACTATGATGGAGAGTATTATTACCAAAGTCGGTTCTATAATAGATATTATTGATGAGATCTTTCTCTGGGTCTCACGCTCAAATCTGTCAGCAATCTGTTTCATTGCCTTATCCATTGATCCGGATTTAAATCCAACATCTACCATCTGTGCATAAAATGATGTGAATATTTTTGAAGCCAAAAGAGCTTCAGGGAAACTGCTTCCGTCGATGAGCATTTCTTTGCACTTATCGATTTTTTCTTTCATCTCATTTGATTCCACAAGCTTTTTTACCAGGGCGAGACCTTCAAAGGTGTCCATGCCACTTGAAAGAGTCAGGACCATTCCACTGGCAAAACGCTCGCTTTCAAGCTCCTGCATAAGCTTTTTGGTCGGCGCAAATCTGCCGATGAATTTTCTGAATGCCTGGCGGCCCGAGACGGTATAAGTGATATAGAAAAATAAAATTGCCAAAAGAACCAAAAACGCTACGAGTATAAAGGAGTATCTGTTGAGAATACTTCCAAGATTTAAAAGTGACTGGGAAAAACCGCTCATTGCTGTTCCAAGCTGCGCAAAGACCTGCTCAAAAATAGGAAGGACCTTTAAGACAAGCACCAGCACAACAACAAGCATCATAAACACCATGACAAGAGGGTAGCTTATGGCGCTTTTTATGCTGGATTGTATGTTGTCTTCTCTTTCGTAGTAGTCAGCAAGAGAGTCCATAACTACATCTATGTTTCCGGATTCTTCACCAATTGTTACCATGTGAGAGACATAGTCCGGAAAAACTCCGCTCATAGTAAGGGCAACATGGAATTTTTCGCCGCTTCTTAGAACCTGACTGATGGAACCGAGGATCTCTTTTATGGAAGGATCATCAGTGTCCTGAGTTAATATCTCAATGCTGTCAGAGGGAGCAATACCGGCCCTTAAAAGAAGAGCAAGCTGCCTGCAAAAACTTGATATTTCGTAGCTGTTTAGCTGTTTGATTTTTCTTTTTGTTTTCATAATCCATTCCCTAATAGATGTATTTTACGGAGTAATTTGATCCGTCTCCAATAAAGCTCTTTAGTTCTTTTTCATTGACATTGGATGCAAAGGTCGGGTCCATGAGTGACCATTTTGTGCCATCAAACTCAATGATTCCATTCACCCAGCCAACATCTGTGATATAGGTGCTTATCCATGCGTGATAAGCAGTTCCTGCGTAGCCGACTTCCATTCTGGTAGGAATTCTCTGACTTCGCAGCATGCTGCTCATAAGTACTGCATAATCAAGGCATATTCCTTTTTTGGTTGAAAGAACTTCATCAATGTCAGGGATATAGCCACTTTGGACAGTTTCAGCTTCATTGTAGTCGTAGGTTATGTTCTCAATCATAAAGTTGTAAACTGACGAGACAACTTCCAGATCGTTGTTGCAGGAATAACTAAGCTCCTGCCCCTTGGAAATAGCCGCATCATCTTTTGTGAAATTGACGTATTGATTGGGATATAAAAAAGGTGAAAATTCATTGGAAATATTTACCTCGACCATCTGGGAAAAGACCATAGAATACTGAGTCTTTTCTATGTTCTCATAAACATTTACAAGGTATTCACCATTTCCTGACTGAAGAGGGAAAACCTCATCAGTGGGAGTCTGTGAATTTAGATTATAAGTATATGTAGTCTCATCAGGTCCTGTTATCTGCAGCTTGACCTTGGGCGATTCGCCGGTATATCTGACGATCACGTATCCTTCAGAAGAGTTGGAAGCATCAAGATGAGCAAATTCATTCTCATAGGTAACAGTTCCGCTTGCTTCAGGAACAAGGCAAACAGGCGTATTATCCCTGGCGCCCTTTACAGGAGCAGAAGCTGTGTCCGCTTCCTCTGTTCCGGAGCTGGTGGCAGTGGGAAGAGTACGAGATTCAGAAACAGTTTCACTGCTTCCACATCCTGAAAGAATAAACAGGATCATGCCTGAAACTATAAATATTTTTTTATCAAAAAAACGACTAATCTTCATTATTATATTTTACAATAGTTTGTGTGCCGTGGGGATTCTTTTTTTGAAGGTGTAGTATTCAGTGAATCCACAGTCTTTGACAATATCTGTCATGACATCAAAATGAGTCGCAACTCTGTCGGGAGTGTGAGCATCTGAGCCAAAGGTGATTATCTTTCCGCCCATTTCTTTATATCTTTTTATTATTTCAGGGCATGGATTGGGCAAAAGATCCATATCCTCATATGCAAGGACTTTTGAGTTCAGGTCAAGTCCCTTATCATTTCTTATAAGATGCTCAAGGATCGCATCGATCTGTTCACTGTATCTTTTGTAGGAATAGGTGTCATCGCCCTCTGGGACATAGCGGGATATATAATCAAGGTGTCCAAGAACGTCAAAGTCAGTAAAACTCCTGATGTTTTCCAGGGTTGCATCGAAATACTTTTTAAAAATATTATCCACGGTATCAGCTTCCCAAAAATCGCTGTAGAAAGGATCTCTTTTCTCTAAAAGATGCTGTGAAGCTATAACGAAATCAAAATCATGCTCTTTGACAAATTCAAGATTTTCTTTTACGCAGTCATCCTGCATTCCTACTTCAACGCCAAATCTGATAGTTATCTGGTCCTTATATTTATCACTGTAGTATGAATATTCTTTATAATAAGCATCAACATCGAGCATAAATGGGTCCGGTGGAAGATCCGGTAAAAGAGGGTAATTAAGATCCAGGTGCTCTGTAAAACAGATCTCGCTAAGTCCCTGCCTGATAGAAGATAAGATCATCTCTTCCATTGGCGCCTGACTGTCGCCTGAATTGTGGGTGTGCATGTGATAGTCCGGTGGAAGTAATTTATTCATAATATCCCTGCTCCAAAGTTATCAATATTGAGAAGTACATGTTTAGTATTTTTTAAGCATATTCTAGCATAAAATTTTACAATCTTACTTGATTTATGCATAAAAGTTTATTAGAATAAGAGTTGCTGATAAAAATTTATCAAATATGATATTGTAACAGCAACTAAATATATAATTCATTTTAGGAGGAACTTAAAATGGCAGTTAAAGTAGCAATCAATGGTTTT
>JAEEGH010014966.1_pt1 | contig 16921 bp, 14 predicted proteins | sample 9134181 | NCBI WGS metagenome assembly JAEEGH01 (sample SAMN16246544, study PRJNA631951) | gut metagenome | biome: gut microbiome; feature: rumen; material: DP-attached | host: Bos | place: Iran: Karaj | collected 2018-10
AGGTCGTGGGAGATGAAAATGATTGATATTCCGTGCTTCTTGTGGAGATTCTCCAAAAGCTCCAGGACCTGGGCCTGTATGGTGACATCAAGGGCTGATACCGGCTCATCTGCGATGAGAAGCCTGGGAGACCTCATGAGGGCTATCCCAATGCACACTCTCTGCCTCTGTCCGCCGGAGAGCTGCGCCGGATAGCGCTCCAGCATTGACAGCGGAAGCTCTATCTCCTCCATTATCTCTTTTACCCTGGCCTCCATCTCCCCGGAGGACCACTTCCTTGACTTGTCTACCCTCAGGGGCTCCTCCAGCAGCCATCCAATCTTCTTGGCGGGGTTTAAAGAGCTGTAGGGGTCCTGAAAGACCATCTGGGGGCCTTCGTACTTCTGCCAGATCTCCCCGGTGTAGTCCCTGTTTATCCCTACAATGGCCCTGGCAAGGGTGGATTTGCCGCTTCCGGACTCCCCGGCAATGGCAAGTACCTCCCCTTCTTCCATCTGAAGGGAGACGTCAAAGAGCGCCTGTATTTTTTTATCCTTAGAAAAGAGCTTTCTGTTCCTGTTTTTGTAAAAGACATTCAGGCCAGATACTCTAAGTACCGGTGATTTGTCCATATTTCTTCCTCAGCGGCTTAAATCTATCTTTGGTATTGCTGCGATGAGCTTCTTGGTATAGGGATCCCTTGGATGGGAAAAGACCTCTGCTGTCCTCCCCGACTCCACAATGTTGCCCTTCTGCATCACTATTACCCTCTGACACAGCTGGTTAACGAGGCTCAGGTCATGGGAGATGAAGATTATCGAGGTGTTCCTCTCTTTGTTGATCTTACGAAGGAGCTCAACAATCTGTGCCTGCACAGTGACGTCCAGTGCCGTAGTGGGTTCATCAGCTATCAGTATCTTGGGATCGGCAATCATGGCAGCAGCTATCATTACCCTCTGCCGCATGCCTCCCGAGAGCTCATGGGGATACATCCTGTATACCTCCTCTGCATTCTCAAGGCCCACGGCCCTCAGCATGTCAATTGCGGCCTTCCTGCGGTGTTCCCTGGGCACCTCAGGATGATGGATATAAAGAGGCTCCTCCACCTGCCAGCCGATCCTCTTAACAGGGTTTAAACTGGTCATGGGCTCCTGGAAGATAATGGATATCTCATCTCCCTGATAGGAACGGAGCGTCTTTCTGTCACAGGTCAAAAGGTCGTTGCCGTCAAACATGATCCTTCCGCTCTTTGTAAGGCTCTTTCTGTTAAGAAGTCCTGCGATAGCAAGAGCACTCATACTCTTACCACTTCCGGACTCGCCTACTATTCCAACGATCTCGCCCTTTCCGAGCATGAGGTCAAAGTCCTCAACAGCCACTTCCGGGGATTCATGGTCATGAAATTCTATATGAAGATCGGTTACATCAAGTATTATTTCCATCTGCTGATTCCCTCTCCTAGAAACGCAAATCCCAGAACCATAAGAACTATCACAATACCGGGACACAGAACGTAGCTGGGTGTAGTGAACATGTACTGCTGAGCATCTGAGAGCATCTTACCAAGACTTGCATATGGTGGCTGGGAACCGACTCCCAGATAGCTAAGTCCTGCCTCGGCCAGCACTGCATTATTAAAGCCAATCATTATTGAAGAAGCCATAACGCCCTTTATATTGGGCAGAATATGGACAAATATCATCCTTAGGTTGGAAACGCCCTGGAGCCTCGCATTCTCAACATAATCCATGTTTCTGCAGCGAAGGACCTCTCCTCTTACAATTCTGGCATAGCTTGGCACAAAGGCTATTCCAAGAGATATAAGAAGCTGCAGCCATCCGGTTCCGAAAACACTGACAATTACCAGTGCCAAAAGAATGCTTGGAAAGGCAAAAAGAGCGTCGATGATCCTCATGGTCACCTCATCAAACATTCCTCCGAAATACCCTGTAAGAGCTCCGATAATGGTGCCCACAACAGAACCTATAGCCACTGTTCCTATTGCTATAAGAAGCGTGATCCTGCTTCCGTACATAACGCGGCTAAGGACATCTCTTCCCATATTATCCGTACCCATAGGGTGCCTGAGTGAAATCCCCTGGAGCTTTTCTGCGGAATTCATGGTTGTAGGATTATAAGGAGTCCAGAACACACCAAGAAGTATCACAAGAACAATGATTCCGGTGATAATAGTTCCCAGCACCAGGTATGGGTTATTTTTGAAATTTTTCTTTAATTCTTTCTTTGCCTTACTCATCCTCAAGACCTATCCTTGGATCAACAATGCGGTAGATAACATCCACCAGGAAGTTGACCAAAAGTACAATAATGGCAATACCCATGATGATTGCCTCTACAACCGGATAATCCCTGTTGCTGATACTTGTAAGCAGTATCCTGCTGATGCCCGGAATACTGAAAACCTGCTCTATTACAATACTTCCCGCAACCATGTCCGCCAGAGCCATACCAAGGAATGTGATAACCGGTATCATGGCATTTTTCAGGACATGTCTGTATAAAACGCCATTGGTTGCATTTCCTCTGCTGTAAGCAGTTCTTGCGTAGTCCTTGCCCGCCTCATCGATAAGGCTGCCCCTAAGCATCTTGACCGTCATGGATATCTTGGGAAGCGCTATGGCAAGGGACGGGAAAAAGAGATATTGCAGAAATTTACCGAAATTAGCTGTATATGAAACGAAGCCTCCGGGGGTAAAGAGTCTGAATATCATACCAAATATAAAGGTTATGAGTATTCCTGAAAAGAACGGCGGAATAGCCATGATGACCTGATTTATCACGATGATGATCCTGTCCAGGACACCATTTTCATGCTTCGCCGTAAATATCCCCAGTGGAATTGATATCAAAATCGTTAACAAGAATGCAATTATCGCCATGGTAAGGGTAATCGGGATCTTACTGATAATCATGCCCTTAACCGGCACCTTGTAGTTATAGGAGGTACCAAAATCCCCCTGAATAAAAGAAACAAACCATCTACCGTATCTTACCAGCAGAGGATCATTTAGTCCCATCTGCTGTCTTGTCTGTTCAACAAGCTCCGGAGAAGCCTCCGTGCCCAGCATCCTCAGGGCCGGATCTCCCGGAATAACATTAAAGGCGAGGAAAACACATATAGATACCACCAATAAAGTAACTATCATCATTCCTAGCTTTTTAATGATGTATTTCATATGCGTTCCTCGCCTATCTAAGTCTTATAAAACCTATGTATTACTGATCTGCAAGTTTGATCTTGCTTATATCCTGTACATAAAGAGGATAGAATACATATCCTGTGTACTTCTTGTTCAGAGCAACAAACTCAGGAAGGTCCTGAATATATACGCTTGCTGCTTCCTCAGAAAGGATCTTCTCACATTCCTTGTAGTACTCTGTCTTTGCTGCGTCATCAGATGTGCTCTGTGCATTTGCATAAGCCTCATCATATGCAGGGCTGTTGAAGTTTACAAAGTTTCTTCCTGCATCAGATGCATATCTTGCAAGAAGTGATGATGCTGAAAGTGTTGAAGCATCAACTCCGACTACTGTTGCCTGATACTTTCTGTCTGAGTAAACATCTGAAAGCCATGTGTTCCACTCAACTTCCTGGATGTTTGCTGTAACACCGATTGCCTTGAGCTCCTCTGAAATAACCTGAGCAGTATCTACATGCTGTGTATAGTTTGAAGGCACTGTGATAGTAAACTCAAATCCGTCGGGATATCCGGCCTCTGCCAAAAGCTCTTTTGCCTTAGCTGTGTCTGTGTTGTAAGTGTCATTGAGCTCAGGCATGAAGTACTTGGTAAATGAAGGGAACATAGCACTTCCGATTTCTGTGCCTGCTCCATCAGATACGTAATCCATGATCTCCTGAGGGTTAATTGCGTAGCAGAGAGCCTGACGAACTCTTACGTCATCAAAAGGCTTCTCGGCATTGTTGATATACATAGCCTGTACCAGGTTCATGGTTCCCTCGTAGATCTCAAACTGATCATCGAGCTGTGAAACCTGTGTGCTGGTGATACGGGCATACATATCGATTGAACCGCCCTTAAGATCCATAACAACTGCATCTGAGTTAGCCTCGATCTTGAAGGTTACGTCCTTAATGAACGCCTTGTCTCCCCAATAATCATCAAACCTTGTAACTACAAAGTTCTCCTGAGGTGAGCTGGATACATACTTGTATGGTCCTGTACCAATGCAGCTTGTAGCAGGGTCTGTGTTTGATGCGGGGATAATAGCTACTGTGAGCTGAGTCAAGAACTCAGAATCCTCCTCATTCAAAACAACCTCTACTGTCTTGTCATCAACAATGTTTACGCTTGCGATCTTGGAAAAAGAAGAGATCAGGGGCTCACTTCCGTCAACGCCCATGTTACGTTCCAAAGAATATTTGATATCCTCTACTGTAACTGCGTTTCCGTCGTGGAACTTGATTCCGTCTCTCAAGGTGAAAGTGTAAGTCTTGTTGTCATCTGAGATCGTGTACTGGCTGGCTACAGCAGGGTTAAGATTACCATTTTCGTCAGGTTTGACCAAACCTTCGAATACGTTGAAAAGCACCTCTTTAGTTCCTGCCCCTGTTGCATAGTGGGGGTCAAGACTGTCAATGTCCTGAGGTATTCCGATTGTAATCTTAGAAGAATCATCTCCTGCCTTGTCGCTTGAGCATCCGCTCAATGCAATAGTCAGCGTTGTGAGCACGATCAGCAAAAAGCTTACGCTAACCTTTCTAAAGCTTTTTCTCATCATGTTCATAATCCTCCTCGATATTTAATTACGAGATATGGCACTTATCCATATCACATTCTACAATATAAAGCCCATGCCCCCAAAAGTCAAGGAATAAAAAAGCCCCGGAGAATGTCCGGGGCGATAGGATCAGTGATCTTTCAGAAGTGGAGTGTTCTTGTCTGTGGTGTCGGTGATGGTACCTTCTGCTTCCTTCTTGAGGACGGTCTTGAGCTCGTCCATGAAGGTATTGACATCCTTAAACTCTCTGTAAACCGAAGCGAAACGAACGTAAGCAACGGGATCGAGGTTCTTCATCTTGTCCATAACGATCTCACCGATGGCACGACTCGGAATTTCCTTCTGCTCCATATTAAATACTTCTGTCTCCACAGCATCAACGATCTTGGTGATCTGCTCTGCACTGACAGGTCTCTTATGGCAGGCTCTGAATACGCCGGCCTCAATCTTGGCGCGGTCATAAGGTTCTCTGACATCGCCCTTCTTAATTACGATAAGCGGAATAGTTTCGACCTTCTCATAAGTTGTGAAGCGCTTACCACATGAATCGCAGACTCTTCTGCGTCTGATGGAAGTGTTCTCGTCTGCAGGCCTTGAATCAATTACTCTTGTGTCGTCTTTCCCACAAAATGGGCATTTCATAAGTTTCCCTCCGTATATAGTATTTAAACTATTTCACTCCACAAATTATTGTAGCATGGTTTTCCGCTTATTTCCACACAATATTGCAATTAAGCAAAAAAAGCCCTCTGCATAAGCAGAGGGCATCGCATTTTTCATTATTTTCTCTGTAAGAAATCAGGTATCTTAAGAGATTTAGGCTCTACAGTACTTGTGATATTGGTAGGCCTGTTCAGTGAAAGAGGTCTTGTGGCTGATGATGTAGCCGGCTGATTGTCTGAAGCAGGTGTTCCAATAGGTGTGATTGTAGGCTGTACAGGAGTGATAGGAGTAACAACAGGCTGAACTGTCTGTGCAGGTGTTACTGTAGCAGTGCTTGTCTGTGTAACTACTGTCTGTGTTGCCTTAGCTGCTGCATTCTGAGCCTCAACTACTGCCTGGTTGTTAGTGTTGTTGATCTTATCCTCAATACCTGTAGCAATAACTGTTACGGTACATGTATCTGTCTTGCTCTCGTCATACATAGCACCGAAGATAACATTCACATTATCTCCTGCAAGCTGACGAACATACTCTGATGCATCGGATGCATCTGTAAGAGTGATATCACCGGAGATGTTGATGATAACATCTGTAGCGCCGTTAACCTTGGTCTCAAGAAGTGGTGACTCAACAGCCATCTTAACAGCGTCTGTTGCCTTGTCATCGCCCTTTCCGCTACCGATACCGATGTGGGCAATACCCTTATCCTTCATGACTGTAGATACATCAGCAAAGTCAAGATTGATAACTGCAGGAACATTGATAAGATCAGTGATTCCCTGTACTGCCTGCTGAAGAACTTCATCAGCCTTCTTAAGAGCGTCAGGCATTGTAGTACGTCTGTCAACAATCTGAAGAAGCTTATCATTAGGAATAACGATAAGTGTATCTACGTTTGTTCTGATATTGGAAATACCAAGCATAGCGTTCTGCATACGAACACGAGCCTCGAAACTGAAAGGCTTGGTTACTACGCCTACTGTAAGGATTCCCATGTCCTTAGCAAGCTTGGCTACAACAGGAGCTGCTCCGGTACCTGTTCCGCCACCCATACCACAGGTGACAAATACCATATCTGCTCCCTTAAGTGCTGCAGAAATCTCTTCTGCACTCTCTTCAGCTGCCTTCTGACCAATCTCAGGCTTAGCGCCTGCTCCAAGACCTTTGGTGAGCTTCTCACCAATCTGCAAAAGCTTAGGTGCCTTGCAGAGCTGAAGCGCCTGTTTATCTGTATTTATACCGATAAATTCAACACCGGTAATATTTTCATCTACCATTCTATTAACAGCATTATTTCCTGCACCGCCAACCCCAACGACGATTATTTTGCAGGCATTTTCTGCTTCGTTAGACTTAATCTCCAGCAAAACAACTCCTCCTTCATCTACCTCATAGACTCCTATTAGCTATGATATAATTTTTTAAACCAATTATCAACCCGTTTTTTTATATAAAATTTTCTCTTATTTATCTACAATTTATTGATTTTTCTCTTCAAAAGTGATGTTTTTGGTACCGTCGTCAAAATCTTTCATTTCCAAAATACCATTTTTTCCTTCGAGCTCAGGTAAAATATATTGAAGTTGGATAATTTTTTCGTCAATGAAGTCTCTGGTGCCCAGACTGACCTCAACATTGTCGAAATAAAGGTACACGTTATATTCACTGTCAAAGAAGATCCTGTCAGCCTTTAAGTTGTACTTGGAAAGAAGCTGTGTTATATCAAGAATCTCCTCAAATATTGCATCATTCGGCGTAGGAAGCTTCTCATACATGATAATGTAATCAAACTTAAGTCCCATTACCTGTGGCACTTCATCGGAAGTCTCATAGGAGCTCTCAACCACAATTCCGTCCCTGTCAAAGTACATATATCTTCCAAGATGGGCAAAATAGCCGGCAATAGCTTTTTCATAGACATTGATCCTGATGGTGTCCTTGGAAACGATATCCACATCCACTTTTTCTATGAAGGGGATGTTCTCAATGCTCTTGTCCCTGTATTTAAGTGACAAAAACAGTGAATTATGGCTTGGCTTGTCATCCAGGACCATATCAATGATCTCATCGTTGGTGTAATGAGTGTTTCCCGTAACATATATGTTGGTAACGGTATAATTATCGTTTATATACTTATAGGCAATACCGCCGGCAATCAGCAAAACCAGCAGTATTATCGCAATGACATACAGACTCTTATGAAGCCTTAATGCTCTGAAGATACTTCTTACAGGATGAAAGTCCCTGAGAGGGTGAAAATCCCTTAGGGGATGAAAATCTTCCATTCTCTCTTTGAGCGATGGTCTGTATTCAATACGCCTCTTTTTTACTCTTCTTTTCTTCTTAGCCATATTTCTATCAGTCTCTGCCTATATTTCTTGCTACATTCAGCGCAATTCCGATCTCCGCCAGCTGGATGATAACAGCAGATCCTCCGTAACTGATGAAAGGCAGTGTAATTCCTGTATTTGGTATCGTATTGGTTACAACGGCGATGTTAAGGATAACCTGGATCGCAATGTGACCCATAACTCCGATAACAAGGAGTGCTCCAAACATGTCCGGTGCGTTATTGGCAACCACCATAAGTCTCCAGATAAGGAGAAGGAACATGAGCATTACTGCTATTGCTCCAAATAGGCCCAGTTCCTCACAGATGATGGAGAAGATCATATCATTCTGCGCCTCGGGGATAAATCCCATCTTCTGCATACTCTCGCCAAGGCCTTTTCCGAAAATACCGCCGCTGCCGATGGCATAAAGAGCCTGCAGGGTCTGGAAGCCTTTTCCGGATGCATGAGCCTGGGGATCAAGCCATGCAAGGACACGCTCAAAACGGTAGTTCATACCGCTGGTCTGATTGGAGTTGGCTATTATAACAACCAGCGCTGCTGCAAATGCCAAAACTCCGGCTGCAACAAGTATATACATACGATAGCCGGGAGTTGAGATAAACAGCATGACTACGGTGATTCCCATGATGATGATGGCTGAACTCAAATTTCTTGTAATTATATAAACCATTCCGGCTAGAACGGCCGGAAACATCAGGGCTATTCCAAAACCTTTCAGTGTGGTAAGGTTCTTTTTCAGCTTGATGATCATTGTTGCGGTAAAGATAATAGCTGCAACCTTGGCAACCTCAGCCGGCTGAATCGACACACCTGCAATGATGATCCATCTCTTGGCGCCGTTGATGGTCTTACCAAAAGGAATGATCGCTACCAAAAGAGCTGCTGCAGCAATATAGATCGGCATTGCAAGCCTTGCGTATATCCTGTATGGAATGTAGGACAGAACCACCATACCAATAAGTCCAAGGATTGAAGGAATCAGCTGGTGCTTGAAATAGTACGCTGAATCCCCATAATCGAGGTTAGCCTCGTATGAACTGGTTGAATAGAGCATGATAAGTCCAAACGCCAAAAGAAACAGTATGATGAATATCATGCTGTAATCAATATAGGACTCTTCTCTTTCTCTTCTCAAAAATCCTGCTCTCTCCAACTTAAGTAACCCCTTACTCAGAAATCTTATTTACATACTCTTTAAATTTCTTTCCCCTGGTCTCGTAATTCGGGAACATATCCCAGCTTGCACAGGCAGGTGAAAGAAGTACAGCATCTCCGGGCTGTGCGCTCTCTGTGCAGAATGTAAGCGCCTCCTCGAAGGTGTCTTTAAACACATAATTTGTAAAGCCGTGCTTTTTAGCGCACTCAGCTATTTTTTCCTTAGTCTGGCCAATGAGCACCAGGAGCTTGACCGTATCTCCGAAGTTCTCAATCCACTCATCATATTCGCTTCCCTTGTCATATCCGCCACCGATGAGGATCGTTGGACGTGACATTGCTCTGATTCCCTGAATTGCAGCATCGGGATTGGTTCCCTTTGAGTCGTTATAATAGTCAACACCTCTCTTTGTGGCAACGAACTCTATTCTGTGCTCAACTGCCTTGAAGTCCCTGATAACACTGAGGATTGTTGAAAGCGGAACTCCCATGGCAAGTGACATTGCAATGGCAGCCATTACGTTCTCCACGTTGCACAGTCCAACCAGGTTCATATCATGAATGTTCATGATAGACATTGAAGTTCCTGCTGTAGCCATCATGATCTCATCGTTATCGAGATAGAATCCATCCGCAAGTTTCTCTTTTGTTGAAAAGAAAACCACCTTAGCCGGGCATCTGTCTGCGAAATCTCTTGTATACTCGTTATCATAGTTAAGAACGCAGGTGTCGTCCTTAGTCTCGTTGTTTGTTATGTTTTCCTTCATGGAAGCATAGCATTCCATGGTGTGATGTCTGTTGAGGTGATCGGGTGTGATGTTCAGGATTGCTGAAACTTTCGCATGGAAGTTGTCCACAGCCTCAAGCTGGAATGAGCTTATCTCTCCCACTATCACTGTGTCGTCCTTCATCTCGAGAGCGCTTTCTGCGAAAGACACTCCGATATTACCTACTACATAGACAGAATTATAGTGAGCCTTCATAATCTCGCCCACAAGAGTCGTGGTGGTTGTCTTTCCGTTTGTTCCGGTTATGGCCACCATGGTTCCCTTGGAGAAATTGTAAGCAAGCTCAATCTCACTCCAGATCGGTATATTCTTGGCCTTAATGCGCATTACTGTCGGCGCATCAAGCGGAACTGCAGGGCTTGGAACTGTCAGTGCTATCGTATCAAGCACCTCGTCCGAAATCTCTCCGATGATGATCTCTGTATTCTTGTCACCATCGTGGAGCTTAGCCTTTATGTCATCCTGTGTAACCTTGGTGTTTTCCTCAAGGATAACAGGGATCGCTCCTACCTTGTGGAGGAGGTTAACAGAACCAACGCCTGATAGACCTGAACCTATTACGAGAACTCTTTTACCTTCTAAATCTGCCTTCATACCAAAAACCTCTTAAAATGTATAAATCTTGTTACAGACCTGCATAAGAGAGCAGGCAAAGCAAAATAGTTATTGTTGTAAATACGTTAACGACCTTGGTCTCAGACCAGCCACCCTTCTCAAAGTGGTGATGGATTGGGGCCATTCTGAAGATTCTTTTACCATGTGTGATCTTGAAGTAAGAAACCTGCATGATCACTGAGATTACTTCAAGAGCATATATAAATCCTGCGATAGCAATAAAGATGGGCATCTGCATAACGTAAGCAACGCCTGTTACAAAGCCTCCGATTGCCAGAGAGCCTGTATCTCCCATCATTACCTTACCGGGATATACGTTGTAGACAAGGTATCCAAGGAGTGCTCCGACCATGGCGCTGGATATTACTTCTGCTCCCGTTGCGCCGTAGTGCATTCCGGCAACTGCAAAGAATGCTGCAACAACCGCTGTGACTGATGCGCAAAGTCCGTCAACTCCGTCTGTAAAGTTTGTTCCGTTGGCTGTTCCCAGCGCGATAAAGAACAATATCGGGATGTTCCAAAATCCGAAATCAAGTACAATGCTTGTAAAAGGAACCTTCATAGCAAGGGAAATGTCTGTGAAGTTCTGTACATACAGTGAAAAAAGAACTGTAACAACAAACTGTCCGAGGATCTTCTGCCATGCTCTAAGTCCCAGATTATGCTTTCTCACAACCTTTATATAGTCATCAAGAAATCCGATGATACCAAAGCCAATTGTAAGGATCAGCACCGGAATAACCTCTTTGTGGGTTCTTCCGTAAAAGATTCCTATGATGACAACCGGAATAAGGAAGATTATTCCGCCCATTGTAGGGGTTCCGGTCTTTTTCTGGTGTGATTCAAGACCTTCTACTCTCTCTGTCTGTCCGGCCTTTAACCTTCTTAATAATTCAATAATCTTTGGGCCGATCAGTACTGCTATAAAGAAAGATATCACAACAGGAAGAAGGGTCCTTAAAACATAACTATTCATAACAACATCTCCGTTAAATTGCTTTAGTTACCATTGCCTTCGGTAACGGGTTCAAAAATGCTCTCAGCTCCGAAATCAGGAAGATCATCTCCTCCGAATGCATGTCCGCTTTCAGGATCGATAAGATCACCTGTGTTCGGGTCAATATAATACCCCGTTGTACTATCCACGTCAAATGACTCCCAGATTGATCCGGTCTCCTCTGACTCGGTAGTTTCCTCCTCCGTCTGTGTCTCCTCTTCAGTAGCTCCCTCTTCGCCCTCTTCTGTAGTTTCCTCTCCCTCGGCAGTTGCGGTTGTGACCATCTGCTCGCGAAGTTCTGCAAGCTCAGCCTGCTCTTTTTCGGAAAGTTCTTCAGTCATAGGGTAATTGAGATAGGGAAGCGCCTCGGTAAGTACCGCTCTTACTATTCTTGTGGCAAACTTCGCATCGTCCTGATACTGGACATTACATCTGTCTACAACTACATAGATTGCAATGTCCGGATCACTTGCAGGTGCATATCCCATAAAGGATACGACGTACTGTCTGTTACCACGGGGAAGGGTCTGAGCAGTTCCCGTCTTACCGCCTATCATGTAGCCTGCAGGTCTTGCTGTCTTACCTGTTCCTTCTGCTCCTGCTACTACCTGATTACAATACTCTACTATTTTATCAGAAGTACTCTGTGATATTGTCTGTCTTAAAACTCTCGGCTCAATATTTTTGATCGTAGCTCCGCTGCTGGATACAATTCTTTTTACAATATGAGGTTCGTAGTAGTATCCGCCGTTGATCAGTGATGAGAAGCTTGTGATCATCTCGATCATATCAACGTTAAAGCCCTGTCCGAAGGAGTTTGTCGCAAGATCGGTAGGTGTCATGTTGGCTGCAGTATAGGTAAGTCCTTCTGTTCTTGCCTCTCCCGCCAGATCAACATTGGTCTTAAGGCCAAAGCCGAAGTCCTTCTGGAACTTGGTAAAGGTGCTGATTCCTGTAGCCTGTGCAATATACATCATGGCTACGTTACAGGAGATCTCAACGCCTCTTGCTACGGAAACCTCTCCGTCACCATAGGTGTTATGACACTTGATATCCCATCCGCCTACATTTAAAAAGCCTTTACAGTTATATACTTCATTACCTGTGATCGATCCGCTCTCAATTCCGGTTGCAACCGTGAAGGGCTTGGCAACCGATCCCGGCTCGTAAGTATCTGAAATGCAGAAATTCTTCCAAAGTGCGTTGTAATTCTGATAGAGCTGCTCATCGCTGAACTCTGAGAGCATCTCTTCTGTAATGTATACACCTGAGTCAAATACCGACTCTCCCTTTAGCTTGTTGCCCTTTTCATCAACAGCCGGCATTCCTATAAGATTGGCCGGATCTCTGGGATTGTTCAGGTCAAAGTTTGGATAACTGGCCATGGCAAGTATGTCGCCCGTGTGGATATCCATCATGATGCATCCCACATTATTGGCGCCGTTTCCTTGCCTGAAATTGTTGGCATACTGGTCGTTGAACTCTTTTAAATGTTTCTCTACTATATTCTGAAGGTTACCGTCGATTGTGGTAACAATGCTATCTCCGTCTGTCGCCGGAATTGTGGTCCTCTCAAGGTTGGAGTCTTCATCCAGATATCCGTACTCTCTTCCGGTTGTTCCTGAAAGAGTGTTGTTGTAATACTCCTCAAGGCCGTACATACCGTTGTTGTCACTGGATGTAAATCCGATAACATCGCAGGCCAATGACCCGTTGGGGTACTTTCTTATATAACTTGGTTCAAACCACACGCCCTGAATATCGGCATCATAGCCATCCATTCCGGGAGTTATCATATCCTGGAAGTTCTTTATTTCATCGTAGGAAAGCTTTTTAGCCAATATATAATACTGTGATGTAGGATGCTCAGACAGATATGATCTGATCTCTCCCGAATTCAGCTTAAACTCTTTTACCAAAGCATTGACTGTTGGATCTACAAACTTCTGATCTCTGAGAAGGAGCTTGGCATCAAGAATTACGTTGTAAACCTTCTCGCTGTAAGCCAGCACCGTTCCGTTGGCATCCAGGATCTCTCCCCTTCTGAAGGGCAGCGTTGTCGAATCATATTGCTGCTGGGAAAGGACCTGTCTCTCATACTCCTCACCGTTATTCTTGGTGATAAAGATAAGTCTGACCCCTAACCCAACGAAAGCCAGTAGTACTAAGACAAACAGTACTACCAGCTTTTTCTTCATTCCTATTGTGAATTTCTGAGCATTCCCCGTTCTTCTGCGTTTCATTAAACCATTTCATTTCCTTCCAACTAACTCATGACGGCTTTTACTAGTTCTTACCCACTTCAGGGATAGGAGCCAGCTGTCTGACATAATCATTTCCACCGCCATCGGAATAAGTAACGACCTGGCCTTCACCGGCGTAAGTCATGCCATATTCCTGGATAGCAATACGCTTTACTTCTTCAAGGTCCACGTTGCCATTGGCTCTATTATACGCCTCATCATTGTCCTGTTTCAAATTATTTAACTGACTCTCCAGTGTAGCGATGTTTTTAACGCTGTTCTTAACCTGTGACTGGAGTGAAATGTACCATGCCAAAGTTCCAAGCATAAGCACCATTGCCAGTGACAAAAACAGAAGGTAACCAAGGCTCATGTTATGTCTCTTATGACGCCTTGTGTTCTCATGAACATGGTAAGGCTGTCTGTCATGAACTCTGTTTGGCTTTCTGACGGTAGTTCCGCGTATGTATTCGCTTCTTGCCATGTTCAACACCTCCTTTTACATAGTCTTTTCAAATACCCTGAGCTTTGCACTCTGAGATCTTTTGTTCTCTGAAAGCTCTTCATCGCTTGGCAGGATCGGTTTTCTGGTGATCACCTTTCCTTTTGATTTCTTGCCGCACACGCATACCGGAAAGTCCGGCGGACATGTGCATGGATTTTCGTTGGTCTTAAAATTATTCTTGGTTATGCGGTCTTCCAGTGAATGGAACGTAATCACACACAGCCTTCCTCCCGGATTCAGAAAATCTATGAATCCATCCAGAGAGTTCTGAAGCACATCCAGCTCTCTGTTTAGCGCAATCCTTATAGCCTGATATGTTCTCTTGGAAGGATGTCCTCCCTTTTCTCTCATCTTGGCCGGAATTGCAGCTTTTATAATGTCGTTGAGCTGCCCTGTTGTCTCAATGGGCGCCTTCTGTCTTTCTATGCAGATATGTTTCGCTATGTTCTTGGCGAACTTGTCCTCGCCGAAATCTCTGATAATATGGAAGATCTCCGTCTCCGAATAGTCATTGACAATGTCTCTGGCTGTAAGTGCCTGTCTCTGGTCCATTCTCATATCCAGCGGAACATCTTCTTTATAAGTAAATCCTCGCTCTGCGTTATCCAGCTGAAAAGACGATACTCCAAGGTCCAGAAGGATTCCGTCAACACCGGTAACTCCAAGAGCTCTAAGCCTTGTCACTGCATTCTCGTAGTTATCCCTGATGATCGTAACTCTGTCCTTAAAGGGCTCAAGCCTCTTTGTGGCAGCTGCGATGGCATCTTCATCCTGATCGGTCCCGTAGAGATGTCCACCCTCCGTCAGCCTTTCTGCTATGTGAAAAGAGTGTCCGGCTCCGCCAAGGGTTCCGTCGAGATATATTCCGTCAGGCTTTATATTCAGATTATCGAGGCACTCCTGCAGGAGTACTGAATAATGCTTGAATTCCATAGGCTTAAATACTCAATCCGTACTCGCTCATCTTAGCAGCGATTCCATTGATATCTTCAAAGGTACTTGCCTTCTCCCACTCTGCCTTGCTCCAGATCTCAGCCCTGTTGCCTACGCCGGCAATCACTGCTTCCTTCTCGATCTTGGCATGTTGTAAGAGATTGGTTGGTAAAAGAATTCGTCCCTGCTTGTCAACTTCTGCGTCAATGGCACCTGAGATAAAGAAACGTCCCAGCATTCTGGCTTCGGGCTTATCCATCGGAAGGGCCTGAAGTTTTTCTTCAAACTGGTCCCATCCATCCTGCGCAAACACGAAAAGGCAGCCGTCAAACCCCTTGGTTACCACAAACTGATCACCGAGAAGCTCACGGAACTTTGCCGGAACTATGAGCCTTCCCTTAGCATCTATGGAATGGCTGTATTCTCCCTTAAACGCAGTTCTCACACTTTTGTACCACTATTTACCACTTTTTGACACTTTTTACCACCTAAAACCATTATAAACAAAAAAATCTCATTTAACAATAACTTTTTCTCAGGTTTTATCTGCCTTTTTGGAGTGGGGGAAAAGTGGGGGATAAAAAATCGCTTATCTAGTGGTTCAGGTTTTTGCCTTCCACTAAATAAGCGATTTTTTAATTTTGAATTATTACAGATTTTTTAAAAATTTAATAATATAACCTGTTTATCATGACTTAAACAGTGTTGCAAAGAGTCCTCTTCCAAGGCTAGCTCCAAGGTTTCCGCCAAGGGTCTTACCGAACTTACCAAAGGTTCCGCCCACTGTCTTTCCTACTTCACGGCCGACAGTACCAACCACTGAGTTTCCGATGGTCTTGGCTGTCTGTTTCTTCTTTCTGTCAGCTGCTGCCTTTTCCTTCTCGGCTGCCTTAGCTGCAGCGGCTTCTTCTTTCTCTTTTGCCTTTCGCTCTGCCTCTGCTGCTGCGAGCTCTTCCTTGGCCTTAGCATCAGCAATTCCCTTTCTCTCAAGGAATTCGAAAGCTGAGTCAGGATCATGAGGCTCGAAGTACTTGTCATAGAGCTTACTTCCATTGATCTCACGGTTTCTTGTGGAGGAGTCGATTCCACCCATAAGTGACTGAGGAGGAAGGATCTTGACCTTCTCGCAAACTGAAGGTGTTCCTGTCTCATCTAATAAGGAAATAACTGCTTCTCCTGTTCCAAGCTCCTGGATAACATCAGCGGTCTTAAATGCAGGATTCTCACGGAATGAGTCAGCTGCTGCCTTGACAGCCTTCATATCAGAAGGAGTGTATGCATGAAGCGCATGCTGGATCTTGTTACCGAGCTGTGCAAGAACGCCGTCCGGGATATCTCTTGGGTTCTGCGTTACAAAGTAGATACCTACGCCCTTTGATCTGATGAGCTTAACAACCTGCTCGATCTTGTCCATGAGCATCTTGGGTGAATCCTTGAAAAGGAGATGTGCTTCATCAAAGAAGAATACCATCTTGGGCTTATCAAGGTCTCCCACCTCGGGAAGTGTCTCAAAGAGCTCTGACATCATCCAAAGAAGGAAGGTTGCATAAAGTGTTCCATTATTGATAAGGCTTGTGGAATCAAGAATGTTGATCATTCCTCTTCCATCAGGACCTGTTGCAAACCAGTCATGAATATCAAGAGCAGGCTCAAAGAAGAACTTATCTGCTCCTGCCATTTCCAGAGATACGATTGATCTTACGATGGCTGCAACCGATACAGGACTGATATTGCCGTAATCTGCAGCAAAATCATTTCTGTTCTCGGAAACATAGTTAAGAAGAGCCTTTAAATCCTTGGTATCGATAAGGAGCAGCTCATTGTCATCCGCAATCTTAAATGCAATTGTGAGAATATCTCTCTGAAGATCGTTAAGGCCTAAAATTCTGGCAAGAAGAAGTGGTCCCATCTCTGAAACTGTAGTACGA
>JAEEGH010014969.1_pt1 | contig 16921 bp, 17 predicted proteins | sample 9134181 | NCBI WGS metagenome assembly JAEEGH01 (sample SAMN16246544, study PRJNA631951) | gut metagenome | biome: gut microbiome; feature: rumen; material: DP-attached | host: Bos | place: Iran: Karaj | collected 2018-10
CACGAGAGGCAGGCTGACGATTTTGCGTTCCATCACGGATGCGGGCCGAGTGAGGCCAGCGCCCTGAAGAAAATGTCCGCCCAGGCCCTCTCCAACCTGACACCTCACCCGATCGTCGTATGCTTCGAGTACTCTCACCCGACGCTGGCCGAGAGGGTCGAAAGCCTCGAAAGGCCCTTCCCCATCATCTGGAAAGAGGGTGCCCTGTATTTGAAGAGCCATACCGGCGGGAAGGATACCAGGATACCGGAAGAGGAATACGCCGGCTTTCTCCCCAACGACAAGCCCAGGAAAGGGCCCAAGGGGCTCTGACGATCCCCATCCATAAATGAAAGAAGTGGAGCCCTAAGCTAGGGTTCCACTTCTTCGATATGTCCGCATCTACCTAAGGACCAGGACAGTTTCGCCCTCGGTGATGAGCTTCTTGAGAGACTTCGCCGCGGCTTTGGCCTCATCGCTGATCGTGCTCTCGAACTGGAAGCCCGTCTGGTGCGCAAGCTGCGTGAGCTCGTCGGCCCAGTTCCCCACCTTCCTCTGATAACCGTGCACGAGGGTGCTCGATCCGGATTCCTGCCCCTCAGGGAAGGAAGCGTAGTCGGTGAGGGCATTGAAAAGCGCATAGGCCGTCGGGCCGTGTTCTGCGTAGTAAGACTTCGCCTGCTCCAGGAAGCGCTCAGCCCTGGCTGCGCATTTCTGCGCCAGAGAGAAGGAGACGTCCTTCCTGTCTATATCCGGGATGCCGAACACCTCGCAAAAGACCGGAAGGGCCAGCTCGAAGCGAACGGGGATGGAAGATAGGGTCGTGAGCTTCTTCTCGATGATCTCCCAGATCTTGTCGATGGAGCCGATGGTACGGCGGGCCTCGGCGATAGCCTCTTCGATAGTGCGCTGCTTCTTCTGGAGCGAATGCACGAACGTCGCGGTATAGCTCTTCGCGCCGAAGATACAACCATTGAGGCATATCCACCGGCAGAAGCCGATCTCATAGCGGAGAACCAGCATCCGGTTGTAGCTGTTGGAGATCCTCACGAACGGGGTATAGCTCTCCGTACTTTTCCCGAAGGCGGAAAAACCACTGTTGGGAATGATGAAGTCCATCCGGCAGAAGGAGCGCGTCGAAGGCATCATCAGGTTGTAGCACTGGAAGTCCCCGAGGGTCCTGCCATTAAACACACCCTGGACAATGACGTCGGCCATCTGGTAGGCTCTCTCGTTCGTAATGACCTTGTAGTTCTGGGAAACGACACTCAGGGGGCGGTTCCGCTCAGCATCCACCAGAACCTTCTGGCCTGGAATGTAATAGTTCTTACCGTCTGGATTCATCCAGAACGCGGGGCGCTCCGCAATAGGGAAGAAAGCCTCCTTGGGATCCTGCGGGGTCCATTTTCTTTCTACGGGCATAGGCTATTGGTGTTTGGTTATGGTGTTATCATTCTTTAATGTATCAGTTCTCCATACGGGGTCCTCTCCCGAAGGGCGGAGAGAAGCTTGTTGAAGACCTCGGGGAACTGCTCCGTGGTCCTCTCCACCATATAGGCAGGGATCTCCTTGTAGTAGGCCTCGGCGATCCCCCCGGTGATGCAGGCAAGCGTGTCTGAATCCCCTCCCAGAGAGACGGCCTTTCGGATGGCGTCCTCGAAGCTGTCCGAATCCAGGAAGGCGATGATGGCCTGGGGAACCGTCCCCTGGCAGCTGGACTCCCACCTGTAGATGGGGTGCCAGTACTCCCAGCTCTTGCTGAGGTCATACCCGAACTGTGACGAGATGTATTCCCGGATTTCATCCTTTGTCTTTCCCGTCCGGGCCAGGTAGATAGCTGCCGCCGTTGCCTGGGCACCCTTGATGCCTTCCGGGTGGTTGTGCGTGATGGCAGCGGACTTCCCGGCCACCTCGAGGGTCTTCTCCAGGGAGTCGAAGAACCACCCCACGGCACTCACCCGCATGGCAGAGCCGTTCCCCCAGGACCCGTAGGGACGGCGGCCGGTGAGGGATTCATACGGAGTCCCACAGTCGCGCCATTCGCCCTCCGGTGCAAAGAGCCACTGGTAGAAGAGCCCGCCGTAGTCACCCATCGGGCAGGGGAACTTCTCCCCGAACTCCACCATGGCGTCCTCCAGCCCCTGATAGCTATGCTGAGGGTCGCTGAGCAGCCAGTGGGCGACGGCCATCGTCATGACCGAATCGTCCGTGTAACTGCTGGGCCTGGCAAACATCTCGAAGTTGTAGTCCTTCGTGTTGTTGAACTCGTAGTGTGAGCCCACCGTATCTCCTATGATAGCTCCTAACATCTCGTGTCTTCTTTTTACAAATTTAGGACATTAAAACGAATTGTATATTCGCGGTGCGGATTAAACCTGCCCCCTCTTCTCATACTCCAGCCAGAAGGAAAGCGGGTAGTGGATATTGGGAATACCTACCCCGCCGTCCATGTAACGGCTCATCACCTCCGGGCTAAAGCCGGCGTGGCCACAGCCAATCTCGGTCACAAGGAAGGTCTTCTCAGGATGCGCCTGCGCATAACACAGGAAATGCGCAATCGCCTCCTGGATTTCCGAAGGGGTGATGCCGTCCCCCGTCGTCGGGATGGCATAGCTCTGCCCGGTGGGGCCGTTTGACACACCTATCTGGGCACCAAACTTACGGACGGCCGTCAGTGCCGCTCCCCCTTTGTGGCTTCCATCCACAGAGCTGCCGAAGACAAAGACTTCATTCGGTGCAAGCCTTTTCACCTTCACCGGGGTAATCCGGCCTGCATAGGCCGGATTGAGGTCCGACTCCATCTCGTAGTAGTCGTCGGCAAGGGCTTTCTGAAATAGCATGCGTTCCCCATCCGTCGCTTCGGGGGACGCCAGGTTAAACTCCTCCATCCTCAGCATATAACGCTCACGGGCGCGGCGCTCCTTATTGAAGATACGCATCGTATCGGCCTCTGTCTTTTCAAACTCCACGACGTTCGAGATGGAAAGGGAGACGGTCACACTCTCTACGTCGTGGTCGGTCCCCATGTAAGCGAAGGACCATCCCTGCCCCTTGAGATGTTCGACAAGGGAGCGGATGGCGGGTAGGCTGTACTCATGGGAGTCGTTCTCGTAGCCGTCCGTGATGATGGTCACGACGACCGTATGGTTTCCGTCCCCTTTCAGCTCCTTTTCCAGGCGCGTGAGGGTCTGGCCCATGGCATCGTAGAGCGGGGTGCAAGCCCCGGGGACGTAGGTCTCTTCCGTGAGGAGGGCTGCCGCATCCGGGTCAGCGTTCCAGTAGACGTTGTCGATGGACGAGCTGTCGAACAGCACGAGGGTGATCATCTGCTCCTGGGTGTCGGAGAACTTTGACTTGGCGGCTTTCACTCCCCCAAGCACTTCATTGTAGCCCATGATGGCACTTTTCTGGATATCCCACATCGAACCGCTGCGGTCCATGATGATGACGTTGTAGACTTTGGTTTTCTCGACTTGCTTTTCCATAATGATTCCTCCTTTAGTGTTATTCTTCTAGCAGATGCGACACCATATATAAATATATTTCGTGTCATTTTGACGCAAATATAAAGAGTTATTTTCATTCGTCCAAATTTTTCGTGTAATTTTGACACAAAATTTGTTTTTTGAAACAAAATGGCCTACCTTTGTTCTTACTATGGGAAAGAAAATCATCTACTTCGCAGCCCTTCTGATGCTGGTGGCATCATGCGGCACTCAGAAGTCCATCTCCTTTCTGGGAGATTCCTACACGACATTCGAGGGATACATCCCCGAAGGAAACGCTATCTGGTACTTCTGTCCCCCGGACACGAGCCGAACAGATGTTTCCACCGTGGAGCAGACCTGGTGGTACAAGGTCGCCGCGGAAGGCGGCTTCAAGATGGATAAGAACGAATCCTACAGCGGAGCAACCATCTCTTACACCGGATACAGTGGCGAAGACTACTCAGACCGCTCCTTCATCACCCGGCTCCCCCGGGTCGGCACGCCGGATATCCTTGTCATCCTCGGCGGCACCAATGACTCCTGGGCGGGCGCACAGGTCGGAGAATACAAGTACGAGGACATCCAGCGTGAAGATCTCTACACCTATCGTCCGGCCCTCGCCAGACTACTCCAGGATGCGAAGGAGCGCTTTCCCAGGACACATATCCTTTTCGTAATGAACTCCGAGCTCCGGGAGGACATCACCACGTCCTCACGGGAGATCTGCCAGCACTACGGCATCCCTTTCCTCCAACTCGAGGAGATAGACAAAATCGCCGGACACCCTTCCGTCTCCGGCATGGAAGCCATCGCTTCCCAGGTTCTCTCAGCCCTAAAGTAGACCCATGTCCAAAAACTACACATACGTCAGCGGCGCAGCATTCCCCTACCAGTACAGGTACGAGCACATGGCCGTCACGACAGACTGCGTCATCTTCACCTGGGAGGATGACACATTGAAGGTTCTTCTCATCCGCCGTGGAGCCGAGCCCTACAAGGGCCTCTGGGCCTTCCCCGGAGGGTTCCTGCAGATGAAGGAGACAGCCATGGATGGGGCCCTGAGGGAGCTCCGCGAGGAAACCGCCCTGGAGCCTGCCGCGGTGGTCGAGCTGGGCGTGTTCTCAGATGTGGACCGCGACCCCAGGGAAAGGGTCATCACGATAGCCTATTACGCCCTAGTGAAGCCGTCCTCGGTCGTTGGAGGTGATGACGCAGACGAAGCGGCATGGTTCCCAGTCGACAGCCTTCCTCCCCTGGCCTTTGACCATGAAAAGATCTTCGAGGCAGCCATGGAGCGGCTTCGACGGGACATCCACTTCGAACCGGTGGGGTTCAATCTCCTGGACGAGGAGTTCTCTATCCCGGATCTGCAGCGGCTCTATGAGGCCATCCTCGGAGTGAAGTTCGACCGTCGTAATTTCCAGCGCAAGATCCTTGCTTCCGGAATCCTCGAGGAAGCCGATGGGCCTACCCTGCAGGACGATGACAGCATGATGCTCTACTGCGCGGAGCCCTGCCTTGCCACTTCCGGTAGAGAAAAGGGGCGCGAAGACATGGAGATGCTCTCCGCTCCCCTGGCAGACGCCGGCCCTACGGCTGCCAAGAGTCACCGCAGGGGCCGGGTGGCCTCCCTTTTCCGCCTGAACAGGGCGCGGTATGAGAAGATGAAGGAAGAAGGCGGCAAGCTCGAGTTCTAGTGATGGTTACGCTCATCATCATAGCGGCCACCTCCCTTGTGAGCATACTCTGCTTCACAGGGGCACTCCCCTACGAGCGCATGATGTTCAACGCGTACTCCACCTGGCACAGGAAGGAATGGTATCGGCTCTTTTCCTATGGACTCGTCCATGGAGGCTGGGCACATCTCCTGTTCAACATGATTACCCTCTACTTCTTCGGGAGGGTTACCGAACAGTACTTCGGAGCTCTCTTCGGAGAAACCACCGGTATCATCCTCTATATCGGCCTGTATGTTTCGGCCCTGGCGGTCTCTTCAATCGCCGATCTCGTCAAATATAAGGATGATATAGGGTACAATGCCGTCGGGGCTTCTGGGGCCGTTTCTGCCATCTTATTCGCCTCAATCCTCTTCGAGCCGGAGATGGGTATCTACATCTTCCCTATCCCCTTCCCTATTCCCGGTGTCATCTTCGCGCCGCTATATCTCCTGTACTGCTGGTGGGCTACAAAGAAACACATGGACAACATCGGCCACTCGGCACACTTCTGGGGAGCCCTGTACGGGTTCCTGTTCCCGCTGGTCCTGAAACCGGGGCTCATCATCCTGTTTATTCACTATCTCATATAATACCATGAAACGCGATTACTTCGAGGGTGCCGACGTGGCGGTAACCATTTGCGGAAAGGACGGGACCATCCTGGACATGAACGGGAAATCCCGCCGTACTTTCTTGAAACCCGGAAGGGAAGAGCTTATCGGGCATAACGTTCTGGACTGTCACCCCGAGCCGGCACGGAGCCTGCTTGCCGATATGCTGGAGAACCCCAGGACGAACGTCTATACCGTCGAAAAGGAAGGCGTAAAGAAACTCATCTTCCAGTGCCCCTGGTATGACGGGGACGAGTACGCGGGATTCATGGAGCTATCCATGGTTCTCCCGGAAGTGATACCCCACCGGGTAAGAAAACCCAAGACTGATGAATAGAACCGACGGTTATGGATAAAGACACACACTTTGTAGTAGGCCTCGGAGAAGTCCTATGGGATAAGATGCAAAGGGACGGCAAACCCGTCCGAAACGGTAAGAACCTTGGCGGAGCCCCGGCCAATTTTGCATATCATGTCTCGCAGTTCGGGCACGAGGGCCTGGTTGTGAGCGCCATCGGCTACGACCGGGACGGGAATGATATCATTTCTGAACTGGAGCACCATTCGCTCCCCTACCACCTGGAGAGGGTCCCCTACCCTACCGGCACGGTGGATGCGGATATCACCAACCCCAACGCTCCCGTCTACACCATCCATACGCGCTGCGCCTGGAGCCATATTCCCTTCACGGACGAGCTCAGGGACATTGCCTCACGGACCAAAGCCGTCTGTTTCGGTTCTCTGGCCCAGTGGGGACGGGAGTCCCGCCAGTCCATCCGGTGCTTCCTGGACAGCTGCCCCGAGGACTGCCTGAGGATCTGCGACATTAACCTCCGCCAAAGATACTTCAATAAATCCATCATCAAGGAAAGCCTAAGAAGGGCCGATATCCTGAAGCTCAATGAGGAAGAGCTGACCGTCATCACAGGGCTTCTCGGCTACCAGCTGGCCGGCGAAGAGGTCCTCTGCCGCAGGCTTATGAAGTCCTACGGATTAAGGATGGTTATCCTCACGAAGGGCGTTAATGGAAGCGCTGTCCTATGGAAGGAGGGCCACTCCTTCAAGGGGACACCGAAGGTGAAGGTACGAAGCGCCGTGGGCGCGGGAGACGCCTTCACGGGAGCGTTCATCGGTTCATTCCTGAACGGGAAGAGCATAGAGGAAGCCCACCAGACAGCCGTAACGGTATCCGCTTACGTCTGCACCCAAGAGGGCGCCATGCCGGCTGTTCCTGAGAGCGTGAAAAGCCTTGAAGAATAATATATTTTTATAGAAATATATAAATATATATAAATAGATAGCAAAGAATAATGCTATCTATTGCTCATATAATCAAATAGATATCGCCAATAAGGAACAGCATCCTTAAGAAGATTCTTGAATGCTTCGACTCCATAGCTACGGATATATTCGTCCGGGTCGGAAGGCTCCGGGAAGGAGGCTACATAGATTTCTTCGAAGTCAAAATCGACGTCTTTTATGGTATGGATGCTCCGCATGACGTGTTCATGCCTCTGCTGGGTCTTTGCCTTTGAAGGATCATCCTTCTCCGCATCCAAATCCAGGCACAGGATAATCTTCTTGACACCACGTCGCGAAAGGGCGTCCTCGACCTGGCTTCTTCTCTCCCCCGCTATCTCGGCGCCGCCGATGGCGACCACGTTCTCAATACCCTCTGCCGTGGCCTTCAAGGCGTCGAACTCCCCTTCCACGACAACGATATCCTTCGGGTCCGGATCAGCCGTAATATTGAAAAAAGCAGACTTTCTGTCAAGCTCCTGGGATGCAATATATTTAGGGCCCTCTTTGTTTTCTATCTTTCTGAATATAAAGCCTTTGAGTACACCCGCACACTCATAAGGAATTGCTAGCGTGTGGGTTTTTCCAACCGTCGTTTTTCCTTCTGCATTCCTAACCTCACAGGCTGCCTCCAGCTCTTCGATGGTATATCCCTTTCTCTGGGTGATAAACCGCATCACGGTGCCCCAGTCAGGCACAAAGCCTAGGTTAAGCCGGCTTATCTGCTCCTTGGTGAAGCCACGCTCCTTGGCAAGATAACTCCGCGTCTTCTGCGCCTTATCGGAAGAGTTATTCTCCAGGTTCCAGGCAAAATACCCCATCAAGTCCTCAAGGAGCGCGTCTTTCCGTGCTCTTTTCTGAACCTTGGCAACTATATCAGGACTGTCTTTCCTGGGCATATTCAGGCCAAAACGCGCATCCAGAGCCTGACAGGCCTCATACAGGCTGCGTATCCCGTTTTCCTTCATGTAGAAGTCCAGAATACCGATTGAGCTGCCGCTCCACTCTCCCTGCTCACGAAAATGCATCTCAGATTGGTAAATGACAGTCTTCGCGGCTATCTTATTCTTCGGGATGGTCTTGTCCATCTTGTAACGGGAAGCCCAGTGATCCTTGGGGCCACCCGGGTTCATCCTGCGGAACTGATAGGCAGGGAACAGCGCGTCCACGTGCTCATAAACACAGGGTTTAAGCACTTTCGTTTGCCATTCTCGCAGTATGTCCAGGTACTCTGTCGTCATATTTGGCTATCAGCTTTACAAATGTACATATTTTTCTGAAAAAAGCAGACAGTCCCACGCATTCAGGAATTTATATATTTATATACATATATATTTATATGTTTCTATAAATATATAAAAGATTCATAGTAATACTGACTGTACTACTGTAGAACGGCATATTGTAGACGTAATATATATATTTATATATTGTAATATTTATATTTTTATATACATATATAAATAATGTTTTCAGGATAAAATGCCCCTTAAAAACGACAGAACACGCTGCCGAATCTTCTTCATATAAGTGAGCGACCCGGGAGGGTATAAGACAGAGAGAAAAGCATCCGAAGAGTAAAGGTATAAAAGATGTCTATAAAAATATATTTATATCTTTATATTTATATAGAAATACATTTTGTAAATGATTGATTAGCCGGGCAATATACAAGTTATCTATAAATATATTTTTCTATAGATATATAAATTTGGCGCCACTACAAGAGCGGCGCCATTATAATAGGGTAGGGGAGAGGTCTATTAGATCTTCCCGTATTTTACCAGGAGATCCTGGATGGCTTCATTATAGAGCTCATCATAGGATATTCCCATTTCATATTTAATCTGTCCCAATTTCTTGAAGAGCTCGTTATCAACGTGGAAGCTCTTCAGTGTCCGGTTGGCATTCTTGGACACCTTTTTGGCCGGGGTAGGGGAGGGGGCTTCCACCTCATGCTTGATGCGAGACTCTGAACCGCCGCTCAGAGCTACTCCTAGGGCATTTCCACCACCCAGCGTGGCCTCACGGAACTTATCGAAGGGGTCTACTTTCTTTGCCATAATCTATATTTATATAAATATATATTTCTATAATTATCCTTCGTCCATGATACGCAGGGCGAGTTTCTGGGCAACCTCGATGTACTGCTTGGTGGCCTTACCGTCAGGATCGTAATCATAAATGCTCTGACCGAAGGAACCGGCCTGGGTGATCTTGGTTGCTTTGCTGATAATGGGCTCGATGAATGCAGCGCCCAGTTCGTCCTTTACCTTCTGGACATACATGTCACTGAGTTTGTTCCTCTCGTACTTGGTAATGACAACACCGGTGAGCTGGAGGTTCTGGTTCATACGCGCACTGGAGCGAACATCTGCGTAGAGATTAGCTACCATGACCATTCCGGAATAGGCCAGGCCATCGGGAGTCGCCACCATCACGAGGTGATCGGAGGCAATGAGTGCATTGTAGGTTATCAGGCCTAGGGCAGGGGGGCAGTCGATCACGATAAAATCGTAGTTCTTCTTGATAGGTTTCAGGAGGTCCACCAGGAGGTACTCCCTACCGGTAACTGCAGCCGTGTCACGGTCGAAGTTGGAAAGGGAGAGCTCTGAGGGGATGAGGTCGGTGTACTCATCAACATGCTCTATTCCCAGGTTGTTCTTGTCAATGAATGCGTCCCTGATGGTCAGCTTGTGCTCTTCCGGTCCGAGAGGGGAGACCATGGAGGTAAGGTTGGCCTGGGAGTCCAAGTCCACGAACAGGACCTTCTTCTTCATGCGCGCCCACGCCTGGCCGATGGCCACAGAGGTGGTCGTCTTTCCGACACCACCCTTATTATTGGCAAAACATACTGTGTATCCCATTGTTCTTAAGTCTTTTGTACATACAAAGATATAGAAAAATATTTATATAGCAAAATATATTTATATAAAAATATATAACTTGGTGAAGAAGAATTCAACTATTTTTGCGAGAAATAGAATGCCTCCTAAAGCTTCGGGCAAGAGGAAATTGGAAAAAATGTATTTTGCTCTATATCAATGTGTTACAAAGCTAAAGATTTGATTAACGCGAGTTTAAGAATACCGAAGAAGGGGATATTTGCCGAGAAAAAGAATACCTGTTGGTATAAGAATTCAACCTGTTCGTAAAGATGATTTTGCGAGAAATAGAATACTTGAATACAGTCCTCATGATTGCCAGTTCATGGTGATGGAGGGGTCGCAGCGCTGCCAGGGCAGGAGCGGATCCAGGGTCCCTAGGGGAGCAGGGGAGTGCTGTTAGGGGATGGATTTCCCTCATCCTCAGGGCTTTTGTCTTATTTCTTTATTGACATAACGTATTAATGTGTAAGAGGATTGTTTATTGTTTTACTATCTCATTGAATATTAATGTTTTGTAACGTTTCAATTTGAGAATTAGACGAGGCGGGGAAGAACTATTGGGAGTTTTGGAATCCCGGGAGAATGAATTTACGCGAGTTCTATAATCAAGCTCTCTCTTTTGCGAGTTTTAGAATACTTTTGAGTCTTCCGGCTCTGGAGGGCCTTCCAGGGCTCTTCTTTCTGCTTTGGTCCATTGTTTTATTCTATTTCGATATAACTTATTAATGTCTTAAGGTTTATTTTTGTCACCTTTGTAACTGATTGTATTTTAGAGCATTTATTGTCTTCACTTGCTGTAATTAAACGAGTCTTGTATTACTATTTGGCGAGTTTAATAATTCCAAAGTAGTCTATTTTTGCGAGGTGTGTATTGCTTTTTATTTTTCGCGAGAAAAAGAATACTCTTCCTTAGGTCCTTTAAATAAAAAATTTATAAAAATAGAGTTTCCTTGTTTTCAGGTGTTTCCCTTATTGAGATGGCTTTTTCTTACCTGCTGGGTGATTTTCTAGGTTGAAAAATTCAATGAGGGTGGTCTATTCTAGAATTTCCACCGAAATCGCGGCTACAGATATGCTGGTGCTAGATTTTTGGCCTCTTTCCATCAATCTTTAGCGAGTTTTAGAATACTTTTTCAACCTCAATTTGGCCTTTTTCTTCTCGTAAAATTCTCCTGCGTTTGTTATTTTTCCCGAAAACTCTTACATTTGTTCGGCGTTAATCTTGATTTGAGGATTACTTTATTCGTTTTATATGGCTGGACAGGAACAGAATAAGGAAGTAATTTCGAAAGAAATCGTGGAGTCGTATATTTTTACGACCGTACGTCATGACTTCGGCATTTACTCAGAGCGGCTGCTTCTCCGTCTTGTGGAGCTGGCGCAGCGTGAGGTGCGTGGCCTTGATTTCAAGGGCGGCACTAATATAGGTAAGGTAGAAGTGGGGGAGTGGGGCGATGCCGAGATCATCATTCCTGTGAAGGATATCCTTTCAGGTGAAGAGGATAAGAACTACACGAAGGCCAAGCAGGCTGTCCGTAACCTGATGGGCCGTTTCCTGGAGTACGAGGACGACCAGAAGTACCGCGCCACCCAGATCCTGAACGAGGTTGACGTCGATAAGGTGGCCGGCAAGATGATCATCCGGGTGAACCGCAATATCTGGAGGGCCATGCTGGATTTCTCGAAGGGCTTCCGTAAGTACGAGCTTGAGACTGCCGTAAAACTGCGCGGAAAGTATTCGCTCCGCATTTACAAGCTTGTCAGCAAGCAGTCGGATCCCATCACCTACAGCATTGCAGATCTCCGGGCGATGTGGGGCCTCACGGATAAGTATAAGAAGGTAGATGATTTTATCAAGAACACGATCGTCAGCGCGAAGGAAGAGCTGGACCGTGTTAGTCCTTATACCTTCGAGTACGTGTCCAACTACTCCAAGACCGCTGAGGTAAATAAGGGCAGGAAGGGCCGTCCGGCCGTGACCTCCATAACTTTTTTCCCGAAACATAAGCTGGCGAACGAGTCGACCGATGCCGTCCGCAAGCAGGTGGATCCTTCGATGCTCCTGGACCGTGAGCTGTACATGATGCTTAAGAACAAGTTCGAGTTCGACAGCCAGGGTATCAAGGCAAACATCACCTTGTTCGACACGGCCCAGAAGGAGTGCGACGATATCTTGGATTTCATGGACAGCATCGCTCCGGCTGCGCTGCGTGCTGCAAATGTTCAGGGCTATGTTGTGGGTGCTATCCGAAAGCATCTTAAGGAGAAGCTGGGTATCGTCATTGACGGGAACATCGTTCTCCGGGACAGCTCATCTGTTGTACCCAACCAGGACAGCCGCCCCGTCCGCAAGGAGCCGACCAGTCTGAAAGATATCATCGGCGGGGGAGACCAGTAGAGAGTTTCCATACCATCCATAGTTTTCCGGTCGCTTTTCTGGCGGCCGGTTTTTGTTTCATATATGTGAAGGGGCGGGGGAGTGGAAACTGTGAGCTGCTAAACACCTATTAGGATTCATTCGGGCATTCAGAGCGCTGTGAGGCCGTATTTTCATTGTGCATCGGTTTTTTATTTTCTGTGTTTTGTATTTGGAATTCCAACAAATTTATAATATTTTTGTTGGTGAGATGGACACGATAGAAAGCGATATCCTCAAACGGTTGGCTAAAAAGGGCCGTGGCCGCATATTCTTCGCCCAGGAGTTCTACGACCTCTGGCCGGAGAGCTCTGTGCGTTATTCACTGAGCAACCTCGCCCAGGAGGGGCAGATAGCACGCCTGGCACGCGGCGTGTTCTGTTTTCCCCGCCTGAGTGAGCACGGAATGAAGATGCGACTCCCGGATACGGACGAGATAGCGAGGGCTATCGCAGAGAAAACGCATGTTAGGATCGTTCCATTCGGAGACCAGGCAGCCTACCTCGTTGGGCTCACCGGTGTCCAGTTCTCTTCCACCACTTATATAACGGACGGGGCTCCCAGGAAGATTCATCTGACGAATGGACGCACGCTGGAGTTCCACCACACCTCTGAGATGCGCATATTTGCCTTCAAGAGCCGCAAGATGCAGCTAATATCGAATGCTGTACGTACCATAGGCAAGGGGAATATCAAGATCGCAGAACGTGAGGCGCTCAAATGGTATCTTGATAGCGTTCCCTCTGAGGAATTCGAAAAGGATATCCAGCTGTGCCCGGAGTGGGTGCGCGACGTTCTCCTGGACTTGAAGGTGAACTGACCATGACCCAGGGGTAGCGCCTTCCCGGAAATCCTCTAATTAAGGCCTTAGACGAAACGAATATTCTTCTATGCTTTTCGACGTAAATACTGTTCGCTGAAAGGGGCTTACTTTGCCTTCGGAGAGTCCGGCGGAACTGGCCGCGAAGAAAAATCTATCGCGAAATTTCAGTTCGTCACTTCCGAATAATTTTGCAGAAAAGTCACGCCTTATGTTCAGTTTTCCAAGCAGCAGCATTCCCATCGTTCGAGAGAAAAGGAACGAGTACGTCCAGGAGAGTGTCCTCGCGGACACAAGGCTTAATGTGGGTGAAATCCACATAAAGCTCATCTTACGGCTGCGTAAGGATATGCCGGTGTTCCTCGTGATTGAGAACACTCGCGGGAACATGGCGCAGGCCCGGCGGCATTCCATCACCCACAAGATGCCGCTGGAGCCCATGAGGTTCTCCAAGCTGAACATCTAAGACCCCTAGCATATGAAACGTATCATCCGCCTGCTGTCAGTAACCATACTGGCAACCCTGAGCGTCGTCACTTACGCTCAGAAGAAGAGTACCGAGAACACCTATAACCTCACCAAGGCCTACGAGGTCCTGGAGGAAGAGAACGATGAGGCCAAGGCCATGGAGCTGGTGGGTAAGCAGCTCCGGGAGACGCCGGATAACATCGATGCGCTCATCCTTCGCACCCGGCTCCTTCGCCACAAGGGCGAGCGCGCCGATGCCATGCAGTGCATCAACCACGCCTTGAAGGTGAACAACCCCAAGAGGAGCGGAACGCCCATGTCCACCCTCTATTGGTGGAAGGCATTCCTGTACGATGATATGAGCGATTACGCTAACGCCTCCGCCAACTACAGGAAAGCCTACGAGCTCTCCAAGAAGGACGATAAGGAGAACCGTCATAACATCGGTTTCAGGTATGCCCAGAGTCTTTACAACGAGGACAAGATTGCAGAATCTGACGCCATCTTCCGGGAGATGCTTTCAGAGGACGAGGCGGATCAGGGCGCAATGGTGGGCCTCTCCCGTAACATGATCAACCGCGGGGAGTACAAGGACGCCATCGATCTGCTGGAGAAATGCAAGAAGTACGGCGAGGACTACGCGGAGGTCTACCGTTTCAAGATGCAGGCCTACGACAAGCTGGGCGAGACGTCCAAAGCCATCGATGCCGGCCTGGACTGGTTCGATAAGTACGATGACGCCAGCCTGAGTGCTATATTTAAAGTGCTCTCCAAACGGACCAACTACGCAGAAGCCTCCTTGAAGTCCCGTGTGAAGAAGAGCGATAACCCTTTCCGATGGAAGTACTTCCTCTGTTATTTCTATGAGAACACGCGCCAGTACGCCGAGGCTGTGAAGGCCTATGACAACCTGGAGCAGGAGTTCGGTCACTACGACGAGATCAACCTCTACCGCAGCGCCTGCTACGCCGAGCTGGGCCTTTTTGAGCTTGCTATCGCCGATATATCCAAGACGATGGAGAAGGGCCCCGACTGGGATGCCCTCACCTCCAGGGCCGATTACTACCGTCTCTCCGGGGACCTTGATGCCGCCATCCAGGACTTCTCCGCCGCAATCGAAGAGATGCCGGATGACCCGTACGCGTATTACAAGCGCGGATGGTGCTACGAGATGAAAGGAGAGTGTGCGAAAGCGCTGGAGGATTACAACATGGGGATTGAAATGTCGGAAGACTATCCTTTCCTCTTCGTGACGCGGGGTAAGCTACTCCTTCGTGAGGGAAATCAGGAGGAAGCTAGGGAGGATTTCGAGAAGGTGATCCAGAAGGACACGACCGCCACTGATGGCAGCTGCCGTCACTATGCGCTGCATTTCCTCGGAAGAGACGAGGAAGCCGAGCAGTGGATGGATAAGGTCATCGCGGACGATCCCGGCGATGCCGGCAACTACTACGACCGCGCCTGCCTCTATTCCCTGATGGGCCGCCAGGAAGAGTCCATTGCCTCACTGCGCACAGCCTTCGAGAAGGGTTACCGCAGCTTCCAGCATATCAAGATGGATAGCGACATGGACGCTGTCAGGGACCTGCCCGCCTTCCAGGCCCTCATGGCTGAGTACCAGGCCAAGCAGGCCGCCTATATCAAGGAGGCTGAACTGGAAGTCCCAACCTCGGAGGAAACCATCACTGAGATCGCCTTCAAGCGACATCCTGGCGGCACTTTCGAGATCCCCTGCGACATTAACGGTCTTCCCCTGCAGATGATCTTCGACACCGGGGCGTCCGATGTGACCATCTCGTCGGTGGAAGCCAGTTTTATGTTGAAAAACGGCTATCTCTCCGATAAGGATATCAAGGGAAAGCGATACTACCAGACTGCGAACGGCCAGATCAGCGAGGGGACTATCATCACCCTTCGGGAAGTGAAGGTCGGCGACGCTGTCCTGCGCAATGTCGATGCCTCCGTCGTGAAAAGCCAGCAGGCGCCACTTCTTCTTGGCCAGAGTGCCATGGAACGCTTCGGGACCATCACGATCGATAACCAGAAGAACAAGATTATCATCAAGCACTAATGCCATGGTTGCCATCTCCATCATACTAGCATTACTCTGCGTCGTCCTTTCATGCTTCCTGCTCTTCGAGGGGCGGGAAAAGGCGAAGCTTGCAGAGCAGTACGGCCTCATGAAGGGCCGCGTGGAATCCCTCGATGAAGCCGCACTTAGCGAGAAGGAAGAAAAGGAAGAGGATCAACTCCCCGGCTCAAATCCGATTACGACCACGTCTATCAGAGCGGCCCTGAGGTTCAACGGTTTCTTCCCAGAGGCCGTCGACGAGAGCGAGCCGAACATCGTTTACTTCAAGATTGATGATACTAATTTCAGAGTGAACGCCGAACGCCTGCCTCTTCTCTCCGTCGAGGTAGGATACAGCCTCGAAGAGCCTAAAGAGAACATCGATCTGCTGCGCGACGCTGCAAGCGAGGTTACGGCACGCTTGTTCATCTCGAAAGCCGTCATCGTCGGAGAAGAAGCAAAGGCCGTCATTTATAGCACAGAGTTCATCTGTGGCGCATACGCATACCTAAGGGACAACCTGAAAGAATACCTCAATTGTCTACGCGAAGCCGGTAAGCTTTTCAACGAAACGTACGACTCACTGAAAGAAAAACGCACGGATGAGCGGGAAGCTGTCTTCTCGGGACGGAGCTTCATCCAGCATCCACCACAAAACAAAATACAATCCTAACGGCACCAAAGGCCCGGGACTATAAGGCGTGAAAGGTAGCCTCGGGCCTGCCGTTTTTAAAAATAGATTATGACTGCAAATTACAAAAACGCTTCCTATGTGATGGCGGGAATTGCCTGCCTTATCACATCAAGCAGCATTATCGCGCACTACGCGACCGACTCCCTGCCGTATGAGCAGTACAACGCGGCATGGTACTGGATCAGCCCCTTCCTGAGCATAGCAACCCCCATCCTCTTCGGCTGGATAGGAATCCTCCTACGAAAAAGCTATCCCACGTCCAAGACCTGGGTAAAAGCGCTCACCCTTCTTCTTATTCCCGCCACATACCTTCTTTGGACCCTCTTGCATGGATATGGCTTCCATTATGGCTATGGAAGTCGATGCACGTGGCTCTACTGCGCCATCTTAGGCTTCATGATTCCTACAGAGCGCCTGGAGGAATACTGGAAGGAAAAAGGATGGCTGGAGCTAGCCCTTTTCCTTGCGT
>JAEEGH010014970.1_pt1 | contig 16921 bp, 15 predicted proteins | sample 9134181 | NCBI WGS metagenome assembly JAEEGH01 (sample SAMN16246544, study PRJNA631951) | gut metagenome | biome: gut microbiome; feature: rumen; material: DP-attached | host: Bos | place: Iran: Karaj | collected 2018-10
GGAAATATTTTATACAGACAGCGTGGAACACACATTCATCCTGGTGTTAATGTTGGAATCGGTAGCGATGACACATTATTTGCACTTGTTGATGGTGTTCTTAGATTTGAGCGCAAGGGCAGAGATAGAAAACAGGCCAGCGTTCATCCTGTAGAGAATAAGTAATTTTGTTATGCTCAGGCTTCAAACTTTTTGTTTGAAGCCTGTTTTTTACTCACAGTATATCAGAGGAAAGAATATGCCAGTATTTGTTGATAAAGCAAGAATTTTCATACAGAGCGGAAAGGGCGGAGACGGACATATCTCTTTCAGGAGAGAGAAATATGTACCAAACGGAGGCCCGGATGGCGGCGATGGCGGAAAAGGCGGAGATATCATTTTTAAAGTAGATGAAGGTATCAATACCCTTTCTGATTTCCACTATGGCGGAAAATACAAAGCCGAAAATGGTGAAGACGGAAATAAGAGACGTTGCCACGGAAAAAATGGCGCAGATCTTTACATAAAGGTTCCTGAAGGAACTGTAATAAAAGAAGCTGCCAGCGGCAAAGTAATTGCTGATATGAGCGGCGATAGAAAAGAGGCTGTTATTTTAAAGGGCGGCAGAGGCGGAAACGGTAACATGCATTATGCTACCTCTACAATGCAGGCTCCAAAATACGCTCAGCCTGGGCAGCCTGCAATTGAACTTGAGGTTATTCTTGAGCTCAAGGTTATTGCTGATGTAGGACTTGTGGGATTTCCCAATGTTGGTAAATCAACATTCTTATCAAAAGTTTCTAATGCAAAGCCCAAAATAGCTAACTATCATTTCACAACCCTTACACCAATGCTAGGAGTTGTTGATCTTGATGGTGCAAAAGGCTTCGTAGTTGCTGATATTCCCGGACTTATAGAGGGAGCTTCAGAGGGCGCAGGACTAGGACATGAGTTCCTTCGTCACATTGAGAGAACAAGGATGATGATCCATGTTGTTGACGCAGCTTCTACAGAGGGAAGAGATCCACTTGAAGACCTGGAAGCTATCAATAACGAGCTCAAGAACTATAATGCAGATATCTCCAAAAAGGTTCAGGTAATTGCTGCCAATAAGGTAGATATGCTTCCTGACGGAGAAAATTCAGAGATAATTAATAAAATCAAAGAAAAGTACGAACCACTTGGTGTTAAAGTGTTCGCAACATCCACACTTACTGGAAAAGGTATAAAGGAACTGCTATACTATGTAAGTAGGACCCTTTCAGAAATTCAGGAAAAGCCTGTAACATTCGAACAGGAATTCTTCCCTGAAGAGCTTTCTAGAAGTGCTGATGAAGCATATAGCGTATATTATGACAAAGACGCAGCTGAATACGTTATAGAGGGCCCCAAGATCGAGAGAATGCTTGGATATACCAACCTGGACTCTGAAAAAGGATTTGCATTCTTCCAGAAATTCCTCGCTGATAACGGTATACTCGATGAACTTGAGAAGCTCCACATCGGAGAAGGAGATACCGTCAGAATGTACGGATATAGCTTTGAATACTATAGAAATGCCGATACTGTTCCTGTTACCGATGAGGAAGAGTACGATGAAGAAGATGAGGATGATAATACATGACTTTAACAAGTAAACAGAGAGCATTTTTAAAGGGGCTCGCAGCAGACCTTGAACCGGTTTTTCAGATTGGAAAATCAAGTGTTACTCCTGAAGTAACAAGCGCTATTTCAGAGGCCTTTAATACACATGAGCTCGTTAAGATAACAGTTCTCAAGAACTGCATGGATGATGTAAAAGAAGTTGCAAATACAGTTGCAGACAGAACAAGATCGGATCTTGTCCAGGTAATCGGTCGAAAATTTGTTTTGTACAAGCCTTTTAAGGACGATCCAAAGATTATACTTCCAAAGAATAAAAAAGCCTGAGGAGGCGTTTATATGGAATCCAGAAAGATCGGCATACTCGGAGGTACATTTGATCCAATTCACAATGCTCACCTGCTTTTAGGTGAAGCTGCAAGAGAGCAGTTTTATTTGGACAGAATTATCTATATTCCAAATAACCTGACTCATCTTCAGACAAGAACCGAGCTTACACCAGGTGAAGTAAGATATCAGATGGTCAAGATGGCTATATCTGATAATCCTTATTTTACATGCTCAAGACTTGAAATTGATAAGCCAGAGGGAACATACACTTATAACACGATACAGGACCTCAAACTCATGTATCCCGGTGATGAGCTGTTTCTTATACTTGGCGGCGATTCCATAATTGGCTTGGACACATGGTATAAAGCAAGTGAACTTATGCAATCCTGTGTTATTTTGGCCGCAGTAAGAGCTGAAGATGATCTTCCGGCTCTTGATAGAAAAAGACGCGAGCTTGCCGCCAGATTTGGAGCTGATATAAGGATTATGACCTTTAACAGAATTGATATTTCCTCTACAGAGATAAGGCAGAGGATCAAGATGGGAAGGTCTGTAAGATATCTTTTACCCGATGAATGTATTGAGTATATATGTATAAAGGAATTATACAGATGAAGATTATCGAAATATCTCAGAAGCTTCGCAAACAACTGGAAAAAGAACTTAAGCCTGACAGATTTGATCACACACTTGGTGTTGCATATACAGCAGCCAATATGGCCTTTTTGTACGGAGCTGATACCGAGAAAGCGCTTATTGCAGGTTACCTTCATGACTGTGCAAAGTGCATGTCTCATGAAGAGCAGATCAAGATCTGTGAGAAGAATAATATCGATATCACGGAAGTTGAGAGAAAGAATCATTCTCTTTTACATGCCAAGGTTGGTATGTACCTTGCAAGAACCCGCTATGATATCTATGACACAGAAATATTAAATGCTATAAGGTGGCATACAACTGGAAGAGAGGACATGTCTCTTCTTGAGAAGATAGTTTATATTGCTGACTTCATAGAGCCTAACAGAAGACCGTTGGAAGATATGGCCCAGATACGAAAAGAGGCATTCACAGATATAGATAAATGTCTTGCTCATATTCTTCATGATTCTGTTGTATATCTTCAGACAATAGGAAAAGAGCTTGATGAGTCAACTATGAACGCATACGAATTCTACAAGAAATACTACACAAAATAAGAGAGGTATTTATGTCAGATATTGAAGTTTCAAAGAAAATGGCAGCAATGGCAGTGGATGCTCTTGAAGACAGAAAGGGCGAAGATGTAAGAGTTATTGATATAAGCTCTATTTCTACTCTTGGTGACTATTTCATTATCGCAGCAGGAACCAACAGAAATCAGGTACAGGCACTTGCAGATAATGTTCAGGAGAAGCTTGGAAGAGCAGGATACATGACCAAAAACGTAGAAGGATATGAAGCAGCCAACTGGATACTTCTGGACTTTGGTGACATTATCGTTCATGTTTTTGACAACGAGAACAGACTTTTCTATGATCTTGAGAGGATCTGGAGAGATGGTAAGCAGATAGATACTGCTGAACTTAAATAAATGCTGATAAAATTATAGCCACTGCTTAATGCAGTGGCTATTTCATTGATATATTATAATGTTTAATAAAATCTCATTACGCCAAATACTTTGCCGAGAATGATGCAATCATCAACAATTATAGGATCCATGGTATCATTTTCCGGCTGTAGTCTTATATGGTCTTTTTCTTTGTAATATGTCTTAACTGTAGCAGAATCATCTATGAGTGCTACAACCTGATCCCCGTTCTTAGCTGTATTACATACCTGTACAAAGAGCTTGTCACCGTTGTAAATACCGGCATTGATCATTGAATCACCCTTAACATTAAGAATAAAGGCATCTGCTCCCTTAGGGCACATCTCAGCGGGAATCGGGATGTAGGAATCAATATTCTCTTCAGCAAGAATAGGAGCGCCGGCAGCTACCTGGCCTACTACAGGTATGCTGACAATCTCGGTCCTGACCATATTAAAGCCATCGTCGCAGATCTCAATTGCACGAGGTTTGGTAGGGTCACGTCTTATATATCCGTTCTTCTCAAGGGTCTCAAGGTGTGCATGAACAGAGGATGTTGACTTGAGATTTACGGCCTTGCATATATCACGAACAGCAGGTGGAAATCCTCTTTGTAATGTCTGTTCCTTGATATACTCAAGTATTTCCTGTTGCTTGGCAGAGATTTTTCCTTTTGGCATTATTTTTCCTCCCAATTCTTATTTCATAAATAAAGTATATCACGTCCCAATATTAAAATGCAAATATTTGTTCGGAAAATATGTTCGAAAAAAGTTGACAAACGAAAATATGTTCGGTATATTAAATACAGAACAATTGTTCGTAACAAATGTTTGGGTCGGAGGTATGAAGATGAGTGAAGCCATGAGAGCAGCCAAAGGTTTATATAATGATCCTGCATATTACTGCAAAAGCGAAGTGAGAATTCGCAACAATAAGCGCAGGAGACAGAGGATTGTAAGACGACAGTATATTCTGCTTGGAATTTCAACTGCTATTGTACTTTTTTTCTGCATCCTTATGGCAACAACTGTTATGTCTTCAGCTCAGTCTGATAATTATGAGCCTACATTCAAGTATTATAAAACAATTACTGTTCATGCCGACGATACTTTGCTTGAAATAGCTGATGAATACTACAGCTCAGAGAGTAACACCAGCTTTGATGAATACATTGGTGAGATATGTTCGATCAATGCACTTTCTGATGCTAATTCACTTAAGGCTGGTGAGGAACTGATTATTCCTTATTTTTCTCATCAATATAAGTAAAGAATTATGGCGTAATAGTCCATCTTGATATAATATATTAGTGTGGACGGTTTCTATTGACTCATTGCATGCAATGAATCAATAAGAACCGTCCACCTTGTTTTACCCTGCCTTTACGATACGTCACTTAAGAACGCTTCCAGTCTTTCTTTTGTCACATGCTGCATGATAACAATATGCGATAGCTCGCCACCAAGTCTTTCATCAAAATCAGGAGCAAGATTATATTTTGCACAGATTTCCTGAGCAGGCCTCTTAAAATATACTGTGTTTGATGCATGCTCAAGCCAGGCTGGAACATTCTTTTTATCAAGTTCCTCTTTAAGCCAAGCGGCAGTCTGTAACATCTTATTGGACTGCACAGCAAAGTCTTCCTTGCTTACTGTATTAATAATCCACCAGAATTTCAGCGGCGAAAGAGCAGAGCGTGAACAGTTGATCATCGGCATGCTCCCGTTCAGATATGAGACATTATAAGGATTCTGATTATCCAGGACTGTTTTTGTGGTAAGGAAAAATCCTGCCGGTTCATCCATGCCAAAATACTTGTGACCGCTGACTGCAATGGATTCAAATGGTTCTATTTTTCGGTTTAGGAGATCTTTGTATTCTGAATGGGGGAGAAATCCGCCAAACAAAGCTCCGTCAATATGTCTGTACACTTCAACGGGATGCTTGGCCAGCACTGCATTTAACTTGCTCTGATCATCCATTCCACCCTTAAAGGTCGTTCCAATTGCGTATACCATAAGAGCAGGCCTGTCATCCACAAGTGCATTGTCCAGCTCTTCGGGAATCATGCTGCCATGCACATCTGCTGGGATAATCCGAATTTCCAGGTTCTGGAGATCAGCAAGTCTCATACTGGAGTAATGAGCAGCTTCAGATACGTAGACAATAGGCTTTTGTCCGGTTTTCTTCTCCAGATATTTTGAGCCAAAATATATCCCGTGATTATTTCCATCAGTGCCGCTAAAAGTTATGATTCCCCACAAATCTTCCGGATCAAAACCATAAAGAGGACCAAAAAACTCTATGACCTGTCTTTCAAAAGGAAGAGTATTTGCAGGACCGCCGTGAATATTAAAAGGGTCTCCTGCGTTATCTATCATGGCAAGATTTATACCACTGCCCATAAGCCAGCGATAAAAACCGGTCAGATTGCTCTTTTGGTTGACAGGATATCCCATATTCTGGTTCTTTTGGGTGATAAGATCGCCGGCAAACTGGTCCAGCTGGCTGATTATTCTGTCGCTATCCATGAAAACTCCTTTCTGCAATTTGCTCCGGAGCTTTTGCGTCGCTTGATGTTCGTATCAGATACGGAGCCTGTTGCCTCGCGGTGATTCCAACGAGCCTCAATAGTTTCCTTGTTTCTTACAAATAGTATAAATGATGAAAAAAGAAAAAATCAACAGTTCCCTTATCGCCTGTTTTACACACCGAATGATTATAATTTCTTAATAATTAATTATCGTATTTACGTGATAGAATGTAAGCAGAAACATGAGTATGACAGGAGAAAAGAAAAATGCTTAATATCGAAAAAAGTATGAATGGACAGCAGCTGGTTATAGTGTTGGATGGAAGGCTTGATACACTTACTTCACCGCAGCTTGAAAAGGCCATCAGCGAGGATATTGAAAATGCGCAGTCTATTCTTATTGACATGGAGAAACTTGAATACATATCCAGTGCAGGACTTCGTGTTATCACAGCCATTGATATAGAGATGAGCAAAAAGGAGGGCATGGTACTTAAAAATGTTTGTCCCGACGTCATGGACGTTTTGGAACTTACAGGGCTTTCTGATGATCTGACATTTATCTGATGCTTTGTATATGGGTATAGATTATGAAAGAATATAGAACGAAGGCTGTTGCGGAAAATGTTGAGGCGGTTATTGATTTTATCAATTCTGAACTTGAACCCTACAATATTTCAGCCAAAATCAGAAAGCAGATAGATATGGCAGTAGAAGAAATCTATGTCAACATCTGTCACTATGCTTATGAAGATGAAAGCGGAGAAGTGCTTATCCAGGCTGATACAACCCCTGATCCGGATACCATAATGATCAGATTTGTTGATGAAGGCATAGCATACAATCCGCTAATGAGGGAAGATCCGGATATTCATAAACCCTTAAGGGAAAAGAAGCCCGGGGGACTGGGAATTTATATAGTCAAAAATACAATGGATAAGATTGAGTATTTCTACAAAGATGACAAGAATGATCTGACTATATGGAAGTTACTTGAGTAACTGTTGACTGGAAAAAGGCATCAGCATTCGGGGTTACAAATTGAAGGAAAAAAGAGAGCGGGTCAAAAGCAGACTTCAGCGAAGAATAACCATTCTATGTGTTGTTATGGTCATTATGGCCATGGCAGTATTTGCTGCGGTCGGAATACTGGAAATCATGACTGCCGCAAGACTTACGGCAAATACAAGCATAACAAAATCCAATACGATCAATGAAAAATCAAAAGACTCCATGCTCAGCATTACCAGAGATGATCTTGTACAGACGGTTACTCTTGCAGCCAGTCTTACAAATGAAGAATTCTGGGTAATGGAGCATGATTTTTTTGTCCTAGGAAGCCAGGTAGAGGATGTTTTTGAGCATCCGGAAAACTATGGCGAAATCGAAGTTTATCCCCCAAAGAAAGAAAATGAAGGAACCTATGCTCTTCAGGTCATATATCCGGAAGAGAGCTATAAAACTGATGAAAAAACTCAGTACATGATCAGAAGACTTGCCAATCTTGCTCCAATGATGCAGGAGTTTATTGACGGAAATGATGAATTTGTAATGGACTCTTACATTGCTCTTCCCAATGGCACAGTTCTAATTATGGACAAGTTCTCTGGGCAAAAATATGACGAAAACGGGAAACTAAAGCAGTATGATCCAAGAGACAGACAGTGGTTTAAGGAGGCTTTAAAGTCTGATAAAGACGAAGGCTTTATGACAGTCGCCGTTAAAAGCTATTTCTATGAAGCAAATGAGATAGTGTTCGGATTGCCTGTTTATGTAGATGATGAGATTGTTGCTGTTTTAGAAGGGTCAATCAATCTCGACACCATCAGGGAAATGGTTTCTGGACTGGAATATGGCGAGAATGGATTCTCTATTCTGGTTGACGAATTGGGAATTGTATACTCCCCAAGGACAGAGGGGGAGCTAGCCATGGACAATGAGCTTATGACCTCGATAGAAGGAAGAGTCAACAAGGAGCTTGAAGATCTTCTTACGAAAGAAATCTATTATAAGATCGGATTTGACAGAGTTCAGGTTGATGGAGAGTATTACTACGCAGCGTATGCTCCGATGGAGACTATAGGCTGGATGCAGGTGATGTTCGTTCCAGAGGAGCAGATCGAAGAACCCACAAATGAGCTGCTGGATGAACTAAATAGAATAAGTGAGGAAGCTATAGAGGAGTTTTCAACCGTTTTCAGCGGAACAGTTGCAAAAACTCTTATCGCCCTGGGTGTTTTGATAATCGGCGCAGTGATCACAGCATTTGTTTTCTCCTCCAGGATAGCAAAGCCTCTTAAGGTCATGACCGGTGAAGTTCAAAGGATAAATGGTGATAATCTGACATTTAAGAAGAGCGATACCTATAAGACCGGAGATGAGATAGAAATCCTGGCAGATGCCTTTGAGGACATGTCGGTGCGCACCAGAAGGTACATCGATGAGCTCATGCAGATCACTTCTGAAAAAGAAAAGATGAAAGCGGAGCTCTCTGTTGCAGCAATGATCCAGACCGACATGCTGCCAAAGAACTTTCCACTTTTTCCGGATCGCGGCGAGTTTGACGTATTTGCATCCATGAATCCTGCAAAAGAAGTTGGAGGCGACTTCTACGATATCTTTTTGATAGATGATGACCATCTTGCCCTTGTAATGGGTGATGTATCAGGTAAGGGAGTTTCAGCCGCTCTTTTCATGGTAAAGAGCAAGCTCCTTATCCAGAATCTAGCCATGAGCGGAGGCACCCCCGGGGAGATTCTGGAAAAAGTAAATAAAAAGCTGGAAGAGGGCAATTCCGCTATGATGTTCGTGACAGTATGGCTTGGAATCCTTACCATATCAACAGGACATCTTATTGAGGCTAATGGCGGGCACATGAATCCTGCAGTAAGAAAAGACGGCGGGGCATTTGAATTTATCGAAAGAAAACACGGCGCCGCTCTTGGAATTAGAAAAAACAAAACCTATGAAGATGATGAGATTGAACTGGCTAAGGGAGATTGCTTCTTTATATACACAGACGGTGTTAATGAGGCAGAAAACACTTCAAAGGAGCTGTTTGGAACAGACAGGATGCTGGATACACTAAATAATCATGCTGATGAGAGCCTTGAGGAAATTCTGCAGGCTATGTCAGATGACGTAGGAAGATTTGCAGGTGGCGCAACACAATCTGATGATATAACCATGCTTGCTATCAGATATAAAGGGAGGTAACCATGGGCAGTAACGAGGAAAACATAAAAGGCAGCCATTTGTTCAGAAAGAAATCACTGGATAGGATTGCTTCTCCGGAGGCGCTAAATGACTATCTGAAGGTTACCAATCCGTCAACCTGGATGATACTTGGCGCGATTGTTGTGCTGCTTCTTGGAATGATAGTGTGGGCGTTTCTTGGCAATCTGAATACATATGTAACCGGTGATGCTGTAGCATCAAGCGGAAATGTTAATGCACTATTTATTGATGAGGATGCCGAGTACATAAGAGAAGGCCAGACCATCATGATAGGAGAGAAATCATCAAATGTCAGAGAAATTGCATTTGATGAGTTTGGAAGGGCCAAAGTCGAGGCATCTATGGATGTTCCCGACGGCGAGTACAGGGCAAAGATTGTGATTGAGCAGATAACACCATTTGAGCTTCTATTTAAATAAACCGGAGCCAGACTGATGAGTAAAAAAATAAAGCAGCCAGTCACAGGCGGCGTTGCAAAGGTTCCCGTGATAATGCAGATGGAAGCTTTGGAGTGCGGGGCAGCCTCACTGGCTATGGTGATTGCATATTATGAAAAATGGATACCCTTGGAGCAGGTACGCGTGGATTGCGGAGTTTCAAGGGATGGTTCAAATGCCAAAAACATACTGCTTGCGGCAAGAAGTTATGGCTTTGAGGCCAAGGGCTTTCGCTATGAGCCAAAGATGCTTAGAAAGAAAGGGATATTCCCGTGTATCATCCACTGGAACTTTAACCATTTTGTTGTTCTTGATGGCTTTAAAAACAACAAGGCGTATATCAACGATCCGGCAAGAGGCGCTATCAAGATTTCCATGGAGGAATTTGATGAGTCTTTCACAGGAGTCTGCATTCACATAAAGCCTGCAGAAGGCTTTGCACCTGAAGGTAAGAAAAAGAGTACGCTGGAGTTTGCCAAAAACAGGCTTAAAGGCGCAGGAACCGCAGTTGCAATGGTTATGCTGACAACTATTATCACCTATCTATTTAGCATGATCAATCCTGCCATGTCCAAGGTCTTTTTGGACAGACTTCTGACAGGAAAAAATCCAGAGTGGCTTTATCCATTCACGGGAATAATGATTGCACTTGCAATATTGCAGCTGATAGTTCAGTGGGTGGGCACGATTTGCTCCCTAAAGATAAACGGCAAAATGGCAATGATCGGAAGCACGTCCTATATGTGGAAGGTGCTAAGGTTGCCGATGGAGTTTTTCTCCCAAAGGATGACAGGAGATATCATTCAGAGGCAGTCTACCAATGCCAGCATTGCCAGCACCCTGGTCAGCACAGTTGCACCTCTTGTATTGAATACCATAATGATGATCATATATCTGATGATTATGTTGAGGTTCAGTGTGATACTTACCTTTGTGGGAATAGCCACAATAGTAATTGACCTTATTCTCTCCAGGTTTTTGGCGGAAAAGAGGGTTAATGTTACCAGAGTGCAGATGAGGGACAAAGGCAAACTCTCAGGTGCTACAGTATCGGGAATGAGTATGGCTGAGACTATAAAGGCCAGCGGTGCCGAGAACAGCTTTTTTGCCAAATGGGCCGGACTTCAGGCGTCGGTCAATTCACAGGAATGTAAATATGACGAATTGAATGAATCCCTGGGAATGCTTCCTGCGCTTGTTGGTACGCTTGCAAATGATGTTGTAATGCTTCTGGGAGTTTGGCTTGCCATGAATGGTGAGTTTACTGTCGGTGGAATTATGACATTCCAGGGATTTTTAAGGGCGTTTATGCAGCCGACTCTTACACTTATATCAGCGGGACAGACTGTGCAGGAAATGCGCACTGATATGGAAAGAGTAGAGGACGTAATGAATTATCCCACTGATCCATTCGTAAAGGATGAGCCTGTTTCTGAGAATGAGGATTACAGTAAGCTTCCGGGCGAGCTGGAGCTTAGGAATGTTACTTTTGGATACAATAAGTTAAGAGATCCGCTTATTAAAGATTTCTCAATTAAGCTTGAGCCAGGCAGCAGGGTTGCTTTTGTGGGGAGTAGTGGTTGCGGAAAATCTACGCTTTCAAAACTCGTTTCAGGACTATACAGACCCTGGAGCGGGGAAATTCTCTTTTCCGGAAAACCCATTGAAAGCATCGACAGGAGCGTGTTTACCGGGTCGCTGGCAGTTGTGGATCAGGACATAATCCTCTTTGAGGATACAATCGCCAATAATATCAAGATGTGGGATAACTCCATCAAGGATTATGAAATGGTTCTGGCAGCCAGAGACGCCCAGCTTCATGAGGATATCATGCAAAGGGATGGAGGATATCAGTACAGGCTGACAGAAGGGGGAAAAGACTTCTCTGGCGGACAGAGGCAGAGGCTGGAGATAGCCCGTGTTCTGGCCCAGGATCCATCTCTTATTATCTTAGATGAAGCCACCAGTGCTCTTGATGCCAAGACAGAATACGATGTGGTAAAGGCTATAAAAGACAGAGGAATCACCTGTATCGTCATTGCTCACAGGCTTTCTACAATACGTGACTGTGACGAGATAGTTGTCCTTGATAAGGGAGAAATTGTTGAACGGGGAACACATGAAGAACTGATGAAAATGGGCGGCTATTACACAGAGCTTGTAACGAGCGAGTGAGGACATATGCTTAATTGGTTTGATAAACAGATTAGACTGAGAAAACAGAATGATCAGGAAGTGTTTGAGGATTCCATCATCCAGATTGCTGCTGTTGTAATGGGAGGCAGGGCAGCTGACGAGATAAATGACGAGCGTATTATCACTCAAAATGCCATTGACGATATCCTGAAATACTACCGCTATAAGCCTCATGATATTCCTGACAGTATCAAGGATAGGGAAGAGCATATGGAATTGGCGTTCAGACCATATGGTCTTATGAAAAGAGAAGTTGAGCTCTCGCAAGGGTGGTATAAAAACGCTTTTGGTCCCATGCTTGCTTTTACTGCTGAGGGTGATGAACCGGTTGCCCTCATTCCTGACAAATTTGGCGGATATTATCTTAAAAATCACGGTACTGGAAAGAATATAAAGATAAGTTCAAGAAATGAGGGAGAGTTGTCCAAGGTGGCATATTGCTTCTACAGACCTTTCCCCTTAAGAAAAATCGGGATACCTGATCTGCTTCTTTACATTAAGAATTGCATAGAACTCAATGACTATGTGGCGGTACTCATAGCATCCCTGTTTGTGACGCTTCTTGGCATAATCGTTCCAAGACTGTCCCTCCTTCTGACAGGGACAGTGCTTGCAAGCGGCAGCAAAAGACTCCTTCTTGGAATTGCGATTCTGATGGTTTGCACTGCAATTACCTCCCAGATTGTCACCACTATCAGGGAAATCCTGATGAATCGCATAGAAAGAAAGACCTCAGTGCAAGTTGAAGCCGCAGCTATGATGAGGGCGATATCACTTCCGGCAGCTTTTTTCAGAAAGTACGGAGCCGGCAATCTGGCAGAAAGAGTTGCCGCAGTCAATTCTCTTTGCGGCATGATGATCGGGGAGATTCTGTCACTTGGAATAACAAGTCTGTTTTCGCTTCTGTATATCTTTCAGATCGTAGATTTTGCTCCGATGCTTGCAGGACCCGCTGTGATGATCATTCTTGTGACGGTTATTGCAGGCGTTATTACATCGCTTATGCAGATTCAGATTTCAAGACAGCAGATGCAGATTTCTGTTCAGGAGTCGGGACTTAAATATGCCATAGTATCAGGAATCCAGAAGATAAAGCTGTCAGGGGCAGAGAAAAGAGCTTTCGCAAAATGGGCAAGGGTTTATGCAGGGGCTTCACTGTTTCAGTACAGTCCGCCACTACTGCTTAAGATCAACCCGGTTATCATGACGGCTATATCGCTGTTTGGAACGATAATACTGTATTTCCTCGCGGCAAAGGCAAATATTGGAGTGGCTGGATATTATGCTTTTTCTATATCCTATGGCCAGGTAATGGGAGCTTTCTCCGCGCTTAGCGGGATTGCCATATCGATAGCGAATATTCCGCCGATTCTTGAGATTGCGGATCCTATTCTAAAGGCAGAGCCTGAGGTGATGGAGGACAAAGAGGTTCTTACCAAGGTTTCCGGTGGCATTGAGCTGAGCAATGTATCCTTCCGCTATAACGAACAGATGCCTTATGTAATAGATGATCTTTCCCTTAGGATAAAGCCCGGGGAATATGTGGCTATTGTTGGAAAGACTGGGTGTGGAAAGTCCACGCTGATGAGGCTTCTACTGGGCTTTGAGAAACCCTCAAAGGGTGCTATTTACTACGATGGAAAAGACATAACCCGAGTTGACCTCAGATCTCTTAGGAGAAAGGTTGGCTCTGTTATGCAAAACGGCGGGCTGTTCCAGGGCAATATATATGAAAATATAGTGATCTCAGCACCGCAACTTACCCTTGATGATGCCTGGGAGGCAGCAGAGCTTGCGGGCATAGCGGACGACATAAGGGACATGCCCATGGGAATACAGACTCTTATTAGCGAAGGGCAGGGCGGTATATCAGGTGGTCAGAGACAGCGCCTCATGATAGCCCGTGCCATTGCACCAAAGCCCAAAATCCTCATGTTTGATGAAGCGACATCAGCTCTTGATAACATGACCCAGAAGAAAGTGTCCGAGGCTCTTGATGGCCTTAAGTGCACGAGGATAGTAATTGCCCACAGACTCTCTACCATCAAAAACTGCGACAGGATCCTTGTTCTTGATCAGGGCAAGATCATCGAAGAGGGTAATTACGAGCAGCTCATTGAGAAGAACGGATACTTCGCCGAGCTTGTAAAGAGGCAGAGAGTAGATGTGGATACCAGTGGAGAGGCTGGCTAATAGCCTTGGAAACTATGTACCTTCCTAAGAGGCGGTAAGAGTGCGAATTCCAATAACTATACAAATGTTTTCAGGCGAAAACTCAATAGCTGTTATTTCTTCTATGCTTGGGGCATATGGGAAGAATGTGCCCCTTTCCGTTTTGCGCGAAAAAATGGTGGTATCAAGAAACGGCTCCACACCGCAGCAGCTGGCAGATACAGCAGAGCAATTTGGGCTTTCAACTGAAATTCTAAATGTACAAAAAGAGAGTATTGCGCAACAGTCTTTCCCTCTTATCGCACTCTGGAAGAGAAAATATTACTGCATAGTCAAAAAAATAGTAGGAAATACAGTCTTTATAATGGACCCGGCAAAGGGTAATGTAAGACTTCCCCTCGAATTCTTTTTAGACAAATATGCCGGAATACTGATTCGCATGCAGCCGGGAGAGGACTTCGTCAAGGGCGGAAAAAAGGAAAACCTCTTTGAGATGATAGAAAGACGCCTTACCGGTATGCGGAGCGTATTGGTTAAGATTGTCATTCTCAACATTCTCGCTGTAGCACTAAACCTTGTAATGATAAACACTCAGAGGATAATGTTGGACATTGCGTCCAGTAACGCAGTTACTTCCGGCATAGCAACTCTGATAAAAAATGATCGCCTGGTAAGGCTGATAAACGATACTGAAAATAACTACATAAGTATGATGCTCATCATGGATGCGGTACTCATCGCATCCACTATAGTTAATGTTACAAAAACTCTTTTTATCTATAAAGCAGCATTTAAGGACGCTGCAAGTTCTCAGTCCAGGCTGTTTAAAAAGCTCTTTTCCCAGCCTCTAAAATTCTTCGAACAGTACAGTGCAGGGGAATTGATACAGCGCATAGACAGCAATAAGAACCTGAGTATGTCTCTTCTTAGAACCATTGTTCCAAGATTCCTGGATCTTGCCATGGTATTTGTCTATATCATTCAGATGTTCATGGTCCACAGGTTCCTGGGAATGATGTGTCTGTGTGTCGAGATTGTTTACCTGTTTTTATCATTCATGCTTCAGTCTGAGATCGCAGGCAGATCAAGAGTGATGAGTACCAGCATCAACTCCATGCATGCGGTGACGCTAAGCGGTCTTGGAAACATAGATACCATTAAGGCTGTGGGAGTGGAGAGAGCTTTTTTTACCAGATGGAATGAAGAACAACGATCTTTTTGTGAGAGCCGTTTTGAAAACATCAATATCACGCAGGTTTCATCGGTTATTGGAGGCTTTCACTCTGTCTTTTCCCAGGGAATGATACTCTTTGTAGGAGCATATTTCATAATTGAGGGAAGCTTTACGCTTGGAATGATGGCGGCTCTTCAGGTTGTACTGGTCAATTTGCGTGGCAGCCTTTCTAACTGCGTCAATACTACGAATTCTCTTCAGAGCATGCGAACCAATCTGGAGAGGCTAGACGATATTGAAGGACGTAAAGTACGGGATGAGGTTCCACTTAGAGATGATGAGGAGCCTCAGAAGTTTCCTGGGAATCTGGAGATCAGGAACCTTAAGTTTAGCCACAATCCCGGAGACCCGCCTGCAGTGGATGATGTTTCTCTTGAAGTGAATAACGGCGAGATCATTGCCATAGTAGGTGAGAGCGGCTGCGGCAAGTCAACGCTTCTTAAGTGCATCGCAGGTATGTATCAGCCGGACTCAGGGTATTTACTTTATGACGGCAAGGAGAGAAAGTGTATTCCCGATGCGGTGTTCCATTCATCGGTGGCATGTGTTAATCAGGAAATCACAGTGTTTGAAGATACCATAATGTCGAACATTACGCTCTGGGATTCCACTATTAAGGGCTTTGAAGTCACTATGGCTGCCAATGATGCTTATATCAACAAGAGAATACTTAAGGACCGCGATGGTTACTATGCCATAGTAAAAGAAAACGGCAAAAACTATTCCGGTGGGGAGCTGCAGAGAATTGAACTGGCCCGGGCACTTGCACAGGATCCGACAGTTCTTTTGCTGGATGAATTCACTTCTGCCCTGGATGCGCTGACCGAGGAAAAGGTGTTTGGCACACTAAGACAAAGAGGAACCACCTGCATAATAGCAGCCCATAGGCTTTCGACAGTTGCATTTTGCGACAGAATTTACTGTATGGAACACGGAAGAATAGTTGAGACGGGAACACATAAAGAGCTTATAGAAAAAGATGGCCTTTACAGGCGCCTGGTAAACGCATAGGTACTTATGGGGATTTTTGAGAACAATATCAGAAAAAGGGACGAGATAGATCGAGGTCAGGAACGGGTGGCGGATCTTAATATGATCAATAATATTGAGATCTCAGGCACTGACAGTATTTCTGCAGCCCAAAATGTCGTCAGATATATCCTTGGAAGATACAATATCAAGGTTGATAAGGTATATGGGTGCGAGAATATTGATGACATGCTGGACCTGATCTTGGACCCTCTTGGAATGATGTATGACGAAGTGGATACCAAAGATCCGAAGTGGAAGAAGCGTACCGACCTTATGCTGGGCTTTTTATCAGACGGCAAGGCGGTTGTTCTCGTTCCGGGACTGTTAGGCTATATGTGGATGGAACCGGGAGCCTCGAAAAGACATCTCATCACAGGCAAAGTAGAGCTGGCACAAAAGGCATACGCCATATACAGGCCACTTCCCAATGAAGCACTGAGCTTTTATCATCTTGTAGTTTACATGCTCTACATGCTCTCACCCAAGGACTATGTGATGGTGACTGCAGCAAGCTTTGCAGTAACAATGCTGGGCCTTGTTGTTCCGAAAATGAACGAATTTGTTCTTGAGCAGATTGTTCCAAAAGGACAAGA
>JAEEGH010014971.1_pt1 | contig 16920 bp, 11 predicted proteins | sample 9134181 | NCBI WGS metagenome assembly JAEEGH01 (sample SAMN16246544, study PRJNA631951) | gut metagenome | biome: gut microbiome; feature: rumen; material: DP-attached | host: Bos | place: Iran: Karaj | collected 2018-10
GTAAATATTGTAATGGAGAGATCGAGAAGGATTCTAAGTTCTGTCCCCATTGCGGGAAAAATTTGACAAAGTTCAAGAAATGTATAAAGTGTGGTGAATTGCTCGATAAAGGAACAGCTTTCTGTCCCTATTGTGGAACAGAGCAGCCGCATGAAGAGAAGGCTAAGGTAAAAAAAAGGGGAACTAAAACCAAAATGTGGTTGTTTATTATACCACTAATTATTCTTATTATTCTTATGATTGGTGTAGGTGCTTGGTATTTACTAAGTGGCAGTTTTTCGTTTGGCGAAAAGACAGATAAATCAACGGTACAAATGGTCGATAGTTCTGCCATTGAATCAGTCAGTGCGTTAAATACAGAACAAAACACCGAAGCAATGAAAGCTTTTTTGGAAGATTTCTATGGCAGGATGGATGTAATGGGGCAGATAGATGAAAAGCTTATAAAGAAGTCTCTTACGCCAAAAGCTTTAAGAATTCTCAAAGAAAAAGGAAATGAATACATAACGAATGATGATGGGGGAGGAGGACAACTATCCTCATACAAGGTAACACATGTTAAGGAAAACTTGTTTGAAGTATGTGTTGTTATGTACGGAATGGGAACTTACTTTGACCATAAAGTCATATTAGGTGTTGTTAAAGAAGGAAATCAATTCAAGATAGACACTATTACGAAACTATCATAAAGAAGTACAACATTCCCATAGAGAATATCGTGACACATGAAATGGTTAGAACAGCCTACAAAGAAAAATACCCTCACAAGAAGTGTAGTGGCAAGATTGATATTACACAGGAAGAGTATAAAAAGTTCATTGTGGTTCTAAATACTTGTTTAGAGTAGGATAAAGGGTGTACAAAAAAAACAGATAAAGATGAAATGTAAATATTGTAATGCAGACATTGAGCCGGATACTCAATTCTGTCCCCATTGTGGAAAAGACTTGACAAAGTTCAAGAAATGTATTAAGTGTGGGGAATTGCTCGACAAGGGAACAGCTTTCTGTCCCTATTGTGGAACAGAGCAGCCCAAAGAAGTAAAGAAACCAAAATCAAAAAAAAGGATATGGGTTAGCGTTGGTGTATTCTTGTTGTTATGTATTTTTGGGGTCATCGGTTACTTTTTTATACATAGAAATGGCATTGATACTGATTTGATTGCAGTTGATGGTGAAATGAAGGGTATTAAGATTGACCCCGAGTTAAAAGAACTTGGTAAGTTGAATGTTAAATTATTAGAGTATGATGACATTGGCATTCCTCAGAATGGCGTAGTTCCCGTAAACAAGAAAGGTAAATGGGGGCTTTTGGCAGAAGACGGAAAAGAGATTCTTCCGTGCTTATACAAAGAAGTGAAATATGGAGGTTGTGAAGATGTATGGATAGTTAAGAGAAATGACTCTATTGGCATTGTAAATAATAAGGGTATATTTATTAATGAACTGACAAGTTCATTTAAATCATATAGATGTCTTGGGAATGGTCTATTACATGCAGTATTTAATGATGCCCTTGCGCATCAATATATCATACCAATAAAATATAAAGGAGAAGGCTTGTTAGGTGATGTCAAAAGCGCTACTCCCCTTTATGATGGAGTTACAATGGTGGAATATTTTGGAAATTATAAGCTATACACATATAGAAGTGGTTCGTTGCAAGCGATTACTCCTGACTATCAACATTTTACAGAAGAATTTGGCGAAGGAATGTACTGTGTTTCAGACGGATGGAACGGAAAATACGGATTTGTAAACACTAAAGGTGAGGTGGCGATTCCATTTCAATTCGAGAAACCTTGTGGTGCTTTCTCTGATGGAATGGCGGCCTTTACTGATTCTACAGATTTGATAGGTTTTATAAATAAATCAGGTGAAATTGTTATCCCTGCTCAGTATTTCTATGTTGACGCATTTTCAGAAGGATTGGCTTATGTAGTCGGTGATAATGATGTGGGGTTTATAAATAAGGAAGGAAAACTTGTTATTAATACCATGGGAAGATACGGAGGCTTAGGTGGCTTCAAAAAAGGTTTCTGTGTTGTTGTTAATGAGTCAGATATAATGGGTATAGCAAATAATAAAGGAGAGTTAGTTGTGCCATTTAAATATGTAATTAGTGAACTTTCTGATGATGTGTATGTCGCATGTACGTCAGGTGATAATATAAAGTATGGCGCTTTTTCCTATAATGGAAAGCAGATTATTCCTTTTAAATATGATGGATTGTCAGACTTTAATAATGGATGGGCTTTAGCAAGACTTGGGGAGAGACAATTTATTATCAACAAAGAAGGGAAAACAGGTGTTATGAACTTTGAAGAGGTACTTGCAATGCATAATGAGAAGATTCAACAATCCAAACAAACAGAAAATGCTGAACTTGAAGAAAATATAAAGAAACAGATTGTAGAGCTTATAAATGAGAGTAATGGATGGAAGGTTCTTTCAGGGCCAAGTGCTGTTTGGAATTTGCAAAAAGTAAGTGATGGCATCTATAAAGCTGAATTTATGCAAGAAACTCAAAATGAAAAAATGGACTATGAGATTCGAAACATTGAAGTTGATAAGAATGGTAAAGTTCTTGGTCTTGAAACTAAAAGAGTAGGTATTAGGCCAAAGCCCAACAAACCTGACGGCACAATGGATGTTGATGAATTAATTGACAGAATGACAGGACGAATAAGAAGATAAGAGAGGGTATTTGACTATAATAAATGTGAGCCTTGTCCTTATGGGATGAGGCTCACTTCTGCATTAACAACTTTAGGATATTGTCTATCTCCTAATTTCATTTCGAGTTCTTTAATCTCCTTATCGTACTTGGCTCGTTCGGCCTCAAACACCTTTTGACGCTGAGCAAGTTGGGCTTTTAAACGTTCAAGATGTTTGCGGTTGTTCTCTTCAACAAGTTTAACGCACTTGTCACAGTAACCGTCTAACTTGTCACTGAATGCTCTGATTTTCTTTTCATCAGTCCACAGCTTGTTATCAATGCAGTCAAGTCCTTCGAGGATTTCACCATATCGCTCATAGTATTCTAAAGCCTTGATACGCTCCCCCTTCTTAGCCTCATTGAGTTCACGCATATAGCGCATAGCACAGGTATAACGAGCATTAATATTACCAATGCTATCAAGGTGCTCAACTTGTGCTTTTGTAAAGCTTTTGCACATTGTTTTCAGTTTGACAAGCTTGTCGTCTTGTGTAAGAAGTTTACTCATATCTACTATTGAAAAGCGTGCGCCCCTAACTCAGGCACACGGGTTTAACTTGTTCACAGCAACGTTAGGAAATCGCTGTTTTATAACCATGCAATTGACTATATCTACCTTTTCTTTGTTATGAAGAAAATATTTCTGTTACAACCCAAATTCTGAGGGTGTAACAATCTTTCCTTTCCATCTATTATCACTTTTTGGTACTCAACAGGAACTACGCCTATGTTTGAGCAGATACACCAACCAATTTGGAAACCACTTTCACTTTTGATGAAGTGGGGTTCATCAATGTTTGTTTTCTCGCCTTCCACAAGAACTAATACACACATCTTTCTAATGTTACTTCTGCTCGTTTTTATAAACAGATTTCCCTTTTCTTCTTTCATAACAAGATTTGCTAATTCAAGATAATCATTAACCTCATAAACATCACAGCTGTTAATTTGGCCTGTTACATATATCTTTTTCATTAATTTACCCATGCCTTTGGGATTTGTTTTGGCATCAAGCACGCCGATTAGTTTATTTTTTACCTTTTGCAGAGGTCATGTATGTATCAATATCAACTTTTCGAATGAGATACTTGTTCTTTCCTTGACCCTCTTTGAAGGGCAGTCTGCCCTCATTACAAGCCTTTCTGATAGCTTGCTGACTGATAGCATAGATGCTTTGTATCTCAGGTATCGTGTAATTGTCCTCTATGGACTCGCTCTTGTTTTCTTTACCATAACGTTTTACGTTTATATTAATACTCCTTGCAAGGTCATCTACTACCTTACTTATATATTCAAAATCATTGCGCATGTTGAAAACGACCTCTGCCACGTTGAGGCTATCATCAATGCCGTTTAAGGCACTGTAGCACGCCATCGTTATGTTGGTGGCAGTCAGTTCTGACTTGTTGTTCAGATAGTCAGTGAAGAACTGTGTTAGATTGTTTTCTCTATTTGTCATATCACTTTATTTTATTTGACGGTGCAAAGGAATCCATAAAAAATGAGATATGCAAATGATTTTTGATACTGTCTATTACAAGGTCTACAAGGGTCTACAATGCGGTCTATAAAAGACCTATTTGGAAAGAAAAAACGCAAAAAGCCACCCCAAAAGGGATGGCTCCAAACACCATGTACAAGGTGCTATCTTGCTCTCAAAATCAGTTGGTCAATGATTATTTCACTTTTACTATCACTCTTGCTGTTATTGTATTGCTTCTTTAGATTTTCACCCTTGACATCTTCAAATATTGCTTCTGTTGTTTTCCAATCAGTCGATGCACCTGTATGAAGTTTACCAATCAGAATGGCCAATAGGACTTTCTTTCCCTTCCATTTGATTTTCTTTGAGGGATAGTGCCCCATTCCACTAAAAAAGAAAACGAAATCAGCTTTTGTCGTTTGCCCGTCAATATAGCCCTCAGAGGATAAACAATCGTATAACTTGTCTATTTTCACTGTGCCTTTGATTTGGGAGTAATGCGATGTGATTATATTTGAAGGGGGTTTTGCGGACTGCATTTGTTTTGTACAAAAACTAATGACTTTCCCTATAACTGCTTCTTGATAGGGTGTATCACACTTCAACAATTCAAATGTTGCTATCGTGTGGATTAGCCAAGTATTTTTCGAAATAGTCTCTACAGTACCTTTACATCCTCTTATATATCTGCAAAGAAGTATGTGTAATAGGTCATCAACCGTATCAACAAACACTTGTAGGATATAATCTATGAAAATTCCATCACTTGTGTAATTCTTATCATTGGCTATCTTCACAACTTGTTCAAATGGCAGTCTTTCATTTCCATACTCAAAACGCCCATGATTGTAGGAATACTTATAGAAAAAATTACCACTTCGAACAATCCTTTTAGATGCATTCAGTAACAAGTATGCTTGTATATCATAAACTTTGCTGTTCCTTAATCTATCTGTTTCATAGTTATCAGAAGTCAGCTTGACTAATGCAGCCATTTTCCCAACAATTAGAATAAGATAATCAGCCCTAACCTCCGTATCAAGTTCATTTAGGCCTTGGATTTCATAATTGGACTTAAACCATTCCCATTCAGAATAAGGCTTAGAATTGTCATAATATGTTTTTGTGCCATCTTTGTAGATTTGGTCAGTAAGACAGGACTTTATCTGAGCGTCATTGATAATTGGATAATAAATGATAGCCTTGCCAATGCTCTTACGAACATAGCGTAGATATTTAACTCCACTCGTAAGGTAGTTATCAAGAACAGACTTATATGTACTTACGTCGTATGCCATAATATTTGTATATTGTTTGGGTGCAAAGATACTAAAATAATTTGGAATTAAGTTGTATATACGCAACTTTCAACGCAACCAAAACGATAGAAAGCGTATGGTACTTGGCTGAAAATTTGGCTAAAAGAAAAGAACCTAACTGAAAATCAATCAGTTAGATTCTTCTTTCGTCGGGATTACTGGACTCGAACCAGCGACCTCGCGCCCCCCAGACGTGTGCGCTACCAACTGCGCTAAATCCCGAACAAAACCCATCTTCATGGGTGATTTACTCTGAAATCGCCTGCAAAGGTAAGACGTTTTTTCCAATCCTGCAAATTTTTTCCTCACTTTTTGGGAAAAAGAGTGATAATTTATGTTATTTCTGCAAAATCCATGGCTCCTTTGGATAATAAATCGTACCTTTGTGAGTTATTATATATACATTGTACAATGTTTGGAAATGATAAAATATGAGATAAAGGCTCCTACCCTGCTGAAGCAGACTGTCCAGCTGCCAGCATCGAAGAGCATTTCGAACCGCGCACTGATTATTCATGCGTTGTCGAAAGGTCAGATTATGCCTGAAAACCTGAGCGACTGCGACGATACGGACGTCATGGTCAAAGCGTTGCGTGATATGCCTGACGTCATCAACATTAAGGCAGCAGGCACGGCTATGCGTTTCATGACGGCCTACCTGAGCGTGATGGACGGACAGAGTCATACGCTGACAGGTACGGAGCGCATGAAGCGTCGTCCCATTGAGCTGTTGGTCAACGCCTTGCGTTACTTAGGTGCTGACATCACCTACCTAGGTGAGCCGGGTTATCCGCCACTGCTCATCAAGGGTCGCAAGCTGGACGGCGGGCTGTTGGAGATACCCGGAAACGTCAGTTCACAGTATATCTCCGCCCTGCTCATGATAGGTCCCACACTGAAGAACGGTCTGACGCTCCGACTGAGGGGTGACATCATCTCCCGTCCCTATATCGACCTGACGCTGTCGGTGATGCACCAATTTGGCTCGGAAGCCGAATGGACGGACATAGACACCATCCAAGTCAATCCCGTGCCCTACAAGGAACATGCCTACTTCATTGAGAACGACTGGAGCGCAGCGTCTTACTGGTACGAGATGATGGCGCTGTCGCAGAACCGCGACGACTGTGTGATGCTGGAGGGACTGGCCGACAGCTCCCGTCAGGGTGACTCCTCGGTGCGCTACATCTTCAGCCTGCTGGGAGTGAAGACCACTTTCGGTACCACGGAGCCCCGCAAGCCTACCACCGTGACGCTGAAGCACAGGGGAAAGGGCGTGCCCCGCTTGGAGTATGACTTTGTCAACTCGCCTGACCTGGCCCAGACCTTTGTGGTGTGCTGTGCCATGATGGATGTGCCGTTCCACTTCCGTGGACTTTCTACGCTGAAAATCAAGGAGACAGACCGTATTGCTGCCCTGATTACGGAGATGCGCAAGTTAGGCTTTGTGCTGAGTCAGGGTGACGGTACGGAACTGATCTGGAGCGGCGAACGCTGTGAGCCTGACCTGTCGGCAGGTATCGATACGTATGAGGACCACCGCATGGCACTGGCCTTTGCGCCTGCCGCCCTACGGCTGGGCCACCTGATTATTAACAACCCGCAAGTAGTGAGCAAGTCGTATCCCAAATACTGGGACGACCTGCGCAGTGCGGGATTTCTGATTGAAGATATAAGTGATAAGTGACAGATGACATTCGCACTCATTATCATAGGATCCATCATCGCGCTTGGCGTGATTGCCGCCCTACTGTCGTGGGGTGACAAGGACGAGCCTGTGGTAAAGAGTGAGGGCGACTGTGCCTCGTGCACCAGCCAAAGTGAGTGCAAGCTGGCGGAGCTGAAAGCCAATTGTCAAAAGTCAAGCCTCAAATCTCAAAGTTCAAATCTCAAAGTTCTTTGCCTTTTGGGCATTTTACTTTTCCTTACCGCCTGCGCCTCGAAGCAGAACACTGCCAAGACACGTTTCTTCCATGCCTTCCACGCCCGCTATAACATCTATTATAATGGTTCGCAGGCATTCATAGAAGGTAGCACGGAACAGGAGAAGGGCCACCACGACAACTTCACCGAGATGCTGCCGCTCTACCCGGTGGCCAACAAACAGACACGTTCCATTGGCAGCGGACAGTTTGACCGTGCCATCGAGAAGTCGGAGAAGGCCATCCGTCGCCATAGCATCAAGCGCAAGCCGGAATGGAACAAGAACCGTAAAAAGACGGCCAAAGACATAGAATGGCTCAGCCGCCGTGAGTACAATCCCTTCATCTGGAAGGCGTGGCTGCTGCTGGGTAAGTCGCAGTTCCAGAAGGGAGAGTTTGAGGAGGCAGCCGCCACGTTCTCGTACATGAGCCGCCTGTATCAGACGCGTCCCCATATCAACGGCATTGCCCGTGCCTGGCTCACCAAGAGCTATGCGGAGCTGGGCTGGCTCTACGAGGCAGAAGACGTTATCCGCAACATGAAGCGTGACTCCATGGACTACCGTGCCGTGAAGGACTGGGACTACGCCCATGCCGACTATTACATCCATACCGGCAGGTATGAGGAGGCCATTCCCTACCTGCGGCAGGTCATCAAACATGAGAAGCGCAGAATCCAGCGGGCCCGTGAGTGGTTCCTCATGGGACAGCTGCAGGCGCAGCTGGGTCACCGCGAGGAGGCCTTCAATGCCTTCCGCAAGGTGTCACGCATGAATCCGCCCTACGAGCTGGACTTCAATGCCCGTATCGCCCAGACCGAGGTGATGGCCAAGGGTCAGGCCAAGAAGATGATCAGCAAGCTGAAGCGCATGGCCTCGTCGGACAATAACAAGGACTACCTGGACCAGGTGTATTACGCCATTGGCAATATCTACCTGGCCGAGCATGACACGCTGAATGCCATTGATGCCTACGAGACGGGCAACAAGAAAGCCACGCGTAGCGGCATTGAGAAAGGTGTGCTGCTGCTGAAGCTGGGCGACCTGTACTGGGTACGCGAGCAGTTCAGCGATGCCCGCCGCTGCTACGGCGAGGCCATCGGACTGCTGGACCGTGAGCGTCCTGACTACGAGCAGCTGTCAAAGCGTTCGCTCATCCTCGACGAACTGGTGCCCCACACTGAGGCCGTCCATCTGCAGGACTCGCTGCAGGCACTGGCCAAGATGCCTGAGGAAGAACGGCTGGCTGCCATCGACCGTGTCATTGAGGCCTTGAAGCAGAAGGAGAAAGAGGAACGACTGGCCCGCGAGGAAGCCGAGGCGGAGCAGATACTCAACGACCGGGCCGGCGACGGCGATGTGGATGGCAAGGGCAAGCCGCAGACCACTCCCACGACGTCTGGCACCCAGCAGTCGGGACTCTGGTACTTCTATAACCCACAGGCCGTCAGTCAGGGTAAGCTGACCTTCGAACGCCAGTGGGGTAAGCGTGAGAACGTGGACAACTGGCGTCGTAACAACCGCACCGTAGTAAGGATGGACACCCCCGACACGGACGGCGACATTGATGGCGAGGTGACCGACAGCCTGGGCATTGGCGAGAAGCCCGAGGGCGACCAGCCCGAGGAGCCCACCGACTCAGCGGCGCTCGACCCGCACAACCGCGAGTACTATCTGGCACAGATACCGTTTACCGAGGAACAGCTGGCTGCCAGCAACGCCCTGCTGAGCGATGCCCTGATGAACGGTGGTGTCATCTTCAAGGACAAGCTCGACAACCTGCGCAAGGGTGAGCAGTTCCTGACCAGACTGACCAACAACTTCCCTGACTATGCCCGCAACGACGAGGCACTCTATCACCTGTTCCTGCTCTACTCCCGACAAGGCAGGTCGGGCATGGCACAGGAATGCATCAACCGCCTGAAGCAGGATTTCCCTGAAAGCCAGTGGACCATCCTGCTCAGCGACCCCTACTTTGTGGAGAACGCCCGCTTCGGCGTACATATAGAAGACTCGCTCTATGCCGCTACCTTCGATGCCTTCCAGGAATACCGCGAGGAGACGGTCATGAGCAACGCCCGCATCTCCGCCCAGCGTTTCCCGTTGGGTGCCCACCGTCCTAAGTTTCTCTTCATCGAGGGTCTCACCCTGCTCAACCAGGGACGTGCCGACTCCTGTCGGGCTCGCATGCGTGAGGTGGTCGAGAAATATCCCGAGAGTGAGGTCAGCTCCATTGCCGGCATGATAGTCCGCGGCGTACAGGAAGGACGTACGCTGCATGGCGGACGCTTCGACATGGCCGACGTGTGGAGCCGTCGCAGCCTGGTGATGAACGAACGTGACTCCCTGGGCGTTGACACCCTCAGCACCGAGCGTAACACCCGCTTCAACTTCGTGCTGGCCTACCAGCCCGACTCCATCAACGGCAACCAGCTGCTCTACGAGCTGGCCCGCTATAACTTCACCAATTACCTGGTGCGTAACTTCGAGATTGAGGTGGAGCACGGCGACGGGGTGAGCCGCATGCTGATTCGCGGTTTCATGAGCTACGACGAGGTACGCCAGTATGTGCGCATGCTCTATGCCGACCCACAGATGCAGGAACGCCTGCAGAACTGCCGCCACCTCATCATCAGCGACGATAACCTGCAGAAGGTCGGCACGTCGTTCAGCTACAACGACTACGACGAGTTCTACGAGCGTGAGCTGGCACCGCTTAAGATTTCCGACAAGGAACTGCTGGGTGACCCCGAGGAGCTGTACGAGGAGCCCGAGGAGGACTACGAGGAACCGGCACCGACCAACAGCGGACAGCCCGGAGAGTTTGACGACCTCTTCGGTCCCGAGACGCCAGGCAGCTACGGTGACATTGACTTTGACGAAGACTTCTATCGTTAATTGAAAATTGAAAATTGATAATTGATAATTGATGACCAACGGATTGCTACTTTGGGCTGACGATGAGATGGAACTGCTGAAGCCCCACCTGCTCTTTCTGGAAAAGAAAGGCTACGAAGTAATAACAGTGACCAACGGCCCTGACGCCATTGAGCAGTGTCAGCAGCACAACTTCGACCTCGTGCTGCTCGACGAGATGATGCCCGGACTCTCCGGACTCGACACCCTGCAGCGCATCAAGGAGGTAGCCCCCTCCGTGCCTGTCGTCATGGTGACCAAGAGCGAGGAGGAGGACATCATGAACCAGGCCATCGGACGCAAGATTGCCGACTACCTCATCAAACCCGTCAATCCCAACCAGATACTGCTGACGCTGAAGAAGAACATCCATCGCAAGGAACTGGTGACCGAAGAGACGCAGAGCGGCTACCAACAGCAGTTCCAGCAGATAGCCCTGCAGATCATGGACTGTCGTACGTGGCAGGACTGGACCGATGTCTATCGCCGGCTCGTCCACTGGGAGCTGGAACTTAGCGACACCGATTCGGCCATGAAGGAGATGCTGCAGATGCAGAAGGAAGAGGCTAACATCGGCTTTGCCAAGTTTGTGAAGAAAAACTATCTGGAGTGGCTGGCCCCCCATTCTACCCCCGGGGGGGCTTCTATAGCCCGCAAGTCAAACGAAGCCGTAGGGGGCGCTCCTGTTCTTTCGCCCGACATCTTCAAGACCACCGTCTTCCCCCGTCTGAACGATGGCGAGAAGGTCTTTCTCATTGTCTTCGACAACTTCCGCTATGACCAATGGAAGACGCTGGAGCGTGAGATAGCCGACCAGTTCGACATTGACGAACAGCTCTACAGCAGCATCCTGCCCACCTCTACGCAGTATGCCCGCAATGCCATCTTCTCAGGCCTCATGCCCGACCAGATAGCCCGTATGTTCCCCGACCTCTGGGTGGATGAAGACGAGGAAGAGGGCAAGAACCTCAACGAGGCACCGCTCATCCAGACGCAGCTGGACCGCTACCGCCGTCGTAACACCTTCTCGTACCACAAGATCAATACGTCGGCCGAGGCAGAACGCTTCCTGCAGCAGTTGAACAGTCTGCAGAAGTACGACCTGAACGTCGTGGTGTTCAATTTCATCGACATGCTCTCGCATGCCCGTACGGAGTCGAAGATGGTACGCGAGCTGGCCAACAACGAGTCGGCCTACCGCAGCATCACCCTTTCCTGGTTCCGGCATTCCATTGTCTCCGACCTTTTCCGTCAGCTGGCCCAGACCGACTATACCGTGCTCATCACCACCGACCACGGCTCCATACGCTGCACCAAGCCCGAGAAGATTGTCGGCGACCGCAACACCAATACCAACCTGCGCTACAAGCTCGGCAAGAACCTGGCATACAACTCGAAAGACCTGTTTGTCATCAAGGATCCCAAAAAGGCACAGCTGCCGGCACCTAACCTCTCGACGAGCTATGTCTTTGCCACGGGCGATTCCTTCTTTGCCTATCCTAATAACTACAATTACTACGTCAGCTACTACAAGGACACCTTCCAACACGGCGGCATCTCGCTGGAGGAAATGGTCATTCCTTTGGTAACGATGAAAGGAAAAAAAAGGTGAGAAGCCTCCCCCAACCCCTCCGAAAGGAGGGGAGATATGAAAAGGAAAAAAGTATGGAAATAAAGATTCAGAATTTAGATACGATACGTGAGGCGGCCCGTGAGTTCATCCGCCTGATAGGCGAGCGCCGCGTCATTGCCTTCTACGGCAAGATGGGTTCCGGCAAGACCACCTTTATCAAGGCGCTGTGCGAGGAGCTGGGCGTCAATGACGTCATCACCTCCCCCACCTTTGCCATTGTCAATGAATACACGGCAAATGAAGAGTCCATCTACCATTTCGACTTCTACCGCATCAAGAAACTGGAAGAAGTCTATGACATGGGCTTTGAGGAGTACTTCTACTCCGGCAACTACTGTTTCATCGAGTGGCCCGAACTTGTCGAGCCGCTATTACCCGAGGATACACTACGCGTCTGCATCAGCGAACAGCCTGACGGAAGTCGAACCGTCAGCTTCTAATTGAGCTCAACTCAATGCGCAAGTGCTTACTTTATTTATTAAGAATTAAGAGAATGAAGATTTTGCAGAGCGAAAATAATCCAATCTTTCTCAATAATTCTTCTGATAGAGTATTGCATATTGAAAGCATAATTCTCTAATTCTCAAATCCTTGATTGATATAAAGCTAGCAGTTTGACGCAATCAAAAACTTGTGTTGTTTTATTTCACGACGATTTTCTTTGTTGTGCCGTCGGTATATTTCACGATATAGATGCCCTTGGGCAGTTCATTAGCCTCTGTCCATTGGTGTTTAACCATTCGTCCATGCAGGTCGTATATGGTGAGGGTGGAGGGTGAAACCTGGAGCGTGGAGCGTGGAGAGATGCTAGTGGTGATGACTTGTGTCGGCGTGTTCTGCCCCTCCACATAGTAGCCGTGATTCACAAACTCCACGCCGTCAAAGATTTTAGCGTTGCCTCCACTCTTGGAAATAATGAGATACTCAGGCGCAACGTTCGTCTTGTTCTGTGTCCATTTGTAGATGTAGCTGCCCGTAGCCGAAAGCCCCTTCAGCTCCATGGCGTCACCAGGCCAGGAAGTGTTGGTGCAGTAGGCATCGCCACCGCCTAAGCTACCCCATGCCCATACAGCATAGTCACTCTCTGAAGTTGTCTCAAAAAAGATGCTGACCTCATTGGCGTTCTCCAACGTGGGGATATAGACCTCAGGCTCAGGGAGCGTTTCTTCGCTGTAGGTTCCTTTGACATAAACCCGATAGCCCTTTGCCTCAAGACTGACGTTCTGCGTGGCCGAAAGGTACTGCTGCTTGCGGCTGACGCCCTGTGCAATGGTCTCGCTGTTGAGCCAAAGGCTCCAAGGACCAGCGGTCAGTCCGGTGAGCGTGGCACTGGCAGCACTGACAGCCATGTTGAGCACCACTAATATTTCGTAGTTGCCCGACTTGCGGGTAAAGGCCAGCACATTGTTATTAACAGGGTTAGTGGTAACCCAGCTGACAGCTGTTCTGTCATTGAGGGCTGGCACGGCGTGCTTCAAGGCAGTGAGCGTGCGCAGGGTATGAAACATCTTATTGTCAGTGGTCGACCAATTGATTTTGGTGTCTTCGAAATAATTGAGTGCTTGGTTGCCGCCCACCTCCTGACCATTGTAGATAAGGGGCATGCCGTAGAGCGTGTAGGCCAGCACGGTGAGGGGATAGCGGTTCAGACCGTATTTCTCTGTCAACGTCTTCTTGCTTTCGTTCCAGTTCTGGTCATGATTGGTAAGATAGAGCATTCGGGAAAACGACACACTAGCTGAGGCATTGAGCAGCTTGTCGGCATTAGTCTTGAGCGGAGCAGCATAGACGCCAGTGCTCCCGTAGTTCACCAGACTGCTCTGGTAACCCCAGGCATAGTCATAGTCGAAACCCACGTTCTTGAGCCGTGTCACGTCCTGCGCAATGTCTGCCTCGCCGAGGAAAGCAATGTGCTTTCCGCTCTTGTAGTTCTTGATTTCAGGAATGGCAGTCTGCCAATAAGAGGCAGGAATCTCTGGACTGCTGATGTAGTCACAGCGATAGCCGTCAATGTCTGCCTGATCAATCCAGAACTTCAGGCAGTCATTCATGGCCCTCTGCAGATCAGCACTTCCGTAGTTCAGCTGATAGACATCACTATAGTTGTTGGGATGGACGAAGCTGTTGCCATTCTTCTTATAATACTCGGGATGCGTGGTCACCCAATCGGCATTGGTAGCCGTATGGTTTGGCACCCAGTCAAGCCACACCTCCATATTGAGCGCGTGGGCAGCGGTGACAAAAGCCTTCAAGTCGGCAATAGTGCCATAGGCAGGGTTGGTTTGTTGGAAGTTGGTGGCAGCATAAGGGCTGTTGATTCCTCCACCCCGAGGATAGACTGGCATGAGCCAAACAACATCGACACCCAGTCGTTTCAGTTCGCCGAGCTGCTGCCGGGCGGCATCAAACGTGCCTGCCTGCGTAAACGAGCCAACGTTCATTTCGTATATTACCTGATGGCCTGCTTCATTCTTGGTTGCTGACGTGTTGATATCATCAACATAGTCGTCTGCCTGGACCTGTAAAGGTGAAAGGGTAAAGAAGCAGAATAATAATAAAGGTAAAAAGGTAAATAAATAATGTTTCCTCATCGTAAAATATTTAATTTTTAATGTTTAATCTTTCATCTAAAAGGGTGGCTATTCTTCCCAGAGTAGCCTACCCAATACGTTACTTGTCAGCGGCCTCTGTCGCGACTCAGTTAAAATTTTAACTCTTATATACAGTAAACCTTTTATGAAGCAGGTCATTACTGCTTTACGTAAACTGCAAAGCCTTTTGCATCAAGTGCAATGAGGGTCTTTGCGTCAAGAGTGACGTCAGTGATCGACGGACCATCAGCAATGGTCTGACTATTGAGCCACTGAGTATAGGAGCCTGGAGCAACAGCGTCGCAACTTACGGAACAGGGGGCGATGCCCAAGTTTAGGAAGACGAGCACATTGTCACGTTTATAGGCCAGCACATGAGGGCTGTCGATGGCCAGGTATTCCACCGGAGCATCGGCGGCTAACGAGGGTTGCGTGTGGTGCAGGGCTACAAGGGTACGCACAAGGTTCAGCATCTTGCGGTCCACCACATTCCACTTCACCTTGGCATCGGTAAAGTAGTTAAGTGTGTCGGGGTCGCCGATTTCCTGTCCCTGATAGAGCAGCGGCATTCCCTTGAAGGTGAACTCCAAAACGGTCAGCGCATAGCGGTTGTCACCGTAGAAGTCCTTCAGCGTATGCCCGCCGTCGTTGTAGTTTTGATCGTGGTTAGTCAGATAGACCATGCGACGGTTCTTGATGGCTTTCGTGCCTTCCAGAAACCTATCGCAGATGACTTTCAGGGAATCGGCCTGGTCGCTGTCCTTGAATTTCCATGCCATGGCACCTTGGAAGTCCCAGGCATAGTCGTAGTCAAAGCCACAACTGTCGATGCGGATATTCTCCGGATTGCTGATGTCTGTCTCGCTGAGGAACTCGACGGTTTTACCACTGCGGCTCTTCAACTCGGCAATGATGTTCTGCCAGTAGCTGACGGGAATAGTGGGGCTTGAGACATAGTCACAGCGGAAACCATCCACGTCGCACTCACTAATCCAGAATTTCATCGCACCGCTCATCTCATCAACCAGTCCCTGATTCTGATAGTTCAGCTCATAGACGTCACCCCATCCGTGAGGGTGAATCATCTGCCCCTTGGCATCCTTAGTGAAGTATTCGGGATGTTCTTTCACCCAAGGATTCTCAACGGCCACATGGTTGGGTACCCAGTCGAGCCATACCTTCATGCCCCGCTCATGGGCTGCAGCCACAAAGGCTTTCAAGTCGTCCACGGTGCCATAGGCAGGATTCACGTCCCTGAAATTCATTGAGGCATACGGGCTGTGCATTGTATCGCCTCGCGGATAAATGGGCATCAACCAGAGGATATCGATACCCAGCGTATCGAGTCTGGCCAATTGTTTCTGTACCGCCTTGAATGTTCCCTCAGGAGTAAAGGCGCCAACGTTCAATTGGTAAATGACGCGGTTCTCGGGGGTAACAGGCTTGGTGCAGTCCACGGTGAATGCGCCACCCCCAGGCCTGCAGGCTGCCAGCAGCAGCACGATGAGGAGTCCACCCAAGCCCTCCCAATGGGAGGGACGTGGGTTAGACTTTCTGTTCATTCTATTAAACGATGTTCTCATGCTTTTATTTTACTTTTATTGTCTATTTGAACACCCCTCCCCCTGAGGGGAAGGTTTGCAGAGGCTCTTAATCAGCAGTAAACGTATAACTCTTATTAGCAATGACGGTAGCAATGTCTTGCTGGTTGCCGTCGCCGCTGTTGAGAATGAGGTTGTATTCTCCGCCATCGTTGGGCAGAGGGAACACCAGTTTACCGTCAGCATTGCTGGTAGGCGTGATGCCGCGCCAGCCACCATAGATTTCCCCTGAACCCCAGGCGTATAGACGCGGGTCGGAGTAACCGGCATTGTTCTGGATGGTCACCGTGTTAGGCGACTCCTCCCAACCAGCGTTCACGTCAAAGAAGTGACTTCCTGCCGTGAACACCTCTGGCCCATCAGTCTGCGGGCTGCCGTTGTCGTTGAGAATGAGGTTGAAAGTGCCGTTGGCAGGCAGTTCGAAGAGGCACCATCCATTGTCGGTCACCTTTACCGGAGTTGCGCCGGGCCATCCGCCGCAAGCCTCAGTGTCGCCCCAAACATAGAGACAGGGTGCTTCAAAGCCTACACTATTCTTCACGGCAATGAGCACTTTCTCGTCCGTGGGTTGAGGGTCGGGCGTGGGCTCTGGTGTGTCGCCACCACCCTGGTAGTCCTTGCTGATAACCTCATAGCCGCCGTCGAAGATGCGGAGGTAGATGTCGTGGTCGAGGGTGAAGTTGAGGTCGCCGCCTTCCCACTGCACACCGCCGTTATTGTTATTAGGAATGAGGTTGA
>JAEEGH010014973.1_pt1 | contig 16919 bp, 24 predicted proteins | sample 9134181 | NCBI WGS metagenome assembly JAEEGH01 (sample SAMN16246544, study PRJNA631951) | gut metagenome | biome: gut microbiome; feature: rumen; material: DP-attached | host: Bos | place: Iran: Karaj | collected 2018-10
TACTGCAAACGACATTAAGTCTGAAATATGTTTTTGCATTGTATAACAATTAAGTTTAGTTATTTTAAAAGATTCTTGTACAGTGTCGATGTATAATTCATTTTCTTCAGTTAGCATATTTGTATAGTACTGCAAAAGGTTTCTATGGTCTATACATAAAATATCTTTTTTTAAAAAAGTATTGACAAAGTGCGAAGAATGCGTTAAATATAATTCTAAACCATATACATTACGTATGGAAAATATAAATATGGGGGCAACAAAATGTTGGAACATCATAATGTCAAAATTGTTAAAGTTCAACACCAAAAATCAAACATTTTAAAACGTAACGGGGCCCGGGGACCAGCACGCAAGTTTTTCAATAAGAACGGGGATTTGTGCGAGTACGACGGGCATGGTAATTTTAGGCAAATTAACTTTGCTCGGGATCTTGCAATTGGAATCACAGCGGAGGGTCATTTCTATCAGACGGATATAAGAAAGTGTGTGAAACATTGCTACCCAAATTCGAGAAGTAACTGGAACAGTCTAATACGGGAACTTATATCAGCAATCTTTAAAGTCGCGGACGGCAATGTCTCTATCACTCATTATCCGGATTCAAACATGGGCTGGATAGAAGATGAAGACGTTAGGGGCTATATAGAAGCCAAAAAGTTTATGGAAGGCTATACAAGATTCGCAGCAGACGAAAATGACGAATTGGGTCCTGATGATTAACAACCGCGTTCTACATTCTTTTGAAAGAAGAATGTAGAACACAATAGGAAGAAATTATGAAATCGATAAAAAAAATAAAGCGGCAAGAAAAAAAGATTAGAAAACTCCAAATGGCTATCAACGAAATGACACTTGAGATACAGAAAGCAAAGCTTGATTATATGGCTGCTCATGATCAATTAATTAGGCTAAGGTCTTACATTGCCGACAAAGAATCTGAGAAGGATTAATAACTTTGTAAGTTTCATCTAATAGCAATGGATTTACCTATCTGTAGTATAAAAATAATTACAGAATTTTATGAACGATTAAAGGAAGTTTTGGTATTGCTGGTCTTCCTATAAAAAAAACGGCAAATAAAAATGAAGTGTAATAATATTGATTTTTGTGAAGGAGGAATAAAATTATGAATAACTCTTTACCATTTAATTTAACTTTAGACGAAAAGAATTTCTTTTCTATTGATGAATTGTTACCTGAAGATTATGATTCATTCGAATTGGTTTCTTTCCAAATAAATGCGTTTGAATTAGCAAAAGTTATGCATTCGAATGAGCAATTGTGGGTAGATTTGGAAACTATATTTGTTGAAGCATGTCTCAGAGATTTATATGAATTGGAACCAGATGCAAAGCCTTATTTTGATAAGGTAAACTCGGATAGAATTATTTACGATCTGCCATTTGAAACTTCGATAAGGTTATTGAAAAAACTAAAACAGAGCAAGAAATTTTATAAAATTGGAACGAGTGAAATCCCATCATGCTTAACGATTCATTCTTCAGTAATGTCAAAAGACTGGGCTTCTGCTATAAAGGACGTAAAAGGTGATTATTGCTTTTTGAACAATGAAGTTTTTGCAAATAGACGAATCAAAAAAATCGTTGTTGATTTTCACGATTTTGATGATAGTTTAAACAATACTTTGTTGGAAAAGTGTTTGAAAGAGTTGGGTTTTTATAATGATGAGACTATTGAATATGAATACAACTATAATTATGATCCTTCCAAGTGTTTGATTGATAAAACTTTTTATCTCTGGCCTAACTGTACCGGCTGTTAATAAGATACGTGGAATCCTTTTTGATTTTTCAAATGGATTCCACTATTATTAAATGGTATAATAAGATAAACTATTCACTACTATCATGATAACTATCCGAAAAGCAATAAAAGAAGATTTTGAAACTCTGGAAAAATTATATACTGAACTCGAAGAAGACGCTGTTTTTTATCAGCCGGAGCATTTTGTTCTGAGCGAAAAAGGGGCCAGAAGCCTGCAGCTGGAAGGCATTTTGAGCAGCGAAAATCAGGTGATGTTTGTTGCCGAAAATGATGGAGCTGTAATCGGTTTTGCTCACGTTATGTTTGCCAGAGCAAAAGCTGTATCCTGCTTAAAACCGCAGAGTAATATTTATTTACAGGATTTGGTTGTTACAAAAAGTTACCGAAACAACGGAATAGGCACGCTGCTTCTGAATGCCGCCAAACAATATGGCCGCGAAAAGAAGGCAGATTTTTTCCGCACACAGGTTTTCCCGATGAACAAGGCTGGTTTGCGGTTTTATGAGCGAAACGGGTTTTCGGTGAAGATGATTACGATTGAGTGTGATTTGTAAAAATAGTAAAACGCGAGGTAAAAAATGGAGCAGAAGAAGGATGATATTAGGGTGGGGTACCCGGATTGTTGTTTTATGGTGAATGGCAACTGGTACAGGTACAGGACTGGTGCAATTATAATTGAGGATGATTCTTTTCTTGTGGTGAAGAGTGAAACAACTCCGTTTTATTATACGGTTGGCGGCGGCGTGCATATGAATGAAAAATCGGAAGAATGTATTGTGCGCGAAGTTAAGGAAGAAACCGGTGTTGATTATGAAGTGGATCATCTTGCGGTAATCTGCGAAAACTTTTTTAAGGAAAAATCGCTGGGCTACGAAAAGCTGAATTGTCATGTAATTGAGTTTTATTATCTTATGAAAAGCCGCGGCAAAAAGGATGCAAAGTGCGGAAGCGTGGGCTGGGATAATGCAAAGGAGTCTATTCACTGGATTCCGCTGGACAAGCTTGCCGAAACAGATATCCGCCCGGAGTTCCTGCGCACCCGCATTAAGGATATTATTGAAAGCAAGGGCCTTATTCATATTGTGAATGACGAGCGATAGATCCAAATTTTATACACTCAAAAGACCGAGCTGGGCACAGGCGAAGATGATTCCAAAAAGTGTGAAGGCGCTTACGAGGGTTGTCCAGACTACGAGCTGACCGGCAAGTTCTCCGTCGCTGCCCATTTCGGAACTCATTGGTACTGTTGAAACTGCAAGCGGTGTTCCGTATAGGGCGATAAGGGCCGGGAACTCCAGAGAACCAAAGCCAAGTGCATAAGCTGCCGAAAGGCAGACAAGCGGACAGATGATTGTTCGCACAAGAACTCCTGCGATAATCTTATACTTTAATTTTACAACTGCGCTGAAGGTGAAGTTTCCTCCAAGTGCAAGAAGTGCAACTGTGCTTGCGGAGTTTGCGAGCATTGAAATTGTTTTGTACACAAACGGGAGATTCTGGCTGATTGTAAAATATTTTTTTCCATCTGGCGTGGTTGGAATAAGGTAGCGGATTGCAAGACAGATAAAGCCTGCAAAAACTCCTAAAATCAGCGGGTTGGTAACAATTCTTTTGAGTACTGATGTAAAGCTGATTTTCTGTCCGTCTTCATTTACGAAAAGTGTAAGCGCAATTATTGCAAGAATATTAAAAACCGGAATTGAAACTGAAGAAAGAATTGAAGCCGCAACTACAGGCTTTGGATCCCCAGACGAAATAGACATTGCAAGCGAGATTCCTATAATTGCGTAATTTGAACGGTAGGCGCATTGAATCATAATGCCTTTCTGACGGTCGTCCTTGATTGTGAATCTTACAACAATCAGCGTAATCGTAAAGAAAATCAAAACGGAGATTAAAGCAAAAAGACAGATATGACCGTACTGTTTTATTTCCGAAAGGTTATCTACATTATAAATATTGTAAAAAAGCAGGCAGGGCAGGCAGCATCGGAAGCTGAGCTTGTTCATCAGGGAGAAAAACTTTTCATCAAAAAGATGGATTCGCTTGAGGAAGTAGCCGACTGCAATCACAAGCACAATTGACATTACGGCGTTCAGTGTAAAAAAAAGATTTGAGAGCATAAGGCACTCCTTGGGTTCCTTGGGCTTAGTATATCAGAAAAGGCATTGTTATGGTATAAATAAATGGAGATTCTATAAAAAACAAAAAAGGATAACAAAATGGCAGAAATGGATTTTTCTATAAATGAAATGATAGAAATGCAGAAGACTCTGCAGGAAAAGTATAAAGATAAGTGGGAACCAATTTCGCCGGAAACTGGAAAAAATAAATTGCTTTGGATGATTGGTGAAATTGGCGAAGTGATTGATGTAATTAAAAAGAACGGAAGTGAAAATGCATGTGACCACAACGGACACCGTAAAGAGCTTGTAGAAGAACTTGCAGATGTACTCATGTATTACAATGATGTTTTGCTTTGCTATGGAGTCACAGCTGAAGAATTGAAAAAAGCTTATACAGAGAAGTTCAATAAAAATCTGAAGAGATGGTGAATGATGAAGTTGGGCGATGATTATTATTGGTACTTAATCAACGCGGATTTCGAATAATGCCAGTGAAAAGATTTATGTCCAGTTGTTTGTCGCGTATAACATAACAGAATGGATGATTGGCTTTAAACTGTATTGGAGATTCTGGCCTGGCCGAAGTAGCTTTTAGTCCAAACATAGTTACGGCGGCAGCTTTTGTTTCCTTTTCATTTACAGTGATTTTTACCTGATGAATTGCGCAGTCAACATAAATGTCAGAGTTTTCAGAAAAGATTTTTGACAGGTTTGCAGTCTGAGAGTTAAATGCATCTGTCATTCCAAGGGCTTGCAGTACTGGTACCAGATCGTAACGGTTAGATAAATCAAACTTTGGAAATGTAAGCTGAATATTTTTATTTCTTTTTCCGGAATCAAACTTCTGCATAAGAACGTTAGGATTTGTTTTTGTGAAATCATAATTCAAATCTTTTGGAAGAAAAATAATCATCGAGTAGCGTGAATCTTCATAAGTAAGCTCAAGCATTTGAAAGCATTCATCTTCAAAATAATTATAGCGTGTGGTTTTATGCATCATTGGTGTAGTGATTGAGGATTCTGAGTTCTTGAAAAAAACTTCGTCGTGTGTATCGTATTCATGAAACTGGTTTGCCCATTTCTGATTAAAATAAAGTGTGTTGAGCAGAACAAGCTTTGTAGAAGAAGGTAAGTCCTGCGAAATAAAGTTTTCTATGAGTTTGTTTGTCTTTTTTGAGATAAATTGATTTATCTCTTTGCGGACTGCCGGACCTTTGGAAAAATCTGTTGGTTTTATTGTAAAATCAAAATCGCTCATAAACTGTTTATAATCTTCATTAAAACCGAGTGATTTTTTATACCAGACTGAGTTAGACATGTTTTCTGTATTAGTTATTAATTCCTGTATCTGAGAGTCAAAATCTTCAGAAGATGTGCAGGCAATTACATCCTTAATTTGTTCATGAGTCTGGTCGTTTGACCCCTGAAGCAAAGCATAAAGCAGACTATAGATTGAAAGAGCAGAATAATTTACGTTTTCACTTTGATTGCAAAGAGTTTCAAAAAGCTTATCGTCAAAAGAATTAACAGATGTACTTGCTTCATTTGAATATGCGTTTATTACTGTCAGCAAAATAAATATATATGATAAAAATGTTTTTCTTTTCAAAATAGACTCCTTAGTTGTAAAAGGTTTACTGTTAAAAAACAACCTTGTCGCCGCAAAGTTTCTATTTTTGGATGCTTGATTTCCTTGCTTAAACATTTTATTCTAAAAATATGCCGTTAGTAAAAGTTAATATGCTTAAGGGTAAAACACCCGAGTTTAAGAAAATTGTTTTTGATTGTATTCATGAAGGTTTGATTGATGCATTTGGAATTGCTGATTGGGATAGGTTTCAGCGAATCGAAGAATATGATAAATCGTGCTGGGAAGCTCCTGAAGGTAAGACCGAAAGCTTTATGATTATTGAACTCACAATTTTTCCGGGAAGAACCCGAGCACAGAAAAAATCAGCAATTGAAAAAATTACCGGGCTGCTGTGCGAAAAGCTTGGAATCCCCGCGACCGATGTTTTTATTGTGATGAATGAACCTCCGCTGGAAAACTGGGGAATGGGAGGGAATCAGAAATGAATATCGGAATAATCGGATACGGAAGCATGGGGAAGATGCTCGCAGAAAACTTTCTGGCTTCTGGAATTGTGGAGAAGGATTCGCTGTATCTCGCGAACAGGACTCTGGAAAAGCTGCGGGAAATGGAATGCAGGGCAAACATTTGTAAGTCGAATGCAGAGGTGGCTGAACGGGCTGATTTTCTTTTTCTGTGTGTAAGGCCAGCGGATATAAAAATCATTCTGGAAGAAATTGCTGATTCTGTGAAAGCTGATTCACTGGTGATTTCGTTGAATGGAAGTGTCTCTTTTGCCCAACTGGAGAAAATCCTCTGTAAGAATTGTTCGCATAAGATTGCAAAAATGATTCCGAGCGTAACGGCAGAAATTAATAGATCGCAATCGCTTGTGTGCTGCAATAAAATGGTGAAAACGGCGGACAAGGCTAAGTTATGCGAAATAATAAAATGTCTTGGTGAAGTGATTGAACTTCCTGAAAATGAAATTGGAATGGGTTCTGAGTTGGTGAGCTGTATGCCGGGATTTATTGCGTCGATTTTTGATGTAATCTGTAAGTCAGCAAAAAAGCATACCGAGATTCCACAGGAGCAGATTGTTCAGATGGTTTTAAAAACTGTTTCGGCTACAAGTGAACTGATGCTTCAAAAGAATATGACTTTTGAGAATGTTGTTTCCCGCGTTGCAACAAAGGGCGGAATCACGGAAGAGGGCGCAAAAGTAATTTACGAAGGAATGCCGGAAGTTGCAGATTTGATGTTTGAAAAAACACTGGAAAAGAGAAAGCAGACTACGAAAAAAGCGGAAGAGTTGTTCAGTCAGGAGTAAACCAGAAATGACACTTGAAGAAAGAAATCAAAAGGTGCGCACTTTTTTTAATGGTAAAATTGACACTTACGATGATGTGCACAGTGAATATATGAAAACAAAAGTTTTGCTGGCAGAAAGTCTGGACAAGAATGCAAAAAAGATTCTGGACTTGGGCGGCGGAACAGGGCTTGAATTGATTCACCTGTTTGAGCTGTTTCCAGACGCGCAGGTCACTGTAATCGATATAACAGAAAATATGCTTGAAAAATTGAAGACGCGCGATTTTGCCGGTCACGTTACAACAATCTGCGGCGACTTTTTTGAAGTTCCATTTGGCGCGGATTTTGATGCAGTTATTACAACATCAGCGTTCCATCATTTTAAGAAAGATGAAAAAATCCGATTGCTCAAGAAAATTATGGATTGTCTTAAAACTGGCGGTCAGTTTATAAATTGTGATTTGATTGCGCTGACTCCCGAAGAAGAGGCCGAACAGCTTGTGGAATTGGAAAACAATACCGATGACACAAAACATATAGATATTCCGCTAACAATTGAAAATGAAATAGACGCACTTGAAAAAGCTGGATTTACGCAGATTACTTCGAGCAATGGCGGTAAGGAAAACTACGGGTTGTTTGTTGCGAGAAAATCGGAGTATTGATGATGGAAGAAATTATTTATCGCAAAGCAACTGTTGATGATTGCCGGGAGCTTTCAATCTTAAAACGAGATGTATGGAATAGTACGTACCAGGGGATTTATCCGCGTGAAAAACTTGAAGGTTACGACATAGATAAAAACGAACAGATTTTTAAGAGCATTGTTGAAAATCCAGAAATTGAATTATATGTTGCGCAGGCGGATGGTCAGCTCATCGGACTTATGACTTGCGGTAAACCGTATAAATTGTATGATGAGTTTAATCAGGAAGTTGCGTTGCTTTATATACGAAAAGATTTTCAGCGAAAAGGAATTGGCAGACATTTTATCGAAATCGCAAAAGATGAAACTCGAAAAAAAGGCTTTGATGATTTTATTTTAGCTGTCAATTCAAAAAACGAAAACGCAATTGCTTTTTATCTTGCGATGGGTGGAAAAGTAATTCGCGAGGACGAAGGGCAAAAGCTGTTTTTGTTCAAATAGAAAGAGGGGGTATTGCATCCTATGGAAATTAAAAAAGCAGAAATTGATAAAGGGCAGGCGTTTGATTTTGGGCGCACTTCGGAAATCTATGCACAGTATCGCGACATTTATCCGGAGTGTATGTTTCAGAAGCTTGCAGACCTTGGGTTTGGTATTCAGGGGCAGAAGATTCTTGATTTGGGCACAGGCACTGGTGTAATTCCGCGCGGCATGTACAAATACGGCGGACAGTGGCTTGGAACAGATATAGCTGAAAATCAGATTAAATATGCAAGGGAGCTTTCAGCCGGTAAGAATATTGAATACCTTGTGAGCTCGGCAGAAGAGCTTGATTTTGAAGAAGGCAGCTTTGATGTTATTACCGCCGCACAATGCTTCTGGTATTTTGAGCCTTCAATCATCGTTCCAAAGATTAAAAAGTTTTTGCGCAATGGCGGCACCTTCCTGAAAATCTACATGAGCTATATGAAAGAGGAGCAGATTACTCACGATTCAAACGGACTTGTAAAAAAGATTAACGGAAACTGGAGCGGAGGGAATCCCGGAATAAAGGATTTGACAACTCATCATTTTGAAAATCCTCAGATGGACAGTATGGTTGTTGATCTTCCTTTTACAAGAGAAACCTGGCATGGACGAATGCTTTCGAGCCGCGGAGTTATGGCGGCAATGAACGAAGAGCAGATAAAGCAGTTTGATTACGAACACAAAAAAATGCTTGAAGAAAATTACCCCGAAAGCTTTACTGTAAAACACAAGATTTTTTTAACGTGGTATAATATAGAAAAATAGGAAGAAGAAAATGAATCACAAAGGAACAATCCAATTAGAAACAGAGCGGCTGATTTTACGGAGATTTACAATTGATGATGCACCGGCTATGTTCAAAAACTGGGCGTCGGATCCGGAGGTAACAAAGTTTATGACATGGCCCACTCATAAGGACGTTGGTGTGAGCAAGTGGGTTTTGGACAGCTGGATCCCATCATACGAAAAAAATGATTATTATGTGTGGGCAATAATCCTAAAGGAAAACGGAGACGAGCCTATTGGAAATATTCACGGTTTGCCAAAGGTCGAAATTGAGGCTGTTGAGTTTGGTTATGCGCTTGGCAGAAAGTGGTGGCACAAGGGAATTATGACGGAAGTTCTCCATACAGTGATTGATTTTTTCTTTGAGCAGGTTGGCGTAAACAGCATCAGGGCTTATCACGATCCGAACAATCCGCATTCGGGTATGGTTATGAAAAAGTGCGGCATGAAATATGAAGGAACGCTCCGCAGTGCAGACAGAAATAATCAGGGAATTGTTGACCAGTGCTGGTATTCGATTTTGCGCAGCGAGTGGGAAGGGGAGTAATTTTTTTTGCGAGGTTTTTATGATAAAAATAAAGAAGGTAGATAAATCATTTTTTGAATTATACGATAAGGTTCCTCAGAACGTTGAAGTGCACTCGGAATTGCGGCTGCGCATGATTGACGGCGGTCTTGGTGGAATTGCATTTGATGAAGTTCCGGTTACGCCTTATGTAAAAGATCTTGCCAAGTATGAGCGTGCTACTGAGTTCGAAAAAGAGTTTGAGATTTTTACCTGGCATTTTTTTATGGCTTTTGATGGTGAAAAACCTGTTGGTGCAGTGACACTTGCTGGCACTACGCCAAACCTGTACATGCTGGGTGGAATGAAGGATGCCTGCGTTTTGTGGGATATCCGCGTTGATGATAAGTATAAACATCATGGAATTGGTCAGAAGCTTTTTGACCAGGCAAAGAAGGTGGCCATTGCTGACGGCTACAAAAAAATGATAATTGAAAGTCAGAACATCAATGTGGCTGCCTGCCGCTTTTACAGAAAACAGGGAGCTGTTATTGCTAAAATTGATACCAACGCTTATTGTTCTGAGCCAGGGCTGGAAAATGAAGTTCAGTTGATCTGGACATTGGAATTGAAATAATTAAAAGGAGCCTGAAATGAAAAATGTTTATGAAGATTGTCCAATATTTGAGAACGAGCGCTGGCTTTTGCGTCTTGTAGAAAAAAATGATGCGGAAGATTTGCTTAAGGTTTACGGAGACAAAAATGCACTTCCGTTTTTTAACAGCGACAATTGCGACGGTGACAATTTTTATTACCACACAAAAGAACTCATGGACAAGGCTATGGATTTCTGGCTTTATTCTTACCGTGAAAAGTGGTTTGTGCGATGGGCGATTATTGATAAAACAACGGGCAAAGTGATTGGAACTATTGAGTCGTTCAAACGTCTTTCTGAAGATGATTTTAACGAGTCTGGAGTTTTGCGTCTTGATGTTTGCAGTAATTATGAAAGGGCTGAAGTGTTGAAAGAAATCATGTCGCTTATTGTTCCTTATATTTTTGAAATGTTTGACTGTAAGCAGGTTGTTACAAAAATCCCGATTTATGCAGTGGAACGAGCTGTGGCAGCTACAGCTTTTGGATTTAAGAAAACAGATTCGCTTCTGGTTGCAAAAGACGGAGTTGCGTTCAACGGATATTGGATTTTCAGAGGATAATAAAATTACACTTAAAGGAAGAAATAAAAATCAGGAGTTTAAAATGACAGAACAAACAATAAACAGAATCAGACAATTTGTAGCAGACCGAGACTGGGGGCAGTATCACAGCCCGGCAAATCTTGCAAAATCAATTTCGATTGAGGCTAACGAGCTTCTGGAATGCTTTCAGTGGAGCGACACAGAGTACGACCTTCAGCACGTAAAAGAAGAACTCGCCGATGTACTTGTTTATTGCCGCGACCTTTTAGACAAGCTGGACCTGGACGAAGACGAAATTGTAAACATGAAGATGGACATGAACGAGAAAAAATATCCGGCAGATAAAGCCCGCGGTAACAACAAGAAGTATACGGAGTTGTAAGGTTGGACTTACAGATAAGAAGAGCAACAGCCGAAGATGCACAGATTCTCGTTGATATTTACAACAAGGCGTTTTACGAGGATTATGTGAAATATGGTGAATGTCCGGGATACGGGCGGTCGGTCAGCGATATGATTAAATCAATTAATGAGACTTCAAAATATATCGCGTATGTTGGTGCTGGTCCGGTTGGGGCTATATCTGTTTTGAAGAAAGATGATGGTCTTTATTATTTGGGCGCGCTTTGTGTTATCCCGGAATATCAGCGGCGGGGAATTGGTTATAAATTGCTTGAGTTTATGAAAGAACAGTATAAGGACTGGGGTAGAATCGAATTAGTTACGCCGGCAGACAAGGAAAAGAATATTAACTTTTATACAAAAAAATGCGGGTTTAAAATTGATTATGAAGAGATGGATGGGGCGGTGAAGGTTTACCACTTTAGTTTGAATAGAGAGTAAAGTTATTTATTTCAATCTTAGTTTTCTTCTCTGGTTTCTTTAAGAGACTGCATAATATCATCGTATTTAAGATCAAAAAGAGTTTTTATTCCTGCGAAAGGAGATGAGTCTGGAACTTCTGGGGAAATGCGAAAAACAGAGCCATCGGCGCGTTTAACAAGAACGGCTCCATCGTTTTTAGACTTATCAAGAATTGAAGAGAAATTTTGTCTTGCTTCAGAATAAGTTACTACAAGCATGCGACACCTCTTGAAATTGCATTTGTTTTCATTGTTCCATCCATTGTATACAATGGTAACGAAAGCTGTTTTGCAAGAGAAATATAATATGAATCGTAGGCATAAGATTCTGTTTCTCCTGCAATTACAATTGCATTTGGAATATCCGGCTCCATAAGTCTCATTGGAATCCTTGCAAACTCGTGATATACAGAAACTCCATCATAAATGGAAATCAATTTGCGTTTAATAAGTTTACTTAGTGCATTTCCAATTTCAAATGGTAAACAGCTTGGTGCAACAAGTCGTGCTGCGCCAACAGTTTTTACGACAGAGTCTTTGTCATTTTGATTCAAAAGAAACTCCAAGATACATGAAGCATCAATAACTAATTCATTCATATACTAATTGTACTATTGTACAATGGTGGTGTCAAGAATTTATAATTGGTTTTACAATTTACAGATATTATTTTGTCTCGTATAATGATTATATTATTGATACAATTCAAGCTTGATTAAGATTAAAGGAAAAAGAAAAAATGTTATCTCAACAAGAACAACAAAAAGCAGCAAAAAAGTTTTTTCAAGATTGGAATGGAAAAGGATATGAAAAAGGAGAAAGTCAAAAATACTGGCTTGATCTTTTATGTAATGTCTTTGGAGTTCAAGATTTTGCCAATTTCATAAGTTTTGAAGATCAGGTAAAGCTTGATCATACATCTTTTATAGATGGATACATTGCTCAAACCAAGGTTCTTATTGAACAGAAAAGTATAGATAAAGATTTGCGTGCTCCAATCAAACAGTCTGATGGGACATTTTTAAATCCTTTTCAACAGGCAAAGCGTTATATTACTGAACTTCCTGTTTCAAAACATCCTCGTTGGGTTGTAACATGTAATTTTAAATCATTTCTTGTTTATGATATGGAAAATCCAAATGGAGAGCCGGAAGAGATTTTACTTGAAAATCTTGAAAAAGAATACAACCGCCTTTCATTTATTACAGATACTGGAAGCATTCATCTAAAAAAAGAAATGGAGCTTTCCATTAAAGCAGGTGATATTGTTGGTTTAATTTATGATCATCTTCTTGAACAATATAAGCTTGCAAAAAATGTTGATATAAAAACTTGTCTAAAAAGTCTAAACATGCTTTGTGTTCGTCTTGTATTCTGTTTTTATGCAGAAGATGCAGGAATCTTTGGACACAAATCTATGTTTGGTGATTATCTTAAACGATTTGAACCAAAGGATTTGCGAGCCGCTATATTAAATCTGTTTAAGGTCCTTGATCAAAAACCGGAAGAAAGAGACCCATTCCTGGAAGAAGAACTTGCTGCATTTCCGTATGTAAATGGTGGACTTTTTACAGAAGAAGATTTACTCATTCCAAACTTTACAGAAGAGTTAAAAGATTTGCTTGTAAATAAAGCAAGTGCTGATTTTAACTGGTCGGATATTTCGCCAACAATTTTTGGTGCAGTTTTTGAATCCACGCTCAATCCAGAAACTCGACGTGCTGGTGGAATGCATTATACTTCTATCGAAAATATTCACAAAGTAATAGATCCTCTTTTTATGGATGACCTTAATGCCGAATACGAGGAAATCAGAAATATAAAGACTGTTACTACACGAAATGATAAACTTCTTAGATTCCAGACAAAACTTGGAAGTTTAAAGTTTTTAGACCCTGCCTGTGGAAGCGGTAACTTCTTAACAGAAACCTACTTGAGCTTGCGTCGTCTTGAAAATAAATGTCTCCAACTTATGATTGGTGGTAACGAAGAACAAGGAACATTAACGGAATTATTCGGATATGATTTTGTGAAGGTTCATATTCAGCAGTTTTATGGAATTGAAATAAATGACTTTGCCTGTGTTGTTGCTAAGACAGCTCTATGGATTGCAGAATGTCAGATGCTTCAGGAAACTAATTCCATCACCAATTCTGCAAGTTCATTTTTGCCGCTGGATAATTATACAAACATTATTGAAGGTAATGCTCTGCAAGTTGATTGGGAAAGTGTTGTTCCTAAATCTGAATTATCATATATAATGGGAAATCCTCCATTTGTTGGTTATGCATATCAATCTAAAGAGCAGAAAGAAGATTTAGAAAACTTAATGAAAGGTTTTGGAAAAAATATCGATTATGTTGCAGGATGGTATTATAAAGCTTCTGAATTGATTCAAAATACAAATATAAAATGTGCTCTTGTTTCAACAAACTCAATTACACAAGGAGAACAAGTCGCTGCTATCTGGAAACCTTTATTTGAAAAATTTGGTATTTATTTTGATTTTGCTTATAGAACTTTTAGATGGGATAGTGAGGCAAATATCAAAGCCCATGTACATTGTGTTATTTTAGGATTTAGTTCTTGTGAATCTAAGAAGGAAAAGGTCATTTATCTAAATGAAAGTCAGAGAATTACAGCTAAGAATATAAATGGTTATTTAATTGATGCAGCTAATATATTTATTGAAAATACAAAGAAAGCAATTTGCGATGTTCCTGAAATGGTAAAAGGTAGTATACCTGTCGATGGCGGAAATCTTATTATTGAAGAAGCAGATTATGAAGCTTTTATAAAGAAAGAACCTCAAGCAAAAATTTATATTAAACAACTTGTTGGTTCAGAAGAATTCATAAATAATAAAAAACGATATTGTTTATGGCTTTTAGGAGCAAATCCAGCGGATTTAAAGAAATGTCCTTTAATAATGGAAAGAATTCAGAAAGTAAAAGAAATGAGACTTGCAAGTACAAAAGAGGCAACAAGAAAATTTGCAGATTATCCAACGCGCTTTATGGAATTACGTCAACCTGAAACAGATTATCTTTTGATTCCTAGAGTTTCATCTGAACAAAGAAGATATATTCCAATTGGGTACATGTCAAAGGATGTAATTAGTACCGATGCAAATATGGTTCTTCCAAATGCTTCAATTTATCATTTTGGCATTCTGACTTCCAATGTGCATAATGCATGGATGCGTGTTGTCGCTGGTCGTTTAAAGAGCGATTATCGATATTCCAACACAATCGTCTACAACAACTTCCCTTGGCCAAATCCATCAGAAGAACAGAAAAAGAAAATAGAACAGACAGCACAAGCAATCTTGGATGCCCGTGCAAAATATCCAGATAGTTCACTTGCAGATCTTTACGATGAAACAGTTATGCCACCAGAACTGCGACAAGCCCATCGCGCTAATGATCTTGCCGTTTGTCAGGCCTATGGTTTTAGCCAGGAAATTATAAAATCAGAAAGTAAATGTGTATCAGAACTTTTTAAGATGTACGAAAAGTTAGTGAATGAATCCAAAAGGTAAAAAAATGAAAACCAAAGAAGCAATAATCGAACAGCAGAAAGAGTTTATTCAGGAAATGAAAAATAAAACTCTTGCAATTATTAATTCAATTGATAAATCGGAGATTGAAACGATTCTTCTTTCGGGGAGTGTTTCGCGGGCGGATTTTTTTCCTCTTAAAAAAGAAAATGATGAATATCGGGGGCACGTCGATTTAATCGTTATGCGTAAAAAAGGAAGTTGTGTGGCCGCCGAAGATATTTTTGGACCGGACAATGATCCGCCGATTCCGTATCATTGTATAAAAGTTGATCATGTGTGCTATGCAATTTTGTTTACAGATTTTATCGATACCGAAAAGTTTTTGCAGCTTGATGAGCCAAGAAAGTTTTCGGTACTGGAATCGCAGATTTTGTACGACCCGAATAATTCTTACAAAAATGAGCTTGAAAAAATAAATCAGCTTGTAAAAGAAGATTTGAAAAATTATCTTGATAATGCGCTGGGGTACATTCATTATCTTATTTCAGATTACAAAAAAGACCGCTGGTATCGCCGGGAGGCATTTATCCAGATGCACGAAAATCTGAATACGGCAATCCGTGCCGGGGTAAGGGCTCTGTTCTATATAAATGGATTTTATTCGCCGGCAGAAGACAGGGCAATTTATTATTCTCACAGCTTGCAAAAGCTTCCGGAAAACTATGCAGAATTAATTTCGCAGTCCTGTAATCAAATCACAGATTCAGAAGAGGATTATTTCAGGCGGGAAAAAATATTTATGGAAAATATTGTGGGATTTATTGAAAAGAATAAATCTTGTTAACTGGCGGACGTGGTTTGAAGAGGTAAACAATCTTGGCAGTTTTTTATTTGGTACGGCATGGCGAAGCTGACTATTCTGATATGATGGAAAAAGGCTTTTTTGGATTTGGCCGGGATTTTGCGCCGCTTTCTAGAACCGGAGTGGAGCAGGTGGAAAAAACTGCAAAAGATGAGCGGTTAAAATCTGCACAAATAATTGTGTCTTCGCCTTATACCAGAGCGTTGCAAACTGCGGCAATAATTTCTAAAGAAACTGGCTTGAGGATTTGTGTAGAAGTTGATTTGCATGAATGGGTGCCGGATAAAACAAACCGGTACACAACTACTGAAGAAGCCTTTGCGTTGACAAAAGAGTTTTATGCAAATAATGGTGTTTATCCGGATGGGCAGCAGCTGAAGTGGGAGACGTTGGAAGAAGTTAGAAAAAGAATGCAGGGAGTTGTTGAGAAATATTCAGGGTATGAGAAGGTGATTTTTGTTGGGCACGGTATGGCATTCAGAACACTTAATGGTATTGAGCAAATGCAGCCAGCGGAAATTGTAGAGTGGGAATATAATGCAGGTGTCTGATAATTACAGCGCTGTTTAATAATGTTGGAGTTGCTTTGGAAAATATTTTATTAAATACCTGGATAGAAATGAAAAATGGAATAAAAGTCCGGCTGATATCCAGAGATGTTTATAATTCAGATGAAAAATATATTTTAATCATGGAAATAAACGAAAACGGAATTATCAGAAATATAAACTTAATTGTAAAAGGCAGGAAAGTTTTTGATTCTACTGGAAAATGTGTAGACTTCGGCGACGCGTATCCGATGACTACAGAACACGGAAAAATGATGATTACCAAACAGTTTATAAGTGTGTGGATGGAATAGAAGAAGTTAAATCTGTGCTTATTACGGATAAAATTATGTAATCATAGTTTTTATCCGTAGTTTTTCGAAACTTTTGCTTGTTGTGAGAGAAAAACTTGTATTTCATACGGTTAAAATTGGTAGATGGAGTAGATTTATCCGTAAGAAAGACTGTATTTCAAGAAATCTAACAAAAAAATATGTAATTCCTACGGATAAAACTGCGTGATTTAGGATTTTTATCCGTAGTGCGCTTGATTTTTTAGGTCAAGTCCAAATTTCGGTGTAAATTCCAATCCTAATATAATGATATGTAACTAAGCAGCTTCAAGCGATTGCCTTTGTGTAATTGCTATAGATTGCATTTTTAATTTTACTTCAAGCGTAATCTT
>JAEEGH010014974.1_pt1 | contig 16918 bp, 12 predicted proteins | sample 9134181 | NCBI WGS metagenome assembly JAEEGH01 (sample SAMN16246544, study PRJNA631951) | gut metagenome | biome: gut microbiome; feature: rumen; material: DP-attached | host: Bos | place: Iran: Karaj | collected 2018-10
TATCCTATTCCTCCGCAGAGTGAAGTGATTGAGACGCTGGCTGAGCTGAAGCCTTGGGAGACCACTGGTATGAAGGTGGTTCAGGCTGAGAGCGAGCTGGCTTCTATCTACATGGTCTATGGTGCTGCCGGAGCCGGTAAGCGTGCCATGACCTCGTCGAGTTCTCCTGGTATCGCTCTGATGCAGGAGGGTATTACTTATATGGCTGGTGCCGAGGTGCCGGGTGTGTTTGTAAATGTTCAGCGTGGCGGTCCCGGACTGGGAACCATCCAGCCTTCGCAGGGTGACTATTTCCAGGCTACCCGTGGCGGTGGTAACGGTGACTACAAAGTCATTGTGCTGGCTCCGTCGAGTGTACAGGAGATGGCCGATTTCGTGGACCTCGCCTTTGAGTTGGCCTTTAAGTATCGCAACCCCGCTATGATTCTGAGCGATGGTGTCATCGGTCAGATGATGGAGAAGGTGGTGCTGCCCCCGTTCAAGCCCCGTCGTACGGATGAGGAGGTTATTGCTCAGTGTCCTTGGGCTTCTACAGGTAAACCCAAGAACCGTGAGCGTGTGGTTATCACCTCACTGGAGCTGAAGCCAGAGATTATGGAGCAGCGCAACATCGCTCTCCAGGAGAAATATGCGAAGATTCAGGAGAATGAGGTGCGCTTCGAGGAGCAGTTGATGGACGATGCCGAGTATGCTATCGTAGCCTTCGGTTCTGCTGCCCGTATCGCTGAGAAGAGCGTCGAGATTGCTCGTGAGCAGGGTGTCAAGGTTGGATTGTTCCGTCCTATAACGCTGTTCCCATTCCCAACGAAGCAGATTGCTGAACTCTCTAAGAAGGTAAAGGGTATCCTCGTAGCTGAGATCAATGCCGGACAGATGGTACAAGATGTTCGCCTGGCTGTGAATGGAGCCGTTCCCGTAGAGCAGTTCGGTCGTCTGGGTGGTATCGTGCCCGATCCTGAAGAAATTGTTAATGCACTTAAAATGGTCATGTAAGCTATGGATAGAAATCAAATAGTTCAACCAGAGAACATCGTCTGCAAGAAGCCGACGCTGATGAACGACAACAATATGCACTACTGCCCGGGCTGTAGTCATGGTGTGGTGCATAAGCTCATTGCCGAAGTCATCGAAGAGATGGGTATGGAAGACAAGGCTGTAGGTGTATCACCTGTAGGCTGTGCTGTCTTCGCGTACAATTATATAGATATAGACTGGCAGGAGGCTGCCCATGGTCGTGCTCCCGCACTGGCTACAGGTATCAAGCGTTGCTGGCCCGACCGTCTGGTATTCACCTATCAGGGTGATGGTGATTTGGCTTGTATCGGTACCTGTGAGACCATCCATGCGTTGAATCGTGGTGAGAATATCGTGATCATCTTCGTTAATAATGCTATCTATGGTATGACGGGTGGTCAGATGGCTCCTACAACACTGATTGGTCAGAAAACCTCTACTTGTCCTTATGGCCGTGATCCGCAGTTGCATGGCTATCCCCTGAAGATGGCCGATATCGCTGCAGGTCTGGAGGGTACTTGCTATGTAACTCGTCAGAGTGTAGAGAGTGTAGCCTCTATCAACAAGGCCAAGAAGGCTCTGCGTAAAGCATTTGAGGCTTCAATGGCTGGTAAGGGTTCAAGTCTCGTAGAGTTCGTTTCAACCTGTAACAGCGGTTGGAAGCTTACTCCTGCTAAGGCTAATGAATGGATGAAGGAGAATATGTTCCCGTTCTATCCCAAGGGTGACTTGAAGGACACGACGGGTCTATAATTAAGAGTTAAGAATTAAGAGTTAAGAGAATATGAAGAAGCTGTTTGTTCTTTTCGTATCGGGTCTGTTGTCGCTGACGGCAACGGCACAGCAATCGGACCTGGTTGGTTCGTGGCAGCTGTTGGATGCCAATGGCAATCCCAGGACCTACGTGAAGGTTTTCATGCCCGATGGCAAGTTGCTCGGCCAGAGCTTCAATGACGACTTCACTGTCAGCAGCGTGTGGTTTATGTCGAACTACAAGGTGTTGAACGACTCGTCGTATGCCGATCATGCCTTCTATCATTCGAACATCCTCTATGAGCGCGACTATTACGTGACTTTCCACAAGGAGAGCGACAGCCTGTTGGTGAGCACATACATCGACTACAGAATGAACAATCTGGGTGCTATCATGACAGAGCGTTGGAAGAAGATGAATCGTGAGCTGCCCGTCTATACTGACGCCGAGTGGAAGGCACTGCAGCAGAAGTCGATGGCAGAGTTCGACCGCTTGCCCCAGGAAGGACAAACTGTTGAGCAGTATGCCCAGAAGCTTTATGACAAGGCCCAAGACTACCAGAAGTCCAACAAGCTGGACCGTGCCTGTGAGGCATTGCTCATGAGAGCAGAGTTGGACACAACCAATTTGGCCTGGCAGAAGGATGCCGCTCAGTTCTTCTTGTATAGACATATGGCACCTGCCGCAGCAGAAAAGATAGTCAACCGCATCATCCGCCTCACTGAGGCCCAGGCACCCACGCCCACCGATACCAGTGTGGTGCGAGCCTATCGAAATCTGGCTTATATGTACAGCTATAGAGGCAACAATGCTTTGCCGCAAGTGCGTAGTACTATCAACAAAGTAATCGATATGGAGACCAAGGCTGGTCATCAGCCCTCGGAAGGATATGGCTTGGACTATTACGTATTGGCTGAAACCTATTTGCCCGAAGGCAACTTCAAGGTAATGGGCGACTGTATCGAGAAGTGCATCAACATCCTGGAGAAAGTTCCCAATGTGTTTAAGGCGCAGATGGGCGAGGCTTATATGTTGAAAGGTATTAGTCTGATCCGTACAGATCGTATTCACGAAGGCATCGAAGTCTTGCTGAATCAGGCGGTTCCGAATTTTTTGGCTGAAGATAGCCCGGTGAAGGAGAAAGTGCCCCTGATGGCTTATCCATTGGTTTTCAATGCCTATGGGGATTTGATAGAAAAGAATCCCAAGGACAAGAATCTGCTGAAGGAGTATCAGCAGTTCATGGCCGACAAGCTGCTCGTTGCTGTGTTCAACAGTACCGACAAGAAGCGTAACCTCTTTGGTGAATACTACGTTGTGGAAAACGGCTCTTGGAACGTGGAGAATCCTGTACCATCATTCGACAATCTCCGTTTTGTGCTCCAGAAGGGAGACGAGCATATGGAAGTCGTCAAGGATTCTGAAGATGAGCAGGTCGGCATCATGAGAATTGATATCGTCGACGCGGCCAAGAAGCAGGAAGTGATTAACAAGTGGAAGGCCTACAAGAAGGGTAAAAAGGTTAAAAAGTAAAAAGGTAAAAAAGTAAAATATGAAAAAGGAAATCATCATATCCGGTTTTGGTGGTCAGGGCGTGCTCTCGATGGGTAAGATTCTGGCCTATAGTGGACTGATGGAGGATAAGGAAGTAACGTGGATGCCCGCTTACGGTCCCGAGCAGCGCGGTGGTACGGCAAACGTAACAGTGATCGTCAGCGACGAGCGTATCTCGTCGCCCATCCTGTCGAAGTACGATATCGCCGTAGTGCTGAACCAGCCTTCGCTGGAGAAGTTCGAGCCGAAGATTAAGCCCGGCGGCATTCTGATCTACGACGGCTTCGGCATCATCAACAAGCCCACGCGTAAGGACATCACCGTCTACGAGATCAATGCGATGGACAAGGCTGCCGAGATGAAGAACGGTAAGGTGTTCAACATGATTGTGCTGGGCGGACTGCTGAAGGTGGCTCCCGTGGTGAGCGACAAGGGTGTGGAGAAAGCGTTGAAGAAGACGCTGCCCGAGCGCCATCACGCACTCATCCCCCTGAACATGGAGGCACTGAAGGAAGGTGCTAAGATTATTGAGCAGAAATAACTTCGATAATAACGAGAAAATCGGGCTGACTATTTGGTTAGTCCGATTTTTTTTCGTAAATTTGCAGGAAAATCTTTATTCGTATGAAAACTAAAAACTTATTAATCGCTTTGATGTTGTTTGGGCCTGCCGGAGCAGTGGCAGCCGACAACACGCCTGAATGGCGCAATGCAGCAGTGAACCAGCAGAATCGTGAACCACGACGAGCCAATTTCTTTGCCTTCGAGTCGGAAGACCTGGCGAAGGCAGGCGAGAAAGCGGCCTCGTCGCGTTACTTCTCGATGGAAGGCATGTGGCGTTTCTGTTTTGTGAAGAATCATCAGGATGCCCCGGCGGATTTCTTCCGGGTTGGGTACGACGACTCTCAGTGGGAGGATTTCCCCGTTCCGGGACTCTTTGAACTGAACGGACACGGTGACCGCATCTACAAGAACATCAACTATGCATGGTGTACGACGTTCGACAATAATCCGCCCGTCGTTGGCGAGACGGAGAACTACACGGGTTCGTACCGTCGAGAGTTCGAACTGCCCGAGGGCTGGCAGGGCCAGCAGGTGCTGCTGCATGTCGGTTCGGCCACCAGCAACCTGAAGGTCTGGGTGAACGGCAAGTTCGTAGGTTACAGCGAGGATTCGAAAGTAGCCGCAGAGTTCGACCTGACGAAATACGTCAAGAAGGGCAAGAACCTGATTGCCATGCAGGTGATGCGCTGGTGCGACGGCTCGTATCTGGAGGACCAGGACTTCTGGCGCTTTACGGGTATCGCCCGCGAGGTGTATCTGTATGCCCGCCCGAAGGTGCATATCGAGGACATCGTGATTGGCCAGGACTGGAAGGACGGTTATGGCCTGTTGGATGTCAGCGTGAAAGCCCCCAAGGGAACGACTATCGATGTGCGTCTGGAAGATGCCAAAGGTGAGGTCGTTGGTACGGGTGCACAGCTGGCTATTGCCAGCGTGAATGCATGGTCGGCTGAGACGCCTTACCTGTATAACCTCTATCTCACCTTGAAGAAAGGTGATAAGGTCCTTGAGGTAGTTCAGCAAAAGGTTGGTTTCCGCCATATTGAAATCAAGGGTGGACAACTGTTGGTAAATGGACAGCCTATATTAATAAAAGGTGTAGATCGCCACGAACTGGACCCCGACGGCGGCTATGTGGTGTCAATAGAGCGCATGAAGCAGGACATCCGCATCATGAAGCAGCTGAATGTCAATGCCGTGCGTACGAGCCACTATCCCGACGATCCACGTTGGTACGACTTGTGCGACGAAGCCGGTTTGTATCTGGTGGCTGAGGCCAATCTGGAGAGTCATGGTATGGGTTACGGCGAGAGCACGCTGGCCAAGCGCGAGGACTTCAGTCAGATGCACTTGGAGCGTAACCAGGGCAATGTGCTCACCCTGCGCAACCATCCTTGCATCATCGTTTGGAGTATGGGTAACGAGGCTGGCTATGGTCCTAACTTCGAGCGTTGCTACGACTGGATCAAAAGTGTGGATACGACGCGTCCCGTGCAGTATGAGCAGGCTGGACAGAACGGCAAGACCGACATTTTCTGTCCGATGTACTACTATTACCACGATTGCGAGAAGTATGCCCAGGGCGACAATCCCCGTCCGCTCATCCAGTGTGAGTATGCCCACGCTATGGGTAACTCGATGGGTGGCTTCAAGGAGTATTGGGACATCATCCGCAAATATCCGAAATATCAGGGTGGTTTCATCTGGGACTTCGTGGACCAGGGCCTGCGCGACAAGAGTCGCATTACCGGCAAGGAGATTTTTACCTATGGCGGTGATTACGGGCGCTATCCGGCTTCGGACAACAACTTCAACTGTAACGGAGTCATTGCTCCCGACCGCCGCTTGAATCCCCATGCCTACGAGGTGGGATACTACTACCAGAACGTGTGGATTACGGACAAGGGTCTAAAGGACGGAAAGATTGAGATTTACAACGAGAACTTCTTCAAGTCGCTCGACGATCTGGAACTGGAGTGGTTCGTTGGCGGCGCTGGTAAGAGACATCACAATGGCGAGCGTCCTGAGGGTATGACTTTCGGACACGGTGGTAAGGCCGACATCAGCGGCATTGCTCCGCAGCAACGTAAGGTGATTACCATTGAGGCCATGCAGAAGACGATAGCCCGTGTGTTGGGACATCATGGCGATCAGGAGATTTTTGTTGTCTTCCAGTTGAAGGCGAAGGATGCCCAGCAGTATGTCGACAAAGGACAAGTGATGGCCCGTCAGCAGTTTGCGCTGAACGAATACCAATTCCCGGAGCTGAAGGCCGAGCAGGCTGTGGTAGCCAAGGAGGAGACGAAGAGCTATGTGAAGCTGACGGCTGGCGGTACGACGCTGACCATCGGCAAGGGCTCTGGTCTCATCGATTATCTGGACGTTGACGGACAGCCCATGCTGATTGAGCGTCAGTCGATTGTTCCCGAATTCTGGCGTGCTCCGACGGATAACGACTATGGCGCAAGGCTGCAGCAGCGTTGGGCAGCGTGGAAATCGCCCGAGATGAAAGTGAGTGGACTGACGGTAAGCGACAACAGCGTTGAAGCAAAGATAACCCTGCCGTTGGCCGCACTGACAATGACCTACACGCTGCAGGCTGACGGCTCGGTGCTGGTGCGCCAGCAGATGGAACCCACAGGCGACACGAAGAACCAGTGGCTGTTCCGCTATGGCATGCAGTTGCAGATGCCCAAGGAGTATAGTCAGGTGAAATACTACGGTCGTGGCCCGCAGGAGAACTACTGCGACCGCAAGAGTAGCCAGTTCCTGGGAGTATATGAATCTGAAGTCAAGGACCAGTATTATCCCTATGTCCGTCCGCAGGAGAGTGGCAACCACACCGATGTGCGTTGGTTCCAAGTGACCGACGGCCAGCATGGACTGGAGTTCCGCAGCAACGGCGCGATGGAGTGTTCGGCTCTGCCGTATCTGGTGGAAGATCTGGACGCTGGCCCTAACAAGGATAACCATCGCTGGGGTATGCACAGCGGAGACCTCGTGGAGCGCCCGTTGACACTAGTTCATATCCAACAGCGCCAGATGGGACTGGGTTGCGTCAACTCGTGGGGCGCGTGGCCCGAAAAGGCATACTTGCTGCCGCTGCAGAAGTATGACTTCACGTTCGAGATTCGCCCCGTCAAGTAAACGAAAAAAGAGGGTGTATCAAAACAAGGTAACCCGTTCCTCCCCTTGGAAAGGGGAGGTTATGAGGGGTTGATTGTATCGGAGAACGGACTGTTAGTATTGCCGGAGGGCTGCTAACAGTTCGTTGTTTTCTGAGCGGTTGCCGATGGTGACACGCAGACAGTTCTGGCAAAGCTGTATCTTGTTACGATTACGTACAATGATGCCTTTGTCGACCAGATAGTTGTAGATGGCATTCGCATCAGTCATACGGGCCAGAAAGAAGTTGGCGTCGGTCTTGTAGATCTGTTCGCAGATAGGCAATTCCTGAAATGCTTGCATCAGTCTGGTGCGTTCTGCCAACAGGATTTTGACGTACTTGTCGATTTCGAAGGGGTCCTTCAGCATCTCCAGCGCCTGCTGCTGGGTGAGCAGGTTGACGTTGTAGGGATACTTCACCTTATTATATATATTGACGATTTCCTTCGAGGCGAACGCCATACCCAGACGAATAGCTGCAGAGCCCCACGCCTTCGACATCGTCTGAAGGATGATGAGGTTGGGATGCGTAGGAAGTTCCTGACGGAGTGACATCTGCTGGGCGAAGTCGATGTAGGCTTCGTCGACAATAACGATGCCCTCGAAACGTTCGATAACCTTCAGAATCTCGTCGCGGTTCAGCGAGTTGCCCGTGGGATTATTGGGCGAACAGATCCAGATAATCTTTGTATTCGCGTCGCATGCAGCAAGCAGCTTTTCTGCTTGGAAATCGAAGTTCTCGTCAAGTAGGACAGTTCGATACTCTACGTCGTTGATGTCGGCACACACCTGATACATGCCATAGGTGGGCGCAATGGCCACCACATTGTCGCGGCCGGGATTGCAGAACACACGATAGGCCAAGTCGATAGCCTCGTCGCTGCCGTTGCCCAGGAAAATCATCTCCTCGGGAACGCCCTTGACCTTTTTCAGCGCACTCTTGACTTCGCGCTGCAAAGGGTCGGGGTAGCGGTTGTAGGGGGTGTTGTACGGATTCTCGTTGGCATCGAGGAATACGTGAGCCTCCTTGCCCGAATATTCATCGCGTGCCGACGAATAGGGCGACAGACTCCAGATATTTGGACGTACCAGTTTCTCTAAGCTAATCATAATTTCTCATTTCTCATTACTCATTACTAATTGAGCGTATTCTCACGCTCATGGCATTCTTGTGGGCGTCGAGTTGCTCGGCTTCTGCCATGAGTTCTACGGCACGGCCAATGTGGCGAATGCCCTCTTCCGTCAGATGCTGGAAGGTAATCTTACGGCAATAGGAATCGAGGTTGACACCATTGTAGGCTGTAGCATAACCGTGAGTGGGCAGGGTGTGATTCGTGCCGCTGGCATAGTCGCCGGCACTCTCGCAAGCATAGGGACCGAGGAACACGCTGCCTGCATTGACGACGCGCTCGGCCAGTTGCTCGTAGTCCTTCACCTGCAGAATGAGGTGCTCAGGGGCATAGAGGTTGGAGAGTGCTATCATCTCGTCGACAGAATCGACGAGCACGTAACAACTGTTTTCGAGGGCTTTGGCAGCCATCTCCTTACGGGGCAGCAACTGCAGTTGTCTGTCGACTTCGGCTTGTACTTCATTGAGCTTAGCTTCGCTTGTCGTTATGAAAAGCACCTGTGAATCGATGCCGTGCTCAGCCTGCGACAACAAGTCGGCAGCAACGAACTCTGCATTTGCTTGTTCGTCAGCCAGCACACAGACCTCAGAGGGTCCGGCGGGCATGTCGATAGCCACTTCGTCGAGCGAGACATGCTGCTTGGCAGCCATCACGTACTGGTTGCCAGGACCGAAAATCTTGAAGACCTTGGGAACGCTCTCCGTACCGTAAGCCATCGAACCGATAGCCTGTACGCCACCAATCTTATAAATCTTGCTGACGCCGGCAATGCGTGCTGCTACGAGGATGGCGGGATTCACCTTGCCTTCGCGGTTGGGAGGTGTGCAGAGCACAATCTCCTTGCAGCCGGCAATCTTGGCGGGAGTAGCCAGCATCAATACAGTGGAAAAGAGTGGGGCAGTGCCTCCGGGAATATAGAGTCCTACACGCTCGATGGCAACACTTTTCTGCCAACAGGTGACACCTTCTTGGGTTTTTACCTTTTGGCCTACGAAGCGTTGGGAGATGTGGAACACCTTGATGTTGTGATGAGCCAGGATAATGGCATCGCGTAGTTCGTTGCTGACCAACTTCTCGGCCTCGTCCATCTCTGCTTCACTGACGGCAAGGTCCGTAAGTTCGGCTTTATCGAACTTCAACTCATATTCTCGCACGGCTTCGTCGCCACGCTGTCTGATGTCAGCCAGTACAGCGCTTACCGTCTCGTTCAGCTTCGTCAGGTCGAGACGTGGGCGAGATGTAATCTCACCCCACAGTTCTCGTTTCGGATTTCTATATATCTTCATGACAATCCTTCTCTAAACTCTAAACTATAGAATCATCTTTTCAATCGGTGTCACCAAGATACCCTGGGCACCCATCTCCTTCAGTTTGCCGATAATCTCCCAGAAGCGTTTCTGGTCCAATACGGTGTGCACAGAGCACCACTCCTCATCAGCCAAGGGAATAATCGTGGGGCTCTTCAGACCCGGCAGTACGTTGATAATCTCCTGCAGACGGGCCTTCGGAGCATTCATCCGTACATATTTCTTGTCCTCAGCATCCTTGACAGCCTTGAAGCGGAACAGCATTTCGTCGAGTGTGGCACGCTTGTCGGCTGTGAGATTCTTGTTGCCAATGAGCAAGGCCTCGCTCTTCATCACAACCTCCACCTCGCGCAGGTTATTGCTGACCAGTGTAGAACCGCTGGAGACGATATCGAAGATGCCGTCGGCCAGTCCGATGCCCGGGCTAATCTCCACAGAACCCGTGATGACGTGAATCTCGCAGTCGACACCCTGCTGCTTCATGTAGTCGCGAAGGATGTTGGGATACGAGGTGGCAATCTTCTTGCCGTTAAACCAATGGACACCCTGATAGTCGATTTCCTTGGGAATGGCCAGCGACAGACGGCACTGAGAAAAGCCCAGCCGTGAGATGATGTCGGCATCCTCGCCACGCTCTACGAACTCGTTTTCGCCTACCACACCAATGTCGGCCACACCGCTGGCGACGCTCTGAGGAATATCATCGTCGCGCAGATAAAGCACTTCCAAGGGGAAATTCCCCGACTGTACCAGCAAGGTACGCTTCGAGGCACTTATCTTGATGTCTGCTTCAGCAAGCAGGTTCATGGTGTCTTCAAACAGACGCCCTTTTGATTGTACGGCAATTCTTAACATAATCCTGATAAACTATTTAATCTCAATATTACTTTTATTCTTCATTATTATCTACTGTCCGCAACAGAATACTCGTAGCTCCCAGCGTAAACAGCGTACCGTCTTCGATGATGCGGCGTTCGCGGGGTGTCAGCTCGACATTATCCACAAAGGTTCCTGTATTGCTGTTGTTGTCGGACAGCGTATAGCGCAACTGACCACGCTTGTCGCGACTGACGGTGATGGTGCAGTGGTTCAAATCGACGCTGGGGTCGACGGTCTCGAAAGGTGTATTGATGGGATTGCCCTTCTGATAACGTCCGATAACGTTGTCGCCCATGTGCAAGGGGATAATCTGTTTGTAGTGGAACACATTCTCGATGACGACAATGCTTCCGCAGGGAGCCTCCTCTGTGGTACGCTCGCCGGAGTCGTCGTTCAACTCGGCATTCTCCTGTTTCTGGGTATTGCGCAACTTCGAGACGCCAATGCGGATTCCAAACTCTTTTCCGCACTGGTCGCACTTAAACACCAACGACTGACCAGCAGTATACTTGGTCTCGTCGAACGTGATGTAGTTGTCGCACTTGGGGCATCTTACACGCTTCATGACTTAAAATTTATTCTATGCAGATTTCTTATAAACCCAAGCTTCGGCAAATTCATCGTGCTGATTCAGCTTGTTCAAATGTCGGTAAGCCTCAGACTCGGATTCGTAAGAACCGTAGACAACGCGTACGATATGATGATGGATATATACCTCAGCCTCGTTCATGCCACGAGCCTTTAACTGCTCGACAAATTGCTTGGCATTACTGAGTTTGACCTGACTGGCCAAGACGATGCAGTAGGTAGGAGTTGACGGAACGTCAGACTTGGTATTCGGTTGCTTGGAGTTCTCGGAAGGTTCGGAAACTTCTGCTTTTTCGGCAGTATCTGTCTTCTCCGTATTCTCAGAAATCTTCTCCTGTTTTACGATGGGCTGTGCAGGAGTCATGTTGGTGTCCTTGGGCATCAGTTTCGTCAACAGGTTCCCCTGCAGGTTACTCATAGCCGTTGTGCCGAGATCACTGTTGGCAATAGGCGTTGCCATCAGGAAGAATGCTACCACAGCAGCAGCTACGGCAACGGCATTGCGAATCCACGACAGCTTAATCTGTATGGCACGCTCTTCCTTTTCCTCTTCCGTGTCAATGAATTCCAGCAGGGTGGGGTCTTTGGGAATTTCGGCCTCGATGGGAGCCAATGCGGTGTTCCCTGCGAGTCTGGCTTCGCGAGCGTCCTTCAGCGTGGGGAATTCATAAGCGCTGAGTCCGTAGAACTCCGGCGACAGAATGCCTGCCTCGCAAGGCTCGAACTCGATGTTGCCGTCGCTGTTGACGCGTAGCGTACCAATGTTCTCCAAAGTGTAGTAGCCCTCTTCGCTGAGCACCTGCTTCATCTCGTCGACTTCACTCTCAATACGTCGCAAAGCCTCCGGATAGCTGATGTCCAGTGCATTGATATACGACTGGACAAGCAGCGAATCGTTGATGCGCAACTGAGGGTTGAACCCCAGCGTACGCATAGGGGGAAGTAGCATGTGGTCATCCTCGTCGTAGCGCGATGCTACCTGATGGGCTACAAAGCCACCAAAATCGGGAACGATGACGCAATCATTGTCCAGCAGAAGTATTTCAATATGTCTCTGTAATTCAATCACGACTGCAAAGGTACAAAGAAGTCTGCAAAAAAACAAATTAATTTGAGGTTTTTCGTTTTTTTTTCTTACCTTTGCATCCAGAAAGTGTTTTTTGCTAAAAATGAGAGACACTTTGATGAATATATGAATAAGGTATTATACCATATTATTATGTGCGGTGTGCTGGTCCTGGTTCTGGCAGCCTGTGGACAGCAGAAACCCGTTGCTGAGCAGAAGGAGAGCGCTGAAGCCAAGCAATTGCTGCAAGGCGTATGGCTGGAGGAAGATGGTGAGACGCCTGTGTTCCAAATGAAGGGCGATACCATTTTTTATGCTGACTCTACGTCGATGCCTGCTCGTTTTCGGGTGATAGGCGATACGCTCTATATCGGTTCCGAATACCGTTATTTCATCGAGAAACATACGGAGCACCTGTTGTGGTTCCGCAATCAGAATGGCGATTTGATGAAATTTGTGAAGAGTGATGATGCAGAGTTGAAGGACGAGTTTGAGCAGCAGAAACCTCAGATTCTGAGCATCACTCAGGTGTTGAAACGTGATACGGTAGTGTTTTACGACAATCAGCGCTATCACCTTTACGTCGCTATCAATCCCACTCGTTATAAGGTGTCGCGTCCGGCCATTAACGAAGATGGTATGGAGGTGGAAAACGTGTATTACGACAACATCATCCACCTGAGCATTTTCCAAGGTAGTACGCAACTTTTCTCGCGCGATTTCCGCAAGCAGCAATATGCTGAAAAGGTGCCTGCTCAGATTCTGCAATCGTCCATTCTGAACAATATGGAGTTCACCAAAGTCGATGCCAATGGCTTCCATTTCAATGTGTCAGTTTGTGTGCCCGACGATGCCAGTTGTTATCTCATCGACCAGATAGTATCCTTCAGCGGGAAACCCTCCATTAAACTGCTTGAATATTGAAAGTAACACTTCTCCAGACCGATATCCGCTGGGCTCAGCCTGAAGAAAACATTCGTGAGGCCGGCAGACTGTTCGCCGAAGCAGAACGCAGCGATTTGTATGTCTTGCCTGAGATGTGGAGCACGGGGTTTGCTACCCGGCCTCATGGTATTGCTGCCGACGAAGCCACAAATCCCGCATTGGCATGGATGAAAGACACTGCTCGGAAACACCATTGTGCTATCACGGGCAGTCTGGCGGTGAAACTGGAGGACGGCACATTCCGTAATCGTCACTATTTTGTTGACGGAAGGAATGATAGCGTATCATTTTACGATAAACATCATCTTTTCACTTTTGGACACGAGAATGAATTCTATACCCCAGGGCAGGATCATACCATTGTCGACTATGCCGGATTCCGTCTGTTGCTGTTGACGTGCTACGATCTGCGCTTCCCGTGTTGGAGCCGATATGCGGATGCCTTGAACTACGATGTCATTGTGCTGGTGGCCAACTGGCCCGAAAGTCGTCAGTCGGCTTGGCAGTTGTTGACTCGTGCCCGTGCTTTGGAAAATCAATGCTATCTGGTGGGGTGTAATCGGGTGGGTGACGATCATTATTGCCATTATGCGGGATGTTCCGTTGTTGTTGACGCTTATGGTAAAGCGTTGGCTCAGTGTCACAAAAACAGCGTTGAAAGTTTGACGGTTACCTTGGATTATGCAGAACTGCAACGCCGTCGTACGAAGTTCGGTGTGCTCGCAGACAGAGATATTCTTTAAGAGGTGAGAGATGTGAAATTCGTGAAATTCGTGTAATTCGTGGTTAAAAAGAATGAAAAGTTTGCAGATTTCGCAAGCTTTTCGTATCTTTGCAGAATATATATTCAAACTAATCAAAACGAACGAATTATGTTATCACAGCAAGACCTGAAACAGTTGGCTCAGAAAGGTATTTCTGAGGCACAAATCGAGAGACAATTAGGTGAGTTTAAAACTGGTTTCCCATTCCTGAAGTTGGAGGCTGCCGCAGCTATCGGTAAAGGCATCGTGGCTCCTGGCGAGGCTGAGCGCAAGCAGTATGTCGAAGCTTGGCAGCAGTATAAGGCTGCAGGCAAGAAGGTGGTGAAGTTTGTTCCCGCTTCTGGTGCTGCAAGCCGTATGTTCAAGGACATGTTTGCCTTTGTCGATGCAGACTACGACGTGCCTACCACTGATTTCGAGAAGAAGTATTTTGACAATATCGAGAAGTTCGCTTTCTACGAGGAACTCGATGCTGCCTGCCAGAAGAATAATGGCAAGGGCATTAAGGCACTCATCGCCGAAGGTAATTTCAAGGCAGTTGCAGCCAATATGCTGAAGGCCGAGGGACTGAACTACGGACAGTTGCCCAAGGGCCTGTTGCTGTTCCACAACTATGCTGAGGGACCACGTACGCCCATGGAGGAACATCTGGTCGAGGGTGCACTCTACGCTGCATCGAATGGTGAGGCTCACGTACACTTTACCGTTTCACACGAGCACATGGAGCTGTTCAAGGCTAAGGTGGCTCAGAAGGCCGACCTCTATGCCAAGAAGTATGGTATCAAGTACGACATCTCATTCTCTGAGCAGAAGCCGTCGACAGATACCATAGCTGCCAATCCTGATGGCACACCGTTCCGCAATTCCGACGGTTCGTTGCTGTTCCGTCCAGGTGGACATGGTGCGCTGATTGAGAATCTGAACGAGATTCAGGCAGACGTTATCTTTGTGAAGAATATCGACAACGTAGTGCCCGACCGTTTGAAGGACGACACCGTTGAGTGGAAGCAGGTTATCGCTGGTGTGCTGGTAACGTTGCAGCAGAAGGCCTTCGAGTATCTCCGTCTGTTGGATACTGGCAAGTATACGCACGATCAGATTGAGGAGATGATTCGCTTCGTGCAGCAAGACCTGTGCTGCCGCAAGGCTGACATCAAGGAGTTGGAAGATGCTGAATTAGTCATCTATTTGAAGAACAAGTTGAACCGCCCGATGCGTGTTTGTGGTGTGGTGAAGAATGTCGGTGAGCCTGGCGGTGGCCCGTTCCTGACCTACAATCAGGATGGTACCGTATCGCTGCAGATTCTGGAGTCGTCGCAGATTGACAAGTCGAACAAGGAGTATATGGAGATGTTCACCAAGGGTACGCACTTCAATCCCGTTGACCTCGTTTGCGCTGTCAAGGACTACAAGGGCAATGCTTTCGACCTGCCCAAGTATGTGGATCCCACGACGGGTTTCATCTCGCAGAAGTCGAAGTCGGGCAAGGAGCTGCAGGCTCTGGAGTTGCCTGGCTTGTGGAATGGTGCGATGAGCGACTGGTCGACTATCTTCGTCGAAGTGCCCCTCTCTACGTTCAATCCGGTGAAGACTGTGAATGACTTGCTGCGTGAACAACACCAGTAAGCGTTTAATTATGCATTATGCATTATAAATTATGGATTATAAAAGTATTTTAGCCATCGGAATGACTTCCGCTATGATGCTAACATTTAATTCCTGCCAGCAGACTTCTCGCGAGAACCCTCTGCTGGCAGAGAGTTCTTTGCCGTTTGGTGCGCCTGATTTCAGCAAGATTCAGGTAACTGACTACATGCCCGCTTTCGAGGCTGCTATGCAACAGACGCGCGATAATATTCAGGCCATTGTCGACAATCAGGACTCGGCTACGTTCGAGAATACCATTCTTCCCTTCGAGGACAGTGGTCGTCAGCTGGCTCGTGTTGCCAGCGTGTTCTTCGCACTGACTGAGGCCGATAAGTCGGACGAAATCAGCGAGATAGAGAAGAAGGTACAGCCCATGTTGACTGACCTGCAGAACGAGATTTCATTTAATAAAGTGTTGTTCGCGCGCATCAAACAGGTGTACGACAAGCAACACGACTCGTTGACGGGCGAAGATCAGAAGCTGTTAGAGGAAATCTACAAGGACTTCGTGCGCAAGGGCGCTCTTTTGTCGGACGACAAGATGGCCCGCATGAAGGAGATAAACCTGCGCATCAGCGAACTGCAACAGCAGTGGGGCGACCTGCTTCAGGCTGCTACCAACGACGCCATTGTGTGGGTCGACAAGAAGGAAGACCTCGCAGGTCTGTCGGACGCGGATGTCGCTCAGTGTCAGAAGGATGCGGAGAGTCGTGGTGGCAAGGCACCGTATGCCATTGTCATCGTGAATACCACGCAGCAGGCTCCTCTGGCCAGTCTCGACAATCGTGAGTTGCGCAAGCGTGTCTACGAGGCTTCGATTCATCGTGCGGACGGTACCAATCCCAAGTACAACACCTTCCCCATCGTGGTGGAGATTGCCAAGTTGCGCGCAGAACAGGCCGAACTGTTGGGCTATCCTTGTTATGCCGCCTATTCGCTGGACGACACGATGGCCAAGACACCTGAAAATGTCAATGATTTCCTGATGAACCTGATTAAGGCCTATGTGCCGAAGGCTGATGCCGAAACCAGGGCCATCGAGAACTTTGCCCGTAAGACGCAAGGAGCCGAATTTCAGTTGCAGCCCTACGACTATTTCTATTATTCCGCCAAGATGAAGAAGGAACTGCTTGACATCTCTGAGGACGAGGTGAAGCCGTACTTCAACGTCGATAGCGTGCTCATCAATGGTGTGTTCTATGCGGCTAACCGTGCCTATGGACTGACCTTCAAGGAGCGCACCGATATTCCCACGTATCATCCCGATATGCGTGTCTTCGAGGTGTTCGACAAGGACGGCACGTCGATGGCGTTGTTCTATGGCGATTACTACCGTCGTGCGTCGAAGCGTGGCGGAGCGTGGATGGATGCCTTTGCTGAGCAGAGCCGTCATTGGAATCAGAAGCCCATCATTTTCAACGTCTGCAACTCGGCCAAAGCCCCTGAGGGCAAGCCTTCGCTGTTGACGTGGGACGAGGTCACTACCATGTTCCATGAGTTTGGTCACGCCCTGCACGGCATGCTCTCCAACTGTGAGTACA
>JAEEGH010014975.1_pt1 | contig 16918 bp, 12 predicted proteins | sample 9134181 | NCBI WGS metagenome assembly JAEEGH01 (sample SAMN16246544, study PRJNA631951) | gut metagenome | biome: gut microbiome; feature: rumen; material: DP-attached | host: Bos | place: Iran: Karaj | collected 2018-10
GAGATATAATGGAAACCACCCGATCAGAAAGAATAAAACTAGGCGCATTCATGCTCTTTTGCGGAGTGCTTATTTGCGTGTTCCTAGGTTATGTACTTAAGCGCTATTTGAGCGAGCAATTCGACAACTACTACACCATTTTCGACACGGACGTGAACGGGCTTTTTGTCGATGCCAAGGTGAAGTTGAACGGTATTTCCGTCGGTAGCGTCACAAGCATTACCATCAACGAAAAAGACTTGAACCAAGTCGTCGTCGCGTTCAAGGTGCAACGCGGCACGCCGATCAAGGTCGGCACACGAGCCGGCATGACGGCAGGCATGAACCTCACCGGCGAAAAGCAGGTGATTCTTTCGGGCGGCGATTTTAACGAGCCGAATGTTCCTGAAGGCGGGCTTGTGCCGGCAGAAGCATCGATGTTCGACCGGATTACAGGCAAAGTCGGAGATGTGTTTGGCAAAGTCATGCCGATTATCGACGGACTGAACCGCTTGCTTACGCCAGAAAATGCCGAAAGCATTTCTCGTACGCTCGGAAACCTCGAAAAAACAACAGAAAACCTGAGCCGTTTGACAGCCGACATCAGAAAGCCGCTCAACACGATGAGCAAGTCCGCGGTTTCTCTGCAAAAGATTCTCGCCGAAGTCGAAGAAGCGAAGCTTGCCGCCAAGGCGGATGCAAGCCTCTCGACGCTCAAGGAAAAACTCGAAGCCATCGACACGAAAGGCTTGAACGACAACTTGATGCAAACTGCGGAATCCATGAACAAGCTTTCGCAGAATGTTGATGCCATGGTCTATAAGAATCAGGACCAAGTAGGCAACGCCGTGGAAGAACTCAACACGATTCTTGAAAACCTCGAAGAATTTACACAGAAAATTAAGAACAACCCGTCCGTGCTTATCCGCTCCGAAGGCAAGAGCGGTCGCTAAAAAGGAGAATTCATTATGAAAGCAAATCGTTTGTTCGCTATTGCAGCACTCCTTTCCGTTTCCATGCTCACGGGTTGCATCGGCGGTGGCACCACCGAACCTTCACGCTATTACACGGTTTCCGCAGAATCTATTTCGACGGCAGCGGTCGCAGGTGCTACAAGCGATGCCCGCATTCACGTCAAGAAATTTACGATTGACCCGTCGTACCAGCGCAGCAATATCGTTTATAGGGAATCGCCTTACGATTTCAGCTTTTACAGTCTGGACTTGTGGGCCACGCGACCGGAACAGATGCTCACGCAAGTCGCGGGCGAATACCTGGTCAAAAGCAATCTCTTCAAGTCCGTAGATTTGAAGCCGATGGGCAAGCCCGACTTTGAACTGCTCGGCAACGTAGATGCGATTGAAGAAATCGACGAAGGCGGCTCGCAAGAAGCCCACCTCGCCATGCAACTCACATTCCGCAAAGTCGGCGAAGACTCTCCGCTGTGGGAAAAACGCTACGACGAACGCCAAAGCATGAGCAAGCGCGACGCACACTCCGCCGCCGAAGCACTCTCGAAGCTCTATGCAAAGTTCATGCAGGACGCACTCGAGAATATTGCAAGAGTGAAGTGATTTTTTTAGTAAAAAACAAACAGTAGGAAGGTTTGTAAGGGATCCGTACCTAGCAATTAAGATTTTCATCTTGAGGTGTTAGGCTCGAAGAATCTTGACAGCAAAAAAGGCTAAGCGGTTTTCCGTTTAGCCTTCTATGTTCTATGGATGAAAAGAAATCTATCAGATGTTTCGATTACTTGAACACTGCGGTAATCGAGGTCACTTCGCCCGGATTCACCTTGCGGGTCGCATCGGTCACGCCGTCGCTCCAGCCCGTGAAGGTAGCACCGGAGCCGGCCCTTGCCGTAAGCGTCACCGGAACACCCGTGTAGAACGAGAGCTGCATCGTCGATTGATCCAGCGGGAGGCCATCGACAAGAATCGTTCCTGCGCCCTGCGAACTCAGCGTCATGTTCACCGTGCTGCCCAACGAGAAGTAAGTTTCCATTTCTTGACGGATTTTCGCCTGACGCGTCTGGGCAAAGCTCTTCACCGTTTCCAGATTGTTGCTCATGCTAGATGCGTTGTAGTTCCAGAACTGTTGGTCGCGAGCGATTTCGGACTGCACCTGCGACTGCAATTCCTCAATACGCTTCAGAAGCCGTTCGGCAGAGAAATTCGTTGACAAGAGCACACTAAAGCGGTTGATAAACGCATTCTTGAAGCCCTCGTTTCCGAGCAAGCGAATCATGAGAATCGTGTGCGGCGAGATGGAACCATTCGTCGGCTGCTGCGGTTGCTGCTGCTGGCCACCCATGCCCGGGAAGTTGAACCCTCCCATGCCACCACCAGTGCCATTGGGATTGGTTACATAGTTGAACACGTTCCCGGTCTGGGTATTGTAGGACACGCCAAAGCCAAAGTCCGTATCGTACAGGAACCATTTCCACTTGGTTTTCTGGCTTGCGACACGCCACTTTTTCATGTTGTTGTGCGGCCAGTCGCTGTTGTTCAGGAACATTTCGGCCTGCATGTAATTGATAAAGTTGTCTATATCAATCTGGTCTGCAACTTTCTTATAGTTCGCATCCGATTTGAGTTCGTTGTTTTGCAACCAATCCAGCATAGCCTTGTAATCCGCAGAAGAACCTGTGCTCGCTTCATCTGTACCGCTGGCAGACGTTTCGAGAAGGTCGATATCGTTCGGATCATAGCCGTACTTGGTTTCGTAATAGTATTCGTTGTTGCGTTCACGCAAATCGTGGATGCCGTAATACTTGCCATTGTAATACACGATAACATAACGGCCACGCTGGTAATCCACGCCCAAGCCTTCTGTCATCGAAGTTCCCACGCGGTCACGCACGTAATCGTCACCGGAATTGTTGCCAAAGTTTCTGAGCGAGAACGCCTTGAACTTCTTGAGTTCCGGATAATCCGGGAACAGCGGGTATTTGAGACGCTTGTCGCCATATTCTTCGCGTAACGTCACGGAGAACGACTTCTTTTCTTTTGCACGGCTGTACTGCCCAGAAATCTTGTAGTCGCCCATTACGCCGAACGCAGGAGTTTTCGGCTTGCCGGGTTCAAACATTTCGACATAAACTGGGAGTTCGCGGTTGCTCCAGAAGTTCGCGCCCTTCTTCGGATCCATCATGGCAGCACCATTACCCGTCATGTAGAGGCCAGAATCAGGGCTGAACATCGAAAGTGGATCTGTCGTCACGAAAATCGACGCCAGCGAAGGCTGTTGTTCGAAAACGTAAGTGCGGATAATTTCTTCGCTCGGATAAGAGCCACTGGAATAAGTACGGCAACGCAAAACAGTTGTAGAACTTACGTTCACCGTCTGTACCGTAGGCGAATTTGCCGTCACTTCTGTGCCGCCCTGCTCGCAACGCGTGCCTGCCGGGAATGTCGCCGTCACCGCAGAAGAATAGAAACCAGAAGGAGGAATGTTCACTTCTGCAACTTGAACTTGTTCTGAAAAGACCTCGCCCGACGTATTGCCATAAGGCGACGGAGTCGCAAAGCCCCACTTGCCGGCACCATCGCGCGACCAAGAGGCACTCGTCGGAACAGTTCCGAAATGCACGGAATCGACAAGGGCACCTTCGGCATTCACAAAGAACAACGCTCCGCCTTCCTTGCCTATCTTGAACGAGGCATGCGGTTCATGACCGCGATTGCGGGCGATATACGACGTAATCTGGATAGTCGTAGATTCGCTGCCCTGAGTTTCTGTCGCAAACGTAGTCGCCGTTACGTTGTTGCGTTTGAGGTCCGTTGCGTTATCGTCCAAACGGACATAAAACACCGACGCCAAATCGCCTGTTCCACGAAGGTTCTTGCCGCTCCAATGGCTGAGCGAATCGCCCTCTTTAAAGTTCACGCGGATTTTGTGATTCTTGGTAATGAAGCCGCGAACCACGAGCTGGTTCACTTTGCTAAGCTTCGACGCATTGCCGGTCTTGACCACCACACGCGAATAATTGCCGCCTTGGGCCACCTTCATCACAGCGCCAACCTGATTTGCACCGCCTTCGTTAAAGCAAAGCGACGACTTTCCCTGCAAATTTTCGACATTGTTGCCAGAAGTATTTCCGCCAGCGCCAGGATTTCCACCAGCACCGGGATTGCCACCCATGCCAGGCATACCGCCGCCCCAATCGCCGCCCATGCCAGGCATGCCGCCGCCCCAATCGCCGCCCATGCCCGGGAAATTGAAACCGCCCGAACCTGCAGCAGATTCAGAACTGCAATCCGAACTCATCATGTTGAGAGTATCCGACGGAAGGACGTAATCGGGATAATTCTTGCCCGAAAGGAACACTATCAAGTAGCTCTTGGCAGGAACTTTCACGTTGCCAAAGACCCAGCGACGCGCATCGGACAAATCGTTCGTCAACGCATAGCCCTTCAAATCGACAGCGGCATCGGACGAGTTATAAAATTCAACCCATCCCGGATCGTTACCGTCGTTGTCCTTGAAATTCGCATTCATCGGAGAAACTTCCGAGAAGAACACCGGACTGTTCCCCTGGAATCGCGGAATGACCGTAGCGGCACTCGATGCCGGAGGAATCGCCGCGCTCGAAGTCGGAGCGGACGCACTTGACCCCGGAGCGGCTTTTCCTGCAGAAGAAGCTGGCTGCACTGGGGAAGACTGGCCCGGCGTTGCAGCAGATGTTGCCACGGCTGCCGAAGAAAGACCCGGCACGGAACCCGTCGCACTAGAAAGACCATTTTGGCCGCCTAAACCACCATTGGAGTCGGAACTGACCTCACTAGAATCAGGCCCCAGCGGACTTGTCACCGCACTAGAATCATCACCGCAAGCGGTCAAAATTAAACCTAAACCCACCCCGCATAGCGCTACTTTCGCTAAAGATTTCATTTCCATATACCTTTGATATTAAGCGATACATTTTGAGCGATACACCAATCCAATCCTTTGCTTAATTATACATCGAGAAGACCCGTAAACAACTCTTTTTTTTAATGAACGTTGTAAAAGGATTGAGCAATTGACAACACGCAAAAAAGCGGAACTAGAAGTACCATTTTTCTAGAATTTACGCGGTTCAATCCGCATTTTGACAGAGGAAAGTGTGACATTTCGCACAATTACTTTTTGCTATTTTTGTCACGAAAAATTTTAGTTGCACAACTACAGGATTTTTACATGAATTTCAGTGACTTTAGCAAGGCCAGCCAGCAGTTCAACCAGTTCAGCCCCGAAATGAAAGAGCAAATGATGAAGATGGCAAAGGCCCGCATCAAAGAAAAAATGCTCAAGTGGCTTGCGACACCGACATTCGTCTTGCTTGGAATCGCCCTCGGAGCCGTCATCGGAGCACTCACGGCCTGCTTCGGCGACATCAGCGACAAGCTTTCCGCAATCCGCGATGCAAACCCGCTGTACTTTATCCCAGCACTAGCGCTCGGTGGAGCCGCAATCGCATTCGCCTACAAAAAATGGGGACGCTGGACGGAACGCGGCATGGACCAAGTCTTTGCTGTCGGACTCAATAAAGAAACTGACTTTCCGCTAGTCGCTATCCCGATGGCAGCAGTCGGCACTTGGATGACGCAGCTCTTTGGCGGAAGTGCTGGCCGCGAAGGTGCAGCCATGCAAATCGGCTCCGCACTTTCGTATAACATAAGCAAGAAGTTGCCGTTCGAAAACGCAGCACACATCATGCTCGTGACAGGCCTTGCCGCAGGCTTCGCAGGAATTTTCCAAACCCCGATGGCAGCGACCGCTTTTGCTTTGGAAGTTCTGCTCGTCGGACATTTGGAACTTTCTGCATTGCTCCCTGCCGCCGCAGCCGCATTCACCGCCTGCAAAGTTTCGAGCATGCTCGGATTCCACAAGTTCAGCGTAGATTTGAATTCGCTCCTTGATGCAAGCGGATTCTCGGCAAGCATTTTCACGAACGAAGGCACGCTTGACGGCTCGATGCTTTTGAAACTCGCGCTGATGGGCGTGCTCTTCGGAATTGTCGGTGGCGGATTTGCAAAGTTGCTTGGACTCTCGCAAGATTTCTTCGCAAAAAAATTCCCGAACAGCATTAAGAGAATTGCAATTATGGGAGTGGGAATAAGTGTACTTTTGCTCGTGTTTTTCCAGGGACGCTACGCAGGACTCGGAACAAACTTGTTAGATATGTGTTTTGGGGTTAATGCCGCCGGGATTGCCGGGTACGACTGGATTTTGAAATTTGCACTCACAATCCTCACGCTCTCCGCCGGCTTCGTAGGCGGTGTCGTCACCCCGCTTTTCGCCATCGGCGCTACATTTGGCGTATTCGTTGCGGGAATGTTCGGAATGCCGATCGCCCTCGCCGCAGCCCTCGGCTTTGTCGCCGTTTTTGCAAGCGCAAGCAACACGCTTTGGGCCCCCATCCTCATCGCCGGTGAAATCTTCGGATTCAATTGCCTCCCCGCATTTTTCATCGTCTGCACGGTCGCCTACATTTGCAACGGCGGGCAATCCATTTACAAACAAAAGAAGATTAGAATTAAAATTTAAAGCTTGTCATTCCCGCCACTGAGCCGGAATCTCCGTTTTTTGTCAAATTTGCCCTATTTGTTGTCATTTGCAACAACGGAAAAGGCATTGAGCGTAAAGGAATAGCCGCACTTTGAATTTAGATTATAGGTGGCTCAATGTTGGAGGGTAAAATGAAAATCGGTTTCAAATCCGTAGCAGTAATGTCTTTGATGGGAGCAGCGGCTTATGCCGGCCCCATTACCACTGTCCCCTGGGACGGCCATCCCGGTGCAGTCTCGTTCACCTTCGATGATTGCGAAATTTCCCAGTTAAACAACCTCGGGGATTATTTCGAAAAGAATCAGGACATCAAGGTAACGTTCTTCTTGACAGGCGGCATGAATGCCGGAAACCAGTCGAAGTACTTCCCGATGGCTGCAAAAGGCCATGAAATCGGCAACCATTCTAAGACGCACAGCGACTTAACCGCTAACGGCGCCAACCTCAAGGCTGAAATCACCGAATACAAGCATACCCTGGAAAGCAAGGGAGACTTTGAAGTCGTTTCATTCGCGACGCCTTACTGCTATTACAACGATGCCGTGGAAGCCGAAATCGCGAAGGAACACATCGTCAACCGCAACTGCCAGGGCGCCACCAAGTACAAGTGGAACGAAGAACCCGTCTGGGAACGCATCAGTTCGGACTGCTACCAGGGCAACACGCAGCAGTCCAAGGGCAACATGAGCGAAGCCAAGCAAAAGAACGCCTGGACGGTGCAGCTGAACCATGGCGTGGATGGCGGCGGATTTGGTTATGGCATTACGCCGTCGGACATGATTTCTATTATGGACGAGGCCAAAAAGCAGGAATTGTGGCGCGCCCCGATGGGCCGCGTGGCTGCCTACTACCGCGCACACTTCGTGATCGACAAAGCGACTTCGACAGACATTGACGGCGGTTTCAAAGTCACCTGGAAATCTCCTCATTCGGCCATGCCCAAGAGCGTCCCCCTCCGCGTGAAAATCGAAGGCGCCGATGGCAAGACCGTAAAGCAGAAAGGCAAGGAAATCCAAGCTGAAGACGACGGCTCCTATGTCATTGAATTCATGGATTTGGAATTGGAAGTGGTAGGCGCCGCCCCGGCATCCAGCAGCAGCGAAGAAGTGCAGTCCAGCAGTTCCGCAGAAGCCCCGACGTCCAGCAGCGCCGTCGCCACATCTAGCGCAAATTCGCCGACAAGCTCCACTACCGCCATTGCCCAGAATTTCCAATGGGCAAGCCAAGAGCCGACAACCTTTGCCGTGTTCTCTGCTACAGGCGTGTTGGTGAAGTCCTTCGAAGCTACCCCGCAGTCCGCGGAAGGTTCCTTCAAGGCCTTGCAAATTCCGCACGGAACCTATTACCTCAAGGATCTGAAGTCCAGCTACATAAAGAAAGTCGCGAAGTAATAGCAGTTCAAATCGACTCGACAAACAAATCCTGAAAATAAAAGTCGTCCGCGCTGTGGGCGACTTTTTTGCTTATCAAAACCCATTAAGCTTTCTTCACAATTTGCCAATAACCATTTTTTCGAGCTCCTTTTCTTTCAATGAGTTTTTTCTGTTTTAGCTGAGCGAATATACGTTCCGCTTGTCTTATGGTTATCGCTAATTTTTCAGCTACCTCTTTCGCAGATATATTGGAGTTTTCTGAAATCATTTTAATTACTTTCTGCTCGTTTATACCGACATTTATACCGACATTTATACCGACATCAGGCGTTTTTTCATCAATTAAGGCTCATTTCAGGGCTTTAAAGAAAACTCGCACTCCATTTCCAAGAATCTCATATCTAGGCAATTCAGCCCCGAGTTCTTTGCATGCGTCGCAAATTTTTTCAACACCACGTCCCCAGTTTTCAATATACCCGGCACGATAAAAAACATTTGCAATATTGGGGTTATAGGGTTTTGATTGATGCGCTTTCATAAGCGTTTCGACAGTCCACCCTTCCGGTAAAAAACATTGGTTGCTTATGATAATTGCTTCATTTTCCACACGGATTTGAATAGGCGTCCCGAACATGTAGCAGTTATGGACTATCGCATTATAAACAGCCTCACGGATGGCGACACGGGCATAAGGATATGTTTCCACACGACGATCGTGCTCATATGTAATTTTAGCCTTGAGATATTTCAAGAATATTAAATCGATAACCTTATCGGCAATTTTAATAAGAGAATCTTCAATCGTATCTTGATACTGCAAGTCAACGGCATTGGTAAACCGGCCAATCTTCACATAACTGCCATTTTGGATTACGCTAGGATCGCTATAGAAAAGCATCACGGCCGAACGTTTAAGTTTCCCGTCAGACATAAGATGAAATTTTTCCAACATTTCCTCATTGGAAATGTCCAAATCTTCGGGACTCATACGGTTGCTCTTAAGCGCCTCGCGCCTAAAAATCTTGAAACTTTCGGCATCCAAATCATCGACACCGATGCCCTCGACAACAGCATCTTCCCAACGAATACCCATTTTCCTCATGATAAAATCAGAAAGAGCTATTCCCGTCAACTGTTGTTTAGTCGCTCCGCTCCTATAATGAAATTCCCCGTGATAACTTACAGGGAAGGAACTCGGATTAACGACGACTTCGATGTATTCCAAGCCACCCCGTTCTCGTTTATTTATTTCGGTAACAATGCCAAGACATGTTTGGATTTTATTTGGGATATCTTCCATGAGTTTTTGGCATTCAGCACACCGCAAACTTTCCCATTATCATCGATGCCGATATACAGTTTGCCACCCTGCGCATTGGCAAAACCACATATCCACTTGAGATATTCATCTCGCCACGACGATTTGTATTCGACATTTTGGTTTTCTGGCATAGGAACTCCTTGAAAAAAAGAAAAACATTTGATAATTATCAAATGCCTTCCGGAGCCTACACTATAAGGAACCGCAGCAGAAATGTAGATTATGTACTAATATTGGCAAGGGGCGTAACGAAATTTTACATTGACAATATCAGGCTCCACACCTTGTGTTTTGCCTAGCTTAACCCAAAGCCTCTTTTTTCACGTCATTGCGAGCGTAGCGAAGCAATCTCTATTTCGCATATTTATATATTTCCCACTGACATAGCCCAAGACCGCAAGGAATTGGGTACCGAGTTTAACGTAGAGTTAGCTCTTATTCTCTGTTTCGAAATCTGGTAAATTTCAAAAATTCCCGAGAATAAGGTGAACACTCACGTCCAGCAATGGGCGTGGGTCGTTTGTGCTTATTGGGAATAGGTTTACCAGAGCCTCGAAACAAGTAAGTGCATTCGACACCACGCTTTTTTCGTGGATTGACAGCACTGCATAAGGGCTAGAAGGAGCCCTTATGAGCCTTTTCGAAAGACTACAAAAAGCCTCGTCCGAAGAAGATGTGAAGGCAGAATACATTAAGGCACTGCACCTTAAGCAGGTTCAGCGAAACTTAATCGATATTCAAACACGCGAAGTTTGGTTCGAAGCAAAGTTCGGCTCCAAGAAATCTCTCTACGAGATGTTCACGCAGTTGCTTTTTTACATCCACCGAGCCCTCAAGGATGGCGAACACATTCCACCATTCCTTTGCGTGGTCGATAGTGTCAAAGCAGCCATTATGAAAACCGACGTTGCGCTTCCTCTTTTGCAAGACAAGAACGTTCACATCAAGTGGGGCAAATCCGCAAGCGATGTGACGCAGGGTGCCCTAGATATTGTTTCGCAATACATCGGAACTCATTTTGTAAGTTTCAACATCGAGACGCACGAGAAAGAATTTATCGACACTTTGCGGAATGCGATTGAGAACGGAGAAATCATCCGCACGCAAATAACACCCGACAACCTCAAGCAAGTTTTTGACAAATGGGTTGAGACAATCGGCAAAGAAATTGTAAATGCGGAACCCGAAAACTACGCTGAATTTTTCTACGCCGATGTGATGAGCGATGGCAAAGTCAGTACGCACGAACATTTGTCCGCAGAACTGTTACACAAGGGAAACAAGCCCATATTTCTGTTGAACGGAAAGACTTACGAAATTGCAAGTATGGATGGTTACAGCCAATTTTGGGCTATTTACGATAGACCACCCAAAGAGGAATTCCGCAGTTACTTGTTAGAACGCCGCGACAGCCTAATTCCCGTTGACGAACGAACTTTCAAAGGAGCGTATTACACACCGCTCAATGTGGTCGACAAGGCTTACGACTTATTGGAAAAGACGCTTGGAGCAAACTGGCAGAAGGACTACTACGTGTGGGATATGTGCTGCGGTGTCGGGAATCTCGAAGCCAAACATTCCAACCACCGTCATCTGTTCATGAGCACCCTCGATCAAGAAGACGTGAATATCATGAAGGCCGCGAAAATTTGCGTATCAGCCGAGCGTTTTCAGTACGATTATTTGAATGATGACATCACCGACAACGGGGAAATCGATTATAGTCTCACAAATAAAATTCCACAGACTTTACAGAACGTCATTCGCGATGCAAATGAAGGAAAGAAAAAATTATTGGTGCTGATAAATCCGCCGTATGGGGAAGTTGGAAGTGCATTTAATGCGATTTCAAAAGAAAATACTGCGAAAACAGGTATCAACAAGACTCGTTTTGGACAATTGGGAATGAAACCGTTTGGAAAAGCGAGTAATGAGCTTTTCACTCAATTTGTTGCCCGAATAGCTAAAGAAATTCCTAATGCGACTTTAGCGATGTTTAGTACGTTGAAATATGTTAACTCTCAGACTTTGGAAATCTTTCGAAAAAATTGGCATGCAAAATATTTAGGCGGTTTTGTTGTTCATTCAAAATCATTTGACGGGTTAAATGGAAATTTTCCTATAGGTTTCCTCATTTGGAAAACTACTAATAAGGTCATAGATTTTCCTACAGAAGTCAGTTGTGAAATTTTTAATAGAAATTCAAAAGCCGTTGGTGAAAAGAAATTTTATAACGCCCCAAATGAACAATATCTAGCCACTTGGATTGATAGACCTGAACCGAATGCAACTGAAATAATACCTTTAAAAAATGCTATATCGCCTGCAACAAGGACGACTGATTTGAGATGTAAATTTTGGAGCAACGGCGCTATCGGTTATATGCGAGTAAATAGTAATGATATGCAACAAGCCAACGATACGTCGCTTTTTTCTTCTGGCTATAGTGGTGGCCATGGATTCTATGTAAATGAAGATAACTTGAGCCGGTTAGCAATTGTGTATAGTGTCCGGCATCTCATAGATCATACATGGATTAACCATAACGACCAATTTTTACAACCCAATGGTGAACTATTGCAAGAGTTTATAGACGATTGTTTGATTTATATGCTTTTCCATGGAAAGAATCTCACCGCCAGCGCCAATGACCTTGAATGGAACGGCAAAAAATGGAATATCGTCAATCACTTCATCCCCTTCTCTGAAGAAGATGTAGGAGCAAGCGACCGCTTTGAAAGTGATTTCATGGTTCAATACATGAATGGCAAAATTTTCAGCGCCGAAGCGCAGGCTGTCCTAGACGAAGGCAAGAAAATTTGGGCAGCTTACTTTAAGCAATCCTTCAACCATAAAATCCGCGAAGAACTAAAACTCAACCGCCCCGATGTCGGCTGGTATCAAATCCGCCAAGCATTGAAAGCACAAAATGAATCTGGCAGCTCCGTTCCTGTCAGCTTCGCCGCTTTCGAATCCGCCTACAAAGCCCTATCTGAAAAGCTCCGTCCTCAAGTCTATCAATACGGATTTTTGAAATAATTATTTCTCTACGTCTCGATTTCCCCAGCAGGCGGAAATGGCAGAAAAATGTTTTCAGGAGGATTGTTCAGCAGCAGCATTTTATGCTTGTTATTGAAGCAACTACTCATGTCTGAAAACGCATAGAAAAAATAGCCTTGTTGAGCCAATTCTGTCGCCTTAAGGAACCATATAACATAATCCAAATCATTTCCCTTTCCCCATTTTGCAAGATGCGGATAATATTCAAGAAATTTAACGGCTATTTCGTGGGGATTTATATTTTCGCACGCACCAAAATGAAAACTACCATTATGGTTGTTCGCCGCAGTATGCGCTGGTCCATGGTAAATGGCTCCGCAATTTTTTAACGTAAATTTCTTGACAGTGGTTGCGCATCTCCATGCCATTCCATTCGGAGATAAGCATGGACACACTCTAATGAGTTCATACCCCATTTTATGCAATTCTGCAATAACAAGGAAATAGCGTTTTATTTGTTCATATAGTTCCATTTCTATCATTAATCCATATAATAGACAAGCCCTTTATACTTGAATATAAACAAATATGAAAGAAACAGCTTAACCCATAAAAAGACTATAACAATTACAAGCCCAGGGCGTTGCGGGGCGCGGCGATTGAGCGCCTGCTCGAAGGGGTAGCGAGCAACGCAGTGCGAGCGAGGGGAAAGCTTTCCCCCTCCTACCCTATTTTCCAAGACTTCACTGGATCCTTCGTTTCACTCAGGATGACGCGAAGCCCTTCCCATCCTGCATTTTTCATAGCATTTCCCGCTACATTTTCCTTCCTACTTCCTACTTCCTACTTCCTACTTTTCTATCTTTGTGCCCACTATGGAAATGGAAACTCGTTATAATCCGAAAATTGTAGAAGACCGTTGGCACGACCAATGGAACAAGAATAATGATTTTGCCCCGAGCGGAAAGGGTGAACCGTTCTCCGTCGTCATTCCGCCTCCGAACGTTACGGGTGCTCTGCACCTCGGCCACGCTCTGAACGACACGCTGCAGGACATTCTCGTCCGCTATCGCCGTAAGACTGGCCGCGACACGCTCTGGATTCCGGGCACGGACCACGCCGGCATTGCCACGCAGGCTGTCGTCGAAAAGAGACTTTTCCAGGACGAACACAAGACTCGCCACGACATTGGCCGCGACGCCCTCGTGGAACGCATTTGGAAGTGGAAGGACGAATACGAAGCCCGCATCACGAAGCAGCTCAAGAGCCTCGGCGTCAGCTGCGACTGGAGCCGTCAGCGCTTCACGCTCGACCCGGTTTGCGCAAAGGCTGTCCGCCACGCATTCTTCAACCTTTTCAAGAAGGGTCTTATCTACCGCGGCAAGCGTCTCGTGAACTGGGACACCAAGCTCCAGACGGCTGTGGCAGACGATGAAATTTATTACGAAACTGTGAAGGGTCACTTCTGGACGTTCAAGTATCCTCTCGCCGACGGTTCGGGATTCATCCCGGTTTCGACGACTCGTCCGGAAACGATCATGGGCGATACGGCTCTCGCTGTGCACCCGAACGACGAACGCTACAAGCAGTTCATCGGCAAGATGCTCAAGGTTCCGTTCGTGAACCGCGAAATTCCGGTGATTGCAGACGCTATCCTCGTCGATATGGAATTCGGTACGGGTTCCGTGAAGGTGACTCCGGCTCATGACCCGAACGACTACGCTACGGGCCTCCGCCACAAGCTCCCGATGATCAACATCATGAACGACGACGGCAGCCTCAACGAGAACGCCGGTCCGTTCCAGGGCATGAAGGGTCAGGCCGCACGCGACGCCGTGGTGAAGGGTCTCGAAGATCTCGGCCTCCTCATCAAGGTCGAAGACCACGAAATGCAGGTGGGCCATTCCGACCGCAGTAAGACTGTGATTGAACCGTACTTGAGCGACCAGTGGTTCGTGAAGATGGACGTCCTCGCCGACAACGCCATGAAGGCTGTCACGAGCGGCGAAATCAAGATCATTCCGGAACGCTATGCAAACAAGTACCTCGACTGGCTCAAGGAAAAGCGCGACTGGTGCATCAGCCGTCAGCTCTGGTGGGGCCACCGCATTCCTATTTGGCACGCCGACGAAACGACGACCGAAGAGGACTTGAACAAGGCATTCGCAGGCCGTAACGACATTTACTATTACAAGGCACAGAACGGCATCTGGCTCATCTGCTCCGAAGAAGAAAACTTGAAGGAAGATGCAGTTGCCGGTCACAAGATTGTGCAGGAAGAAGACGTGCTCGACACGTGGTTCTCCAGTGGTCTCTGGCCGCACTCCACGATGGGCTGGCCGGAACAGACGGACACGCTCAAGAAGTACTACCCGACTTCCGTGCTTGTGACGAGCCGCGATATCATCACGCTCTGGGTCGCCCGCATGGTGCTCTTCAGTCAGGAAAACATGGGCACGGTTCCGTTCCACACGGTCTATATCCACCCGAAGATTTTGGACGGCAATGGCATGACCATGAGCAAGTCCAAGGGCAACGGTGTCGATCCGATGGATATCGAAAAGAAGTACGGCACGGACGCACTCCGTTTCGTGATGGCAAGCCTCTGCACCGACAACCAGGACGTTCCGAAACGGTCGCGCTGCTGCTATTGCGCGAATCGTTCTTCGACGAGATCACGGCGCGCGTGACGCCCCACGGCGTGTTCACGCTGCGCAAACCGACGTCGGAATCGATGCTTGCCGCCGCGCTGCGCTGGATGGCGAGCGCCCGCGAACGGATCCGCAAAACGGAGACGAAAACGCTCACGCTGCAGGAAAAGATGGAGGAGATCCGTCTGGTCAACCGCGCCAAATGGATCCTCATCGAACAGCGTGGGATGGACGAGCCGACAGCCCACCGCTTCATCGAAAAGCAGGCGATGGACCGCTGCGTCACCCGCCGCGTGGTTGCGCAGGAGATTATCGCTTCGGACAGCATGGGCTAAAGTATTCAGCTAAAAATCAAACCAAACAGCGAAAGCCGACCGTCATCGACGATCGGCTCTTTTTTTGAAAGTAAACAATAATTAGTACCGTTCCGGCGCATAGGGCTTATCGTGCAGACGCTTCTTTTTGAAGAGCGTCAACGCGGGCAGCGCGGCGGCGGTGAGAATCTTCCCGGCCGGTGCGATCAACAGACCGAGCGCGCAAAGCAGCCCCATCAGAATGTCGCCGGCATGGCTGCTGAACGCCGGTACGGGCACGTTCTGCGCGGGCAGGCGGTCGAAGACGAAGTCCGCCTCGTTATCCGGTACGAAGTTGTTGAACAGCATCGGTTCCACGATCTCGCGGATGGAATAGCCCAGCAGCTTTTTGCGCAGATCCACAAACGGCTGCGCGTCGACGACGCTGTCCGCAGCGGCGGCAAGCCCCATCAAGAAGCGGTAAACGGCGGTGTCGGGCGTGTATTGTCCGTCGCCGCACTGCATATTGATCGCGAGCTCCATGACGAGATCGAACATCTTCTTGTTTTTGATCTCCGCGTACTGTGCTTTCGTGAGCGAGCGCGGACACAGCGGATAAAGGTGGCGCACCTCCAGGCGCGGGACGATTTTGTTGAGTCCGTGGGGGAGTTTTTCCACTTTTTTGCGATACTGCTCGACGAATTCCTTCGCAAAATGTTCTTTGAGCGTAGGCGCGTCGATGCCGAAGGACGGATCGTTCTCCACCGGTACCGTGGCGGTGATGAGCCGGTGCTCCGCGGGGATGATCTCCGCTGTGCGCCACGCGGGCGGCAAGAACGCGAGCGCAGGCGTGGTGACGTTGCAAAGGACGTGTCCCGCGTCGGAGCTGCAGAACGCCACGTCCGCGAAGTGGGTGTGACCGCTGAATACGAGCGTCAGCCCGAGGTCTGCCAGCGTGTGGCCGACGCGCGAAGTGCGCATGTTCCGGGTCGTCCCGCCAATCTTATACGCGGGGACGGGCGGCACGAGCGGATGGTGCGTACAGGCGAACACAAAGGCGCCTTCCGCTTTCGCCTGACGCATCACGTCTTCGATCCAGCGGTAGCAGGCAGGGGAGTAGGCGGGACTGAAATCATGCAGGGCGTCCACGTCGCGCATATTGTTGTTGAGCATCAGACACCAGAGCTTTTCATCCAGCTTGACAGCGTAGGAATAGGCGGAGTCGCACGAGGAGAAGGCCTGCGCGGGCCCGAAGTCGTGATAGATCTCCCAAAGGTCGTCCGGCGTGGCGGCGCGCATCAACGGCGGCGCGCTGTCCGCTTCGGGCAGATCGCGGCTCGCGTCCTGTACCAGCGCCTTATAGTCGCATTTGTCCGGGTCGAACCACGGACGCTCCCACGGGTAATCGCGGTAGCGGACCGGCCAGCTGCGCTTTATGGTGAAGGCGCGGCTGAAATGGAAGTCGTGGGTCGCGGTCAGCACAAAGACGCGCTTGCCCGCGGCCTGCACGCTGCGGAGGATCTCGGCGAATTCCAGGTGGCTGACGAGGTCGCCGTTGTCGACGAGGTCGCCGGTGATCAGGATCGTGTCGAGCTCGGTCTGCGCCGCCAGCTTTTGGAACACGGCCTTGTTGACCTTGTGGCGCAGCAGCGACGCTTGGTCCTTGTCGCCCGGGATCATCTCTCTGGAAACATAGTGGGTATCGGATAAAACTGCAAATTTCATGGCGGTTCTCCTTTTCTGTTCGTT